>PJEL010000537.1_pt1 | contig 44676 bp, 34 predicted proteins | sample 1853271 | NCBI WGS metagenome assembly PJEL01 (sample SAMN08108733, study PRJNA415343) | Invertebrate metagenome, whole genome shotgun sequencing project. | host: Globobulimina | place: Sweden: Gullmar Fjord | collected 2015-08
ACTTGTTGCGCTAGACCATGAGCAACACCATGAGGGGTGGCAAAAAAGACCACATCACAAGGCGCTAGGTTTTCGGCACTCGGCTCAGAAAAACAAAGATCGACATGCCCACGCAAATTCGGAAACATTTGCGCTACTGGAATCCCTTTCTCACTACGAGAGGTAATTACCGTTAATTCAACTTCTGGGTGCTGACTTAGCAGCCTTAATAATTCAACGCCGGTATAGCCCGTGCCGCCAACAATGCCTACTTTAATCACTTGCGTGCCTCTAATCTAAGATACAGGACAGATAAAGATGCTTATAATAAGCCTTCTCATCAGAATTGTTAGTTAAGATAGACAAAAAATTCGTATAATTTGCAGCAATCGACAAAACTAAGCCGATTCGATTCAACCGATAGGGACTATAATGAAGGTTAAAGAAAGCCAAATATCCTTAGCTTTGCTAGCAACCTTTGTCGGTTTAATTAGTGCAGGCCTTATCACTTTATTTCGCCTAGCCTATGAATTGCCTCTGGAGCACTGGCTTCCCTCTGCGGATCATGAAGGTTTTGAGTCCCTTTCTACTCTTACTCGCATTATCTTATTACTGACTTCTACCGTACTGTTAATTCTCATTTTCAGTCGCCTTAAGCCGCAGCAACGTAAAGTAGGCGTCGGCCATGTACTGCAAAGAATCGAACAGCATCAGGGTTATCTGCCTAAAACCAATTTAATTGCTCAATTCTTCGGGGCCATCATTGCCCTTCTCGGTGGCCATAGTATTGGTCGCGAAGGTCCTGCGGTGCATATTGGCGCAGGGTCTGCGAGCCAATTTGGTCAATTCTTTAAGACTCCTCACCACAGATTAAGAATTCTTGCTGCCTGTGGTGTCGCTAGTGCCATCTCGGCCTCATTTAATACCCCCATGGCAGGGGTTATTTTTGCCATGGAAGTCGTCTTATTGGAATACAGCATTAAAGGTTTTATTCCCATCATCCTTTCCTCTGTAACCGGAGCAATTGTGAGTCGCGCCGTATTCGGTAACGAAACCGCCTTTGTTGTACCCTCATTAGAAATGGGATCGCTATTAGAAATCCCCTATATTTTATTATTAGCCTTAGTCTGCGGTATGTTAGGCAGCCTCTACATTGCAACAGTAAAGGTAATGCAGCGCTGGAATACGCGCCCACTTTGGCAAACTTGGGGGTTATTAGGCATCTGCGCCGCAATCACTAGTATTTACTTGCCGGAAGTCATGGGAATTGGTTATGACAGCGTCAACTCCTGGCTGCAAGGAGAAGCGGTTTTTGGTCTTGCCTTTGCCTTATTGTTTGCCAAGCTCATTTTATCGGGCTGGGCTTCGGCAACCGGTTTTCCTGGAGGGCTGATTGGACCAAGTTTATTCATGGGGGCAGCCATTGGTGCCATGCTAGGCCAACTGTCCTCATACTTCATGCCTAACTACCCCGTAAATATTGGCTTTTATGCCATGCTCGGAATGGGGGCAATGATGGCGGCCGTATTAAGAGCGCCGCTCGCCGCATTGATGGCACTTTTAGAACTCACGGCCAATCCTAATATTATTCTGCCGGGAATGATGGCGATCGTTATTGCAAGCCTGACCGTCAGTGAGATCTTCCACCTACCCTCTATTTTCCGCATACAGACCAATTTGGCCGTTAATCAGGATCCTGTTAAACAGCTATTACGCAATACCTGGGTAGGGCAGCTGATGTCGCAAAGTTTTAGTTCGACTCAACGCATGGTTAATTTAGAGAGCGCTCAATTAATTCTCAGCCACCAGCCAGCTTGGCTATATATAGAAACTGAACAGCAGCTTCTATTAACAACCGATCTAGCACGCTTCATCGAAAGCCATGTTGAGACGAATAATGCATTAGAAAAGTTTGATCGGGCTGATCCAGATCATCAAGATATTGACTGTTTATTACTTCCAGGCGAACGAAAAATGGTAAAATCGATCTCCTTAATGGCTAATCTGCAGAATGCTTTAGACCTGATGCAACAGCATCACATAGAATGGTTGGTGGTTCATCGTGATGAACAATTTAATCACGTCGTCGGTATCGTAAGCCGAGAGATGATTGAACAGCATTATCGCTATCAGCCACAAGCAATAGAGTCTTAAATTAGCAATTATAATAGAATCAAGAGAGAGAAATCATGCTTTGGCTTAAAGCCTTCCATATTGTTGCCGTTGTCACCTGGTTTGCAGCCTTGTTTTATTTACCGCGTCTATTTGTTTATCACGCCATGGCTGAAGATCAAGTTAGTAAAGATCGCTTCAAAATTATGGAGCGCAAACTTTATCGCGGCATTATGACGCCTTCGATGATTGTAGTAATTGCTCTTGGCATCTGGATGATCACTCTAAACTCTGGATATTATTTAAGCCAAGGCTGGATGCATGCCAAGCTCACTTTAGTTACAATTTTAGTGGGTTATCACTTTATGTGTGGTGCTTTACGTAAGAAGTTTGAACAAGATATTAACGATAAAAGCCACGTATTTTATCGTTGGTTTAACGAAGTACCGGTTTTATTCTTAATCGCCATTATTGTTCTAGTGGTGGTTAGGCCTTTTTAATTAGCTGTACAGCAAACGAATCATTATTAGAATCTGGAAAAGTAAGAGTACGTATTATTGAGTGTTACTGTAGCGAGTGTGTGAGACAGGAGCCGAGCCCAAGCCTACAGGGACCGTATTCACGGCGTCTCGTGGAAGAAATACTCAATCATACGCACGGCTTACACAGGTTTGTGTAGCAAAAGAATTATAAATTTATTTTAACGAGCACCTTATGTCCTATTCAATCGACCAATCACAAAACCTTTTTGATCGCGCCCAAGAGTTTATTCCAGGTGGCGTTAACTCTCCTGTTCGTGCTTTTAAAGGAGTCGGTGGTACGCCAATTTTCTTCGAACGCGGTGAAGGCTCTTGTGTCTTTGATGCTGACGGTAATCGCTATATTGATTATGTCGGCTCTTGGGGTCCAATGATTATGGGTCACGCTCGTGGCGACGTCATTGAAGCCGTAAAAGCTCAATTAGACCAAGGCTTAAGCTTTGGTGCGCCGACAGAAATTGAAATTGAAATGGCGAAAACGGTCTGCGGTATCATGCCGGGTATGGATATGGTTCGCATGGTGAATTCTGGTACTGAAGCGACGATGAGTGCTATTCGTTTAGCCCGTGGCTTTAACGGTCGTGATAAGTTAGTGAAATTTGAAGGTTGTTATCACGGTCACGCAGACTCACTCTTAGTAAAAGCCGGTTCTGGCGCATTAACCTTAGGTGTTCCTTCTTCTCCGGGTGTTCCTGCTGGCGTTGCCGATGATACCGTCACACTTAACTACAACGACATCGACAGCGTGAAAACGTATTTCGCTGAATGCGGAGATCAAGTCGCCTGTATTATCGTTGAGCCTGTTGCAGGTAACATGAACTGCATTCCACCCAGCAAAGAGTTTTTACAATGCTTGCGTGACGTCTGTGATCAGCATGGTGCGGTATTAATTTTTGACGAAGTGATGTCTGGTTTCCGTGTATCACTAACTGGCGCTCAAGGTTATTACGGTATCCAGCCAGATTTAACAACTCTGGGGAAAGTAATCGGCGGTGGCCTTCCTGTAGGCGCGTTTGGTGGCAAGCGTGAAATAATGGAATACCTAGCGCCCATTGGCCCAGTTTATCAAGCAGGCACTTTATCAGGTAACCCATTAGCCATGGCTGCTGGTTTAGCCATGATGAAGTCGGTGCAGCAAGGCGATTTATACGAACAGCTTGATACTCGTGTAGAACAACTATGCACGGGATTACAAACTGCCGCTGATAAAAACGGTATTCCTTTTACCACCAATAACGCAGGCTCTATGTTTGGCTTCTTCTTTACCGAAGCCGAAACCGTGAACAACTTTGCCCAAGTGTGTGAATGTGATCAAGAAGCTTTCAAAGCCTTTTTCCATGGCATGCTAGAACAAGGTGTGTATTTAGCACCATCTGCATTCGAAGCAGGCTTTATGTCGGCAGCGCATAGTGAACAAGATGTAGCAGATACCATTGCCGCTGCGGATGTCGTCTTTGCAGAAATGAAAGCAGCCCAAATGGCCGCGAAATAATGAATACGGTTTTAACGATTGCAGGGCAGCTATTAATGCTGCTCACGGCTCTTTGGATGCTAAAGACTTGGCAACCTAAAGATGAAACACCAGGCTGGTTCGCTGCGGCATTTTGCAGTGGCTTATTGGTTCTTTCTTTTGCCGCTTCCAGCTTATTAACCCATATCATCGAATTAGAACCGATGTTTTGGTTTAAACAGCTAGCCTTCTATGCTGCTTTTCCTTTATTGAGCTTTGTCCTGCTGGCCTTGGCCTTTAAAATTGACTGGCCTAAAGAAGCTTGGGGCAGAATTTTGCTTGGGGTCTGTGGTATCTATTGGCTCTGCCAGCAAACACATAACTTGAATTATTTGCTCGTCGCCAGCGCTTTAATTAGTAGTTTTGCAATTGCCCGTTTATTACTAATAAAAGCCGCGGGTGTTTGTGTAAAACAGGCAAACCTAGCACTATCAGTCGCAGCTTTAGCAAGCTTGATTATTATTCTTAATAGCTTACAGGGGAATCCTGTAGCGACTGAACTCGCCGAAAAATGGCCGCTAGAATTAGCCTTAGGGTTATTGCTGGCTTCTATTAACCGTGCCTTCTACCTCAACAATAGAAGCAATGCTTAGAGTATTAAATTCCTTGCTATAACTAAGGAAAAATAGCCGAATTGGACTAACCTAAGATAAGCATCAACACTAGTCTTAACTAAGATTGCTGTTAATAATTATCTTAGGAGTCTCTTATGAGCCATGCTCGCATTGCTTTTTATCATCAAGCCAATCGGTTTTTTTCCTTTGTTCTATGGGGCTTATTTGGCTTCTCTCTTATTCTAGCTAGTTGGTATGATACCTGGGCCGAAGCTATATTTATTGGTTTACCAGCTGCCTTAATACCGACCTTACTAGCCAAAACTCAAGCCACCAGTGCAGCGACCCGAATTTCGTTTGGGATCTCTCTGATGATCTTTTCTGCACTGAATATTCAACAATCCCACGGCATGCTAGAGATCCATTTTGGCATATTTGTCAGTCTTGCCATGCTGCTTTACTTTCACGATTGGCGCCCTGTTTTAGCAGCCGCAGTGACCATTGCCGTTCACCACTTATTATTCAGCTATTTACAACAATCCAATGCCAGCATCTATGTCTTCGAAAACCGTAATACTTTCAGCATAGTAATGATTCATGCTGCTTATGTTGTAGTTGAAGCAGGGCTTATTATCTATCTCGCTCATAAAGCCGAGCTTGAGTTCGCGCAAACTGAAGAGCTGAATGAAATAGGCAACCACATCAGTAAAGAAGGAGAGATCGACTTACGCTACCGAGTTTCTAACGCCCAAGGTGAATTCAGTCATGGTTTTAATAACTTTTTTGGACAGCTAGATGAGCTAGTTAACAACGTAGGTCATCTCGCAATTAAGCTTAATAGTACTGGCGAAGACTTTAATAAAAATACCCAAGCCATGGCTACCGGCGCGCAACAACAGCAATTAGAAACCGACATGATTGCCACAGCGACCAATGAAATGACTGCCGCGATGCAAGAAGTTAATCAGCATGCAACGGCAGCGGCGAACGCCGCTGGAGAAGCAGACTCTTCGGCAAAAGATAGCGAGGAACGTATTGATCGCGCCCAGACCACGATCAAAGACTTGTCACAGCATATTGATCGCGCCTACAGTGTCATTAAAGATTTAGATGAAGAGAGTAATAATATCGGCTCTGTTTTAACCGTTATCCGAGGTATCGCTGAGCAAACCAACTTGTTGGCATTAAACGCAGCCATTGAAGCGGCCCGTGCTGGAGAACAAGGAAGAGGCTTCGCCGTTGTCGCCGATGAAGTTAGGACATTGGCTTCTCGTACTCAACAAAGCACTGAAGAAATTCAGCAGATGATCGAGAAACTACAAAAAGGTAGTCAAGACGCCGTTACCGCTATGGATACCAGCAAGCAAAGTGTGGAATCGAGCGTACAGCAAACAGAAGAAACAAAAGAGCGCCTATTGGCAATGAAAGATGCAGTAGGAACAATCCATTCGATGAACCAGCAAATCGCACAAGCGGTTTCAGAGCAACATCAGGTTGTTGGCGAAGTGAATAATAATATCACCAGCATTCGTGATGTTAGCCAAGAAACAAATCAGCGTGCTAATGATGCGGCACGAGATGGCGAAACGCTTATTAGCATGTCATCCGACTTGCGAGGCTTATTAACTCAATTTACAACCAGTAAACATGATCCAAGTTAGCAACTAAAACTAATAGCCTTGCTTAGCATCAGCCTTAAATTGCAGCGTCTGAATACGGCGCTGTAATACCTCAAAGTTGGCAACGGAAGCTCGTAAGAATAACCGTGCTCTCTGCAGCAATTGCTGAACCTGTTGTAATTCGCCAAGTTGATAATTTAGCCACGCCTGTCGATAAAAAATGGCCGAATTACGCGGTTGTATTTGTCGCGCGCGATCGAGATACGATAGCGCTTGCTGATGTTGACCTTGTTGGCGGGCTTCTTCCGCTTGGGTTAATAGCACTTGAACCGCAGGATGGTGCTCCCCTTCATCTAAGCGCACAATATCATTTTCAATACTGACGTTAGTTTCTTCCGTGCTTTGTTGCTGGCGTGGATCGTGACGTTCAGCATCCGAAGCGCTCGGCAATCCACTACAACCACTCAGCGTCGTAACAAAAATAATTTGAAGAAAAAGAAATACTAAAACAGCCAATCGAACCACGAACTTCCACCTTTTTTGTCTACCGACGTCTCTCTATTATTTGCGGATGTGGCATCAACCTTATCACCTGATACCTTCGCTTCTGCACAGGATATCTCACGCCCTGCAAAAGCGCGACCTTCTAATGATCCCCGCATAAAGGGCATCCTGCGAATGCCTCCACATTCTTTTGCGACCAACTGACCATATTCATTTACCCAAGCCCAATCGAGATCAACTAACGGGGTTAACGGTTCTAGGCCTGAACGTTGAAATATATTCTGCCAAATTGGTAGAGCACCACTCGCCCCAGTAAACGGCGTGCTTTTATTATCATCTCGGCCGAGCCAGATTACCGCTAAGTGACGATCATCAAAACCCGCAAACCAAGAATCTCTTTGCTCGTCACTGGTTCCCGTTTTAGCGGCAATTTTTGTTGTATTAAATGTTCGCCCTAAACGCTTACCGGTGCCTTGCACCACAACTTGCTGCATACCATAACGCAAGTTTTCGATTAATTCGGGGGAAAACGCTTGTCGTCCTTCTAACGCATAAGACGTTAATACCTGATTATCACTGGTGGTTAAGGCTTGAATAACTCTCGGCTGCATGGCAAAGCCACCCGATGCATAGGTCTGAAACATTTGCGTCACTTCTAAGGGTGACATCGATAACGAACCCAATAAGATCGACGGGTAAGGCGGGATGTACTTATCAATTCCTAAGCGTGCAAACGTATCGACAACCTGACTGATACCTACTTTCATTCCTAGGCGAGCCGTCGCCTGATTGAGCGACCTCGCCATGGCATCCACCATAAACAACTTGCCATGATCTTTTTTGTCATAATTTCTTGGTTGCCATAAGCTGCCATCTTGACCTGCAACGCTGACGCTTTTATCGTCGATAATGCTCGACCAATCATAGCGCCCAGACGCTAATGCCGTCAGATAAACCGCCGGTTTTGCTAACGAGCCAATCGAACGCTGAGCATCTAAAGCCCGGTTGAAACCAAAATAGCGTACTCGTCGAGAGCCAACAATAGCTCGTACTTCGGCGCCATCAACACTGGTCACCACAGCCGCCGCTTCTAGAGTCGGCTTATTATAGCCCGCTCTTTTTTCCAGTTGATCAACATGCTTTTGAATCGACTTCTCCGTAGCATGTTGCAGCCAAGGGTCGAGGGTCGTAAAAATTCTTAAGCCGGTATTTTGCAAATCCTCTAAGCGATAGTCACTTTGCAATTGACGCTTAACCAATTGAATAAATGCCGGATACTCTCTTTGCCCTGCTCGCCCGGACGCCGCGACTTGAATCTCTTTACCCTGGGCATTGATACGCTCAGTGGTTGAAATAATCTTCAACTCAGCCATCACGTTTAATACTAAATCGCGGCGAGTGCGCGCTCGATCCGGATGACGGAATGGATTGTAATAAGAAGGCCCCTTTATCATGCCGACTAATAACGCGACTTCGGATAAATTCAATTGCTGAACATTTTTAGCAAAGTAGAAACGACTGGCGAGAGCAATGCCATGAATTGAGCGTCGACCCGACTGACCTAAATACACCTCATTTAAATAGGCCTGTAAAATATCTTCTTTGCTGTAATGCAATTCCAATAACAGGGCCATAAAGGCTTCTTTTACCTTGCGCTGCAACGAGCGCTCATTAGTTAAAAAGAAGTTTTTTACCAATTGCTGAGTGAGGGTTGATCCCCCTTGAACCGTCCGGCCAGCAGCAACATTCGCTTTCATCGCGCGTAAAATTCCACGAATTGAAATGCCATAATGATCAAAGAAAGCACGATCTTCTACCGCCACTAATGCCGCAACCAAGGCCGGGGGCACATCCGCTAATGCAATGAGTTCACGGTCTTCATGATGAGCAGGAAAAATGCCCCCGATGTATTGTGGTTCAATGCGTACTAACCCTTCGCGTTGCCCGTCGATAGTCAGTTGATCGATTCGGCCCGAGGCAAAAGAGAGACGAATTTTTACCGCATTTTCGACCTGATCAGCAAAAGAAAATGCTCGGCGATAAATAATCCAATCTTTACCATCACGACCATAGGTCCCTGGCATCACCACATTGCTAACCGGCTTATAATCATTCCACTGCAACTCGGCTTTTAGTTGTTCGGTTGATAATAGTAAGCCAGGGTATAACGATAGCGGACGCGCATAGACCTTCGCCGGTAGCGTCCATTTATTACCATCAAATTGGCTGCGTAATTGCGCATCGAGATAGATAAGCCAAGTACCTAAGGCCAATATCATTAGAATAGATAGACGCCAAAACCAAGACCAAAGCTTTTGTTTCAGGCTTCGTGGGGATTTATTCGGTGCAGCCGCTTGTGGCGCCTTCTTTTTAGGCGCTTTCTTTTTATCCGCAGGTACTTTCTTTACCGCGGTTTTCTTTGTACTAGATTTGCTTGCCCTAGTCGGCTTTTTAGCAGTCGTCATATTGCGCCCATGCTAACACAGACTGACTTAGTCATACGCTTCAGTTCTGTTAAACTGCGTACAAGAAACTTTCATTCCATCTATTTCGAGACATGACACATGGCTAAATACCACATTTACGGCATCGGCAACGCATTGGTTGATAAAGAATTTGAAGTTGAAGATAGCTTCTTCAGTGACTTAAATGTTGAAAAAGGCATGATGACCTTGATCGACGAAGATCAACTAGCCGAACGCCTAGCGGTATTAAAAGATCGCTTTGGACTTAAAAAGCGTGCTTGTGGCGGTAGTGCGGCCAATACCATAATTGGTGCGAGCTACTTTGGTGCCAATACTTTCTATAGCTGTAACGTTGCCAACGATGAAGCCGGTGACTTCTATATGCAAGATATGCAAGCGGCGGGTGTTGATACTAACTTAGGTGGTGATCGTGATAATGGCGTCACCGGTAAGTGCTTAGTAATGGTAACCCCAGACGCTGAACGTACAATGAATACCTATTTAGGTATTACTGCAAACCTAGAGCAAAAGCACATTGACGAAGCGGCACTGGCCGATTCTGAGTACGCTTATATTGAAGGCTACTTAGTAACTTCTGATCTTTCTCGCGCTGCAGCCATTGAAGTTCGCAAGCTAGCTGAAAAGAATGGCATTAAAACGGCGTTAACTTTTTCTGATCCAGCGATGGTTCAATTCTTTAAAGATGGCCTTAAAGAAATGATCGGTGGTGGTGTAGATTTATTATTCTGTAATGAAGAAGAAGCAATGTTATTCGCCGATGCCTCTAATTTAGAAGACGCGATCAACTTCATGAAAACTCAAGCCAAAACGTTTGCCATTACCTTGGGCAACAAGGGCGCAATTGCCTATGATGGTAAGACGACTCATGTTATCGAAGCGAATGAAGTAACGGCTGTTGATTCAAATGGCGCAGGTGATATGTTCGCTGGTGCCTTTATGTATGCGATTACTCACGGTCATGATTTTGCAGCGGCTGGCCGCTTAGCCAGCGCCGCATCCGCTCAAGTTGTTAGTCAATTTGGTCCACGCTTAGAAGCTGAACAGCACGCGCCATTAAAAGCGTCTTTATAAGTCCTCGAGCATAAAAAATGCCGCTCAGTTTTAAACTGCCGCGGCATTTTTATATCACCTACCTTCATCAAAATCTGCTAAATTTCGATCGTATTACTTACTGAAAGAACGTGCTTTCAGTGTAAATTCTCTGATAGCGTGATAAGTAATTAGCCCTCGTTTGTTCACTCGGCATTGGGCATAACCTTCTTGATCATTATCTTGTAAATCTAAAAAAATATCGTAATGCTCATTGGTTTCTCGACTAGAAGCACTATCAATATAGACATAGGCATCGTTAGGCAAAACATATTCAATATAAGCGCGGCAATGCTCCATCGCATCACCGATATCTCCGGCCTTACCTTGCATTTCATAAGGCTCTTTATACAAGCCACAGCCCACTAAAATGACGCTAATGAATAAAATTAAAAAAGGTCTTAAAAATCGCATAGCTCTATAATCTTAACTCGTTTACTAGAAGTATAGCGCTTAGGAAAGAAAAGACTGTGGCCTTCGGTATTAATAACGTAACTAAATAGACACACAAAGTGTCTAAGTAATAACTACTAGAATAGAAAAAGTCAGGCCTAAAAAGGTAATGATGAGAGGCATTACATCAAAAGCTCTTGCCGGATGGGATGGAATTGATCCGCAGCTTCGACCAAGGAACCCGCAGTCAATTTAGGGACACCAAAGACTTCCGTTGTCACCCCATAGGCTTGGCTGACTTTCTTTAATAGCAGATCAAAATCGCCATCGCCTGACAATAAAATAATCGTATCAACGTCTCCAGAGGCCGCGACTTCCATCACATCAATGGCAATTCCCACATCCCAATCTCCTTTTGCACTGCCATCACTGCGTTGGATATAAGGCTTCAATTTTACTTCAAAGCCAATATGCTTAAGGGCATCTTGAAACTTTATTTGCTGATCATCGCCTTTATGAATCGCATACGCCGTAGCTGAAATAATATTCCCTTGCTTGGCTAACTTTTGCCAAAGTTTACGATAATTAAAAGGACGGCTATACACATCGCGAGTGGTGTAATAGATATTTTGTACATCAGCGAAGATGGCGATTTTTTTCATGAGATAACTATTTAACAGTGAAGAAATAGAAGAGTATCTTATTTATTCACTGTTAAGAAATGCGTTTAGGGATTAAAACTGATATTTCGCGCCGATATTAATTGATCGGGGTTTACCCGGGCGAAATCCATACGGCTTAACACCGGCTACATACTGCTCATCCAGAACGTTATCTACCGTCGAATAAAGTTGAACTGCCGATAGTAATTGGTAATTCGCACTGATATCTAAAATTGTATGCGCTTCAATTAAGTCCTCTTCCGCAATAGTGCCTTCTCCAGGAACATTACGCATATCGCTTTGATAGAGCACTGACGCGTTGACCTGCCAATCTTCTTTGCCAAACCCAAACTGAGCATTCAGCCTATGTTCAGGCAAATATCCTATGCGATAACCCGCTTCTATCACTTGCCCTTTCTCACCAAATGCCCCTGAGCTATCGACAAACTTTTCGCCAAACTCTCCGTGACTAAAAGTATAACTCGTCGATAATGGCAAAATGAAACCTGATATTAAAAACTCACGCTTCCAACTCGCTTCAAGCCCATAAACAGATGCACTACCCGCATTCGACTGCTCACCGGTATTATTGGTGTCGCAAGACCCTTGGGCAAAGCTGCAGGTGCCACTGAATTGGCTATAGTCATTTAAAAAAGCGATCACTTCCGCTTGACCACCAAACGCATAATTTCCAGAAAAGCGCGAACCCAATTCATAATTGGTACTCAATTCCGGTTCCGTTTTACCGGTACTTCCTGCAGTTGCCGCTGTAAAGCCTTTATAAATCCCCGCTAACATACCAAACTCTTGGTTTAACTGTGAATAAACCCCAAGGCCAGGCAATAGTACAGATTGAGTTAAGGTATTTTTTTGCTCTTTAATCCCAGTTAATTTGCCATAAAGCGTTTTCGAAGATTCTATCGTTTCATAACGCAAACCTAAACTTAATACGGTTTCATCGATTTTAATTTCATCTTGCAGATATATCGCTAAGGCCAAAGCATCATTATCATTTCTAGCCGTGGTTTTATAACTGCCTTCTATCGCCTGCAGCTCACCTCCAAGTAACATATTATAATTTTGTTCCGTATGGTGACGCTGTACTTGATCTTGATGGAGTCGAATCCCCACTTCTAATTCATTTTCATAGCCTAATAAATCAATACCTTGATTGATTCGAGTCTGTATTCCTTGGGAAAAAAACTGGCGACCATTATTACCTAAACGTAACTGCTGGCTTGAGTCATTGCTAGCTGCGGCACCGGTAAGTACATCGTAATAAGGTTGGTTCTCTGCTGAATTAGGATCCGCTAAAATCTTTGTTAACGTGAAATCACTATCATGAGTATTAAAGCCATTAATCTTAAACCAATCACGATCAAAGTTATTTCTATAGACATCGGTTGTGATAGTCACAGTGTCTAATTCTAATAAGTGTGTCAGTTGAAACTGCTGGTGAATCCATTCGCTTTTATCTAGTTGAGAAGCGGCATAACGACGATACGGATCAGCATCAAAGTCGTCTCGGGTTAAACCTAAATAGGTTTCATTAGAGTCCTCATCCGCATAGCCCAGTTTTAACACCCATAATTGACTGATCTCACCCAGAGATTGCCAACTGGTTTTTAGATTGACATCGTTACGAATAAAACCGGTATTGTCATCCCCCGCATCCAACGCTTTAAAACCATCCGCACTCACGCGTAATGCTTCCACGAGATAACCAAACTCTTTAATTTGCTGCCCTTGATAAAGGTTATAGCGCTGAAAATTATCACTTCCATATTGCACATCCAACTCGCCTTCTGACTCATAAGGCATTTCACGGCTGACCATATTAATCGCGCCACCCACAGAAGCTGGGCCATATTGAATAGCTGCGGGGCCTTTAAATACTTCTACCGCACTCATGCGTGAGATATTCGGGAAATAATAAGCTGCTGGTGCAGAATAAGGCGCAGGGCCCGATAAGATGCCATCTTCCATCACGGTAATTTTTTTACTGCGCTCAGGCGATGTGCCGCGTAAACCGATGTTTGGACGTAAGCCATAACCATCTTCCTCTTGCAGATTAACGCCTGGTACGGCATTCAATACGCGATGAATATCGGTATATTCAAATTCCTCCAATACCATTTCATCAATAAGAACTGCGGATCCAGGTTGACGCAGAACCTCATCTTTTCCACCGGTGATATAAACGTTATCTAGCTCAAGTCCTTCTGCATGCAACAAAGATGATGAGGTGGTGAGAGAAATAATCAGTGCTAATGAGTAAGTTAGAGAATGATTCAAAACGCAGTTTTCCAGCAATAAAGTATGAGATCAACATTTGACCGCATTAGAACACAAATGAGACGTATTATTAATAGAGTGACTAAAGAAAAGTCACTCACATGCTCAGTTAATGGAAGAAGCGGCTTTTGAACAACTACAGTCCGCAGGATTGGACTTTTAACGGATCTAATAACGTTTCATAGCGAGCATCGGTGAGCGACATAATAAAACAAACCAAAGCTTCAACCTCTCCATTACCAAGATTCTGTTTATTCTTAGCTAAGATATCATCGGCAATATTTTCGTTAATTTCCGCACTCCCCCAAGGCAGCCCTGTCTCAGGATTATTCACGGCTCCGCCTGGAAGGTTGAGGGCACGATCTTTAGCATGTTGATAAAAACGAATAACGGTTTCTAGCTCGTTAAAAATACCGTTATGCATATAAGGAGCTGTCACCGCAACATTGCGCAAGGTCGGCACTTTAAATTTTCCTTTTTCAGTTTCTGCTGAAACATTCGGATTGTTTAAAAGCCCCTCATCTAAAGCCGTCGCACCATTAATCGTACGCAAAGCCGTATTCTCTGGCACCCCAATATTGTGGTACTCAAAACTGGTGAAAATTTCTCCACGAATTTTACTCAGTGGTTGCAACTGATGGCATGCTGCGCAGGTCAAGTTACTGGAGAAAAATAATGTCTGCCCTGTTAGTGCTTTTGATAACGCAGAGTATTCATAAAAATTCTCATCACTACGATCCAACAAGCTACGATCATATTTCGAATCAAAAGGATAAAACTCAGGGGTTTTCTCGAACTCTCCAATACTTTCAGCCATCGCCGCATACGCGAGCTCTACATCATTAAAAATATCCGCGCCATAAACCGCCTCGAAACCTGCAACATACTCTGCGTTTTCCTTAATTCTTTCGACCACCGCGGCCTTACTCGGCATATTCATCTCACCAGGATTGGTCGGCGGTCCGCCTGCCTGACCTTTTAAATCCGCTTCACGTCCATCCCAGAACTGGCCACCGATAAAACCTTCATACACACCAATGTCTAAATCCGTCATGATTTTATTTGAACGATCACGAGTTCCATGACTAAAAACTGGGCTAAAAGCAGCGTAAGCCGCCGTCGGTGCATTGCGATCTCCAATTGATACACCGTTATCACCCAAGGATCCTGCGCTCGCGATTAACCCCTCGCCAGTATCCCGACTCGCATCATTAGTTCTTTCGTCAATGAAACCGTGGTTGGGGTTGTGGCAAGTCGCGCAAGACTGATTACCGTCAAGAGACAAATTTTTATCGGAATAGAGTAATTCGCCCAAAGCTACTTTGCTATTTAACGCTACTTCATCCTTCGATGAATCTTTACAGCCCGTCAGAGCAGCAGCCGCTAAGCCCGTTAACATCAGGCTAATAATGACATTTTTCATAGATATTCCCTGCTTCAAATATGTACCGCTGAAAATTCAACGATGTAACTTCATTAAGCAAATTTCAGGTGAATACTACTATATTTACTAAGGATTTGTAATGAGATTAGTTGCTGTAAGTCAATGCTATTGCAAATCATTGTCATTTACATTACATTAACCACCAATTACTCTTAAGCAGGCTAATAACCTACTTAAATCAACCACATCTAAATGTTCTAAAGGAATTAATGCGATGAAATTTCTAAAGCTGGCTGCGTGTATTACCTCTGCCTCATTATTAATGGCCTGCGGTGGTGACGATGATAATAGCTCTGCACCAGCCATCAACATGGAAAAAGCTCAGCTAGTCGTTAATACCAATGCTGATATCGCATTAGCCGCTTACACAGATTCTGTGGTCACTGCTGAAGCTTTAAAAGTTGCTTTGACTGCTTTAAAAGATACACCAAATGCTGGAACGTTAACCGCAGCAAAAACAGCTTGGTTAGTTTCTCGAGAGCCTTATGGCCAGACTGAAGTTTATCGTTTCCGCAATAGTCCCGTTGATGCTCTCGATGTTGAAGGCGATTTAAATGCATGGCCACTTGGCGAAGCCCTTATCGATTATGTTGAAACTAATGTCACTGATTTTGGTGATGATCAAGTCGGTGTTACAGCTAACGATGCAGGCATCAATGGTGGTGGCGCAATCACAGCGGCTCAAGCACAAGCAAATCAAGCAGATAACATCATCGGTAATATGAACGTTACAATTGATGCGACGTTATTAGAAAGTACTTTATCGGCAGAAGACGAGCACGATGTCATTACGGGTTACCACGCAATTGAATTTTTATTGTGGGGCCAAGACCTAAATACAACCGATCAAACGACGACTGACGGCACAGATCGTGATGAAGCCGTAAACTCAACCTCTGCTGGCGGTCAGCGCCCTCTTGCCGATTTCGTTTCTAGTGCCGCTGGAGATACTGCCGCGCGTCGTCACCAATATCTTGAAGTTGTGGTTGATAAACTAATTACTGACCTTAAAGCTGTTCAAAATGAGTGGGCTAAGGGAAGCGAAAATAATTACCGCGCAACATTCACTACCCTAACTAACGAAGCCGATGCTAAAACTAAGCTAACGCAAATTTTAAACGGTATGGGTACCCTGTCTGAAGGTGAATTAGCCGGTGAGCGTATGCAAATCGCTTTCGCTTCTAACTCTCAAGAAGATGAGCACTCTTGTTTCTCTGATAATACTCACCGCGACATTTGGTTAAATGCTGAAGGTGTGTCAAACAGTTTCTACGGCTCTTATGCCGGTTACGATAGTACTTTAGATGGTACCGATAATGAAATTGAGAATGCAGTTGATGGTTATGGTATCGATGATTACCTAACTGAAGTTGGCTTAACTTCAATTGTAACGGATACCACTACAGCATTAACGGATACTCAAAGAAACTACACAGCAATTGATACTTCTGCTCGTGCCGGTTCACCTTTTGATGTATTGATTATGAATGCCACAGAAGAAAGTCCTGTTGCGCTAACCATTCAATCTTTGAATGCTCAGTCGCGTTTAATTCAAGACGCAGCAAATCAGTTAGGCCTAGGTATCGTAGTAGAAGCCGATGCTTCAGCATGTGATACTCAAGACCCAACAACTGAGTGTTAATATTCAGTTAACTCAATAAAATGGATTTTATTGATCTAAAGCCGAGCTCTGCTCGGCTTTCTGCTATTTTAAGGAAATGAATTTTTATCGATTTTTTTGTGTTAAATGAAGTAGGTTGTCCATGAAGGCATTATTATTTTTATTAAGCGCTAGCCTGATAATGTCAGGTTGTGAACAAGTCTCTAATGCTGACTATTTAAAACCAACCGCCCCCACATTCAGCCCAGAAGAAAATAATCCCGGCGGAGAAACCAGTGTTTCTCATTTACCTTTTGCAAGCTTTCAACTACCCGCCGCGAACTTAGCCGATCAACTAAAACCTGCCTTTCATGCCGGTAAAGCTTTAGCTAATCAACCGTGGATTAAAGCCCCTACCATTACCACCGCTCGTGATGGGTTAGGCCCACTTTATAATGCTAGAACGTGTTTATCTTGCCATGTAAAAGGTGGTAAAGGATTTATACCAAGCGATAGCAGCCCTATTAGCAGTACGCTGGTTCGTTTAAGTAAGCCTAGTGGCGATGATGATCTGTTAAAAACTGAGGGGGTCATTCCCCATCCGATGTATGGCGATCAGATGCAAGGGCAATCCACGTCTCTCGCACATCAGCTGCGTCATTCACAAAAACCTGGCACGTTAAAACACGATATTGCCCCAGAGTCCTATATTTTTATTCACTGGGATAAACAGACATTCACCTACCCTGACCAACATCAAGTTGAGTTACGCAAACCTCGTTTAGAATTTACCCAGCTTGGTTATGGCCCTTTAGGGGACGATACACTTTTTAGTATCCGGGTTGCCCCTGCCATTCATGGCATGGGCTTACTTGAGCTCATTAGTGAGCAAGATTTAATAAAGCTAGCGGATGAATACGATAGTAATAACGACGGAATATCTGGCCGCGTAAATCAAGTATGGGATATTGAAAAACAAGCCACTGTGATTGGGCGCTTTGGACTGAAAGCTAATAAGCCGAGTTTAAAAATGATTGTTGCAGGTGCATTTAAAAATGATATTGGTATTAGCAGCCCTCTTTTTCCAGATCAACCTTGTAGTACGCAACAAACAAGCTGCAATACACAAGTTAATGGTAATACACCGGAGCACGGTAATGTTGAACTGTCTGCAGAACTACTAACCCTAGCAACCAATTTTAATCGTGATTTGGCTCCAGTTATTCGCAGAAATAGCCAAAATAAACAGGTGATGCAAGGGCGAGAACTTTTTTATCGCACGGGTTGCAATCAATGCCATCAGCCACGATTTATTACCGCTAAAAGTGAACAGACAAAACACTTATCACAACAAACCATTTGGCCGTATAGCGATTTATTATTACATGACATGGGGCCAGAATTAGCGGATGGTCGACCCGATTTTTTGGCCACCGGCCGTGAATGGCGTACCGCACCATTATGGGGTGTCGGCTTATTACAACAAGTGAATGGCAGCCAAGTATTATTACATGATGGTCGTGCTCAAACGGTAGAACAAGCTATTCTATGGCACGGTGGCGAAGCCGAGCTAGCAAAGAATAGCTTTGTGAATTTAACTAACAAACAACGAGCACAACTGATCAAGTTTGTGAATTCGCTATAAATGAAAATACTATTATCACGTCGTAAATTTTCTCAGGGTTTACTCAGTATCGGAGCCTCTGTGCCCATGTTGAGTCATAGCGCTTTCGATTTTAGCTGGCTCGGATTTTCGGACACCTCCAGTAATAACGAGCTTTGGATGTCGGCACTAGGGCAAAAAAAAGATCAATATGGCCTAGGTACAATCAACCCTCAATACAAAAATAGCGCTCATATTACTGCTCAGTTTCGGGGTCATGGCTTAGTTCAAAATCCAACGCGACTCAATCACGTTGTTATGTTTTCCCGACGTCCTGGAACTCAAGGATTACGAATAAATATCGCAACCGGCCAAGCAGATGGTCATTTCGATTGCGCTGACGATCGTCACATGCAAGGCCATGGCTGCTATAGCGCTGATGGAAAATTATTATTTTGTACTGAGTCGGAAATTAGTACTGGCAAAGGGAAAATTGCCGTTCGCGATAGCCAGAGTTTAGCCCTCATCAATGAGTTTGATAGCTATGGTATAGGCCCTCACGAAATTGCACTGATGCCAGATACTACCACTCTGGTAATTGCTAATGGCGGCCTATTAACACACCCAGATTCTGGACGTAAAGTACTGAATTTAGAGAGTATGCGCTCAAGCTTAACCTATATTGATAGCCGTAGTGGAGCTCTCATCAGCGAGCATTTTGTCGCTGAGAAAAAAGCCAGCATTCGACACCTTGATGTTGCATCAGACGGAACGGTTGCTTTGGCTTTACAAGTACAACGCAAAGCGATGAATAATCATGAGTTAACTCCCTTAGCGGCGATTCATAAGCTTGGCCAACCTATTCATATGTTACATGCTCCCGAAGCATTAACGACCAAGCTTAATGATTATATGGGCAGTGTTGCCATTAACAGCCAATCCAGAATTGCGGCTTTTACCAGCCCTAAAGGCGACCTTGCCTTATTTTGGCATTTAGATGATTTCAGCTTACAGGGTTATCATGCCTTCCATGATGTTTGTGGCTTAACAATAAGCCAAGATAATAAATATTTCGTGTTATCAAACTCAGCAGGTAAAATTCGCCAGATTAATGCTAAGACTTTGAAACTTGATCGAGATAAAAGTCTTAATTTTCCGGATAATCATTGGGACAACCATATGATTACCGTGTTTTCGAACAATACTTAGTTTTATTTAGGTTTTTATAATGAATACATTTTTATCCACATGTGCGCTGACCTGTATTAGCTTATTACTCAGTGCTTGCGGTGGCAGCAGTTCTTCACTTACCTCTAATAGTAATGAATTAAATGTCGCTGCAACGGAAGCCATCGACAATACCATTATTCCTGCCGCGATACGTTTTCAACAGCAAGTTGATCAGCTAGTGACAGATAGTAAAAGTTTCTGTGTAACGGCGAATACCACCGAAAATAATTTGACTACATTACAAACCCAATGGCAGTCAACAAACAAAGCCTGGTTTGAATTATTGCCTTACCGTATTGGCCCCATGGTGAATAGCGAGTTATTTCCAACTTATACCTTTATCGATTCCTACCGCTTACGCGGGACAAATTATATCGCCACCGTTCGCACTCATATCGATAGCCAGCTAGCCGATACTGATGACATTACCCCTGAGACGTTTTCTAGTTTAAATTTTATATACGTGGGTCTATTAGCAATAGAGGTTTCTTTGTTCGAAGATGCGGCGAATCAGTCTCAGGATAAAACGGACATTATTAACGAGTACTTAAGCAACTCACGTAAATGCCCATTATTAATTGGTTATAGTGAAGAGCTATTACGCCGTGCTGGTATTATTGTAGATGGCTGGAATAACAACTATAGAGAAACCGGTAAAAGCTATCGCGAACTATTAATAAGCAACCAGCTCGAAGCAGTATTAGATGATGAGACCGGTGAAACAGCCATTAAAAAAATTACCGTCTCTACTCAAGAGTTCTACGATTATTTGGGGCTGCGTGATTTAACTCTTGATGTCGCTCAATTATCCGGTGACATCTGGCAAGCTCTTGCTGTCGCACTGAACAATACTGAAGAGCTGTTAGCAGGCACCGAAGCGACAGAAATCAGTTTTAACCGTATTATGGAAAATAACCGTTTTGAGCAAACGGTTATCTTATTGCAAGAAAACTTCCATACCTTACAAACCGCACTGGATGATAGAAATACCATCGACATGAAGAGTGCTGCAAAAACAATCGATGGCAATTTTAAGCGTGAGATTCCTGAAGCTTTAGATATTAACCTAGGTCTAAACTTTAGTGATGGTGACTGAATATTCGTTAAATTTTATTCAGGTAGTTAACCTGAATAAAAGATCGTAAAGACAGGGATTGAAAGCATAATAATTAATAACGAGAAAATAAAGAATTTCGGCATCATAAAGCCCTGCAGTGAGAATAAGTTAAACATTTCATAATGTTAGTTTATAGCTTACCAGCAGGGCATTTTTTTGCCCTGCGTTAGATCATGTTTTAATGTCTAGAAATGTCAGAACAAACTCATCTGTGAACCACAAATTTCCGCAAAACTGGTATCGTACAAGGCCAATAGGCCATCACACACTGGTGCTAACTGCTTCTCAAAATAATGCTGATAATCAATTTTTAGACCGCCCCCTGAATGCTCATAGACGTCTAACGGCTGTGGACCATTGGTCGTCATTAGATAATGAATCCAACCACCGCGATCTTGATAAAGCAGTGGTAAACCTTGCTGCTCACGCCACAACTCCAATACCGCTGCCGCTTTTGCATGAGGAGGAATATTACGTTGGTATTCACTCAACGGTTGACGCAAGCGTTTACGGTAAATCAATTGCTGATCTTTCTTACCTTGCATCAGCAAAGCGATTTCTTCTTTCATCCATTGTTTAAAGGCTCGCTCGGAAAATATTCGTTGAAATAACTGTTGCTGAAATTCTCGAGCTAAGGGTGTCCAGTCACTACGCACTGCTTCCAAACCTTTAAAAATGGTTTCAACTTGCTCGTCACCATTTCCGGATATTGTATGCACTGTGCCCGCATAGCGTTTTTTACTGCCGGTTTCTTCCCCCCGTATCGAAGGCATAAAAAAGCGCTGATAATGGGTTTCATATTCAATTTCTAAACAGCTGACAAGTTGATGTTCTTGTTCGATGGTATGCGTCCACCAGCGATTCAGTTCACGACTTAATCGCTGGCCAATTTCATCGGCTTGGGCTTGTGTTTTCTTTTCTTTTAACCAGACGAATACCGAATCAGTATCCCCATAAATCACGTCATAGCCTTGCTGCTTAATCCACTCGCCACTGCGTTGAATAATTTCATGACTACGTTGCGTAATTGAACTGGATAAACGCATATCGAAGAAGCGACAACCGTCACTGCCGAGCACACCATAAAATGAACTCATGATGATTTTTATCGCTTGGGCTAGATGATGATTTTTATCTTTCTTAGCTTGATCCCTTTGTTCACCTAGCATGGTCACTAAGCCGGGCAGACAGTGTTTTTCTCGATCAAAGTAACCGCCATTAAACCCTGTGATCACAGGCTTATTAGGTTCTAGGCTTTCAGCTTTGAGCCCTTCGATTAAGCCCATGGGATCAATTTTAAAAGTCCGCATAATAGAGGGGTATAGACTTTTAAAATCTAAAACTAAAATACTGTCGTATAACCCAGGTCGAGAATCCATGACAAAACCACCGGGACTTTTTATATCACTATAACCTTCGCCATAATTCGGTGCTACATAGCCATTGCGATGCAATAAAGGTAAATAAAGATTTTCGAAGGCCGCGACCGAGCCCCCCATCCGATCTAATAACAATCCGGTCAAGCTCGAACGCTGAATGGCAAAATCTATTAATTCTGTATGCTGAAATATGTCCGCAACTAAGACGCAATCCTCTAAGTTATACGCCGCAAGCGCGGGTTTATCATGATCGAATAAATATTCGATTTCATGATCATAACCTTCATAAACTTTCGCCTCTCCAGAAATCAGCTTATGACGATCCAATAATTCTTCAGCCACATTATCTAAAGCAAAGCTTTCAAATTGGTATTGCGCCTGGCGTAACATTTCAATGCCATCGATAATGCAACGTCCCGCTACATGCAGATAACTTCGCGCTCGCACATTCGGGTTATTGTTTTGCACATGTCGCCAACTGACTTCTTGCTGGTTGCGACCCAGAATAAAAGGCAGCTTAAGTTCATCACATTTACGCTGTAAAAACTCCATATCAAATTGAATAAAGTTCCAGCCAATAATCACATCAGGATCGAGGCGCTGCATCTCAGCTAAGAAATGCTCCAATAAAGCCACTTCATCGGTAAAATAATGGCAGTATTCGGCAGCAGGACTGTCGGCCGCTCCTACCATCCAAATATAATTGACCGTTTCACGCTTACCGGCAATGATGGCATCGCCGTGACACGCGATGGAGAATAAACGATCGGGCTTACCCTTTTTGGGAAAGGTTGTTTCAATATCGACAGAAAGTACCGTTAATTCTGTAGCACGCACGGCTTCTTCACTCGGCCTTAGACGTCCTTGCTGACATAACAGGAACCCCTCTTGTGCTTGCCATTGGCCCTCAATTTCGGCACCACCGCGAATAAAACGCTCCATTAAATAGCGATCCGTCGGTCTTAGGTCATATTCCCAAACCTGAATATCCCAATCATTCAGTAAATAGTTAAATCGATAGATGTCTTCTTGGCGTAAATAACAGGCCAGTAAAGGCTTTAAACTAAAGGACTGAAGCTGAACTTCACGGCAAGTTAACTCAATTTTTTCAGCCCGGGCTAATTTCTCCACCTTATCTTGCTCAGCAATAGCAATGAAGCAGACGGAAGGCTGCTCAATACGTACACACAGAGGTCCGCCTTGACTGGCAAACCAGAATTCAAGTTCGGTGGATTGATCCCCTTCATACCAGCGGCTGGTAAGTAAAAAGCCTTGCTGACGCTCGTTTGCCATTATTGACGACTGCCCATTCATTACTGCTGTAGTTGTCTATACTAAAGTGAAATTATGCACGTATACATTCGCGCAATGTAACAAGCCTGAAGGATATAGCAATGAATGGCCCAATAATCAGTGACGATCCCCTCTATCAGTTATTAAGAAATGACGATGTAACGGGATTTAATGACGCTCGAGGACAAGGTAAAGACTGTGATTTATCCGGCTGTGACCTAAGAGGCCTAGATCTACGCAACCTACAAATCGCTGGTATGAATCTCGAAGATACCTACTTTCGAGGTGCTGATTTGCGCGGCATCGACTTTCGCGGCTGCAATCTAAACGGTGCCTCGCTCGCGGATGCCAAAATCAGCGGCTGCTACTTCCCAATCGAATTAACTCCTGACGAAATTCAACTATCTGTCACTATGGGAACCCGATTGCGTCATGTTTTTGCTAAAAAGATAGATTAAACGTTTTAAGCTACGAGATTTATGCGGTATCTTTTGCTTATACAGTGAATATTGAAGATTTGGAGATCTCTATGTACCTACCGGGTAAACCGAATGAGGGTGTAGATAAGTTAAATACACGCATGCAACAGCTGACCAAGGGTCTGCTTGACGGTTTTCCTATGGAACAAGATGCTCTTCCTTTAGAAGGCATCGATGATCTATACCAACACTTCGATAACAATCAGATCTTTTTGATTACTGACGGCATGTTGCATCTGACACACGATGGCCAAAACATCGTCAGCTTTGATGAAGGCGACTTGATTGGATTCAACCGCGCCTTTGATCTGCCTAGCCCTAACCTACGCGCGGATGAATTTGTTGAAGTGAAGCTGATTGATCGTGATGCCTTTTTGCGCCACGTCTACTCAGATAAACGTCGCCAGCATTATTGGAGTCATTTCTTAATGACTCAAAACAGCATGCTAATGAGCCAGGTTGCTGAACTAAGCAAAGGCCAATCGCAAACCATTGCAGGATTTCAGAATTGCCAACCGGGTGATGTCATTATTAAAGAAGGTGATGAAGCCGAACACGTTTATACCATCATCAGTGGTGAAGCCGATGTGTTTGCCGATGGCGTAAAAGTGGGAGAGATTGGTGAAGACGAAGTGTTTGGTGCTATGGCCGTATTCACAGGAGAAAAGCGCTCAGCAACCGTACAAGCCCGTACAGCCTGTACAATCATGGCCGTACCTCAGCATGAATTCGTTAATTTAATTGAAGCACAGCCAAAAGCCGCGGTTAACCTGATCGAGAACTTAGCCCGCCGCATTATTGCGATGAACCAGCAATTGATTGAGCAGCAGAAATAACGACATCTCTTTTTGATTACATAAGACTAGATATCCCTATCTAGTCTTATTAGCTCTAGAGTCGCTAAAAAAATTAGGCTTTCGCCGCAATCGCTTCCGCCATAGAACGATCCGCAATCTCTTCCAACCAAGCAAGATCAATGGTTTGGTGCGACTCACAAATAAACCAAGGCTCACGTGAGTCTGGCTCTAACATGATTCCGTGTTTAATTAGGTTCATGGCAAACTCAGTATATAGCTCACTATCGGTTTGCTTCCAATCACGATAGTTGGTCGGTACGACATCACCAAAATGAATACCAAACATCGAATCAGGGCCAGCAAAACGATGCTCTATACCATGCTTAGTGAATACGCGGGATAAAACCTGCTGAATTTCAGTTCCGGCTTTATTGATCGTCTCGTACGCGTCCGTTTCATTCAAAATTGTTAACGTAGCTTTCGCTGCGCTTAAAGCGATCATATTTGCTGTATAAGTACCCCCATGAGTAACCCCTTTAGCGCTGAAGCTAATAATATCCATCACATCAGCACGACCACCAAAGGCCGCCACAGGGTAACCATTGCCCATCGCCTTGGCATAAGTGGTTAAATCAGCCTTAATGCCATACAACTCTTGGGCGCCACCTTTAGCCACACGGAAACCGGTTTTCACCTCATCCATAATCAATAAGGTGCCGTTAGCATCACACATATCACGCAGCTTCTGCATATATTCTTGGCTTGAGGCGATGCTGCCGCAGTTACCTAAGATAGGCTCAATCACGATAGCCGCAATATCATCACCAACACGATCAAAAACCGCATCGATCGCTTCAAAGCTGTTTAAAGGAACGGTTTCTAAATGCTCACGACTGGCTTCAGGAATACCCACACCAAAAGAAGCAATCTCAGGAGCTTGGCCAGACTCAGCATCCCAATTATCGACATCGGATTTCCACATCATTTCGTCATACAGACCGTGGAATCCACCTTCAACAACCACTATCTTGTTACGGCCAGTAAAACCACGGGCGGTACGCACGGCGCCCAATACCGCTTCGGTACCCGAGTTGGCAAAACGCATTTTTTCGATGTTCGGACACATCTGTTTAACCAGCTCAACCACCTGAGAATCCAGGTCAGTAGAGAAACCTGAGATCGTACCGCGTTCAGTGATCGCTTTAATCACCTCTTGGTCAATGCGAGTATCACGATAGCCCAAGATAATAGGACCATAAGCCAAGCGAAAATCGACATATTTCTGATCATCGGCATCGGTGATAGTGCAGCCTTCGCTGGTTTTCACAAAAACCGTATTATCTTCGCCCCAATAGCGATAGCTATCGGCCACACCCATCGGCATATTGGTATGCGCTTGCTGTAATAAGGTATTAGTAACTGGCTTGGCTGGATTGGTCATGCTATCTATCTTCATTCTGTATTAATGGCGGGCATAATACAGGGCTAGTACAAGCCAATAAAGTGCTTTGCGGTTAAGTTTTCGCATTGTTTAAAAAAGATCTAAGTAATCCCTGTAGACAGTTACACAACACGACCTGACTTACGTCTAAATAGTTTGATCCCTGACTATCTAGGAATATTTACTAACGTGCTACAATTACTCAAACCACCTCTATACTTCGAGTTTTGTATTCATGGATTTCCTCTGGATTCTTATTGCTTTCCTATGCGGTTTTGCCGCTAAGCAAATCAATCTTCCGCCACTGATTGGCTATCTCGCCGCTGGCTTTGGTCTACACGCCTTTGGTGTAACCCCTCATGAGAATTTAGAGACTCTAGCGAATATCGGCATCACCCTGATGCTATTCACCATTGGCTTAAAAGTGAACGCACAAAGTTTACTCAAGACCTCTGTCTGGGCGGGTACTAGCCTGCATATGATTAGCTGGGTGATTGTTGGCACCCTGTTATTAAAAGCGGCGGCTCTATTGGGCATCAGCTATTTTGTTGACCTCGATTGGACGGCGTTGGCTTTAATCAGCTTTGCGCTGAGCTTTAGCAGTACTGTCTGTATCGTTAAGCTACTTGAAGATAAGAACGAAATGAAAGCCCGCCACGGTAAGCTCGCCGTGGGTATTTTGGTGATGCAAGACATAGTCGCCGTGGCCTTCCTCGTTATTGCCACGGGTAAAATCCCTTCACTCTACGCTTTTGCCTTGTTGCTATTATGGCCTGCTCGTCCGCTACTGGGGCGCATCTTAAACATGAGCGGTCACGGTGAGTTATTACCATTAATCGGCATCTTTTTAGCCATGGGCGGCTACGAGTTATTCCAGCTAGTCAATATGAAAGGCGACTTAGGCGCCCTCGTTATTGGCCTATTATTAAGCCAGCATATTAAGTCAGCCGAACTGGCGAAATCACTCCTGAGCTTCAAAGATCTGTTCTTAATTGGCTTCTTCTTATCGATTGGCTTTACCGCTCTCCCCACCATAGAAATGATGCCCGCTTTGGCTGTGGTCAGCTTTATTTTAATCATCAAAGGGGTATTGCTATTCCACATACTGGCCGCACTGGGTGTTGCAGGTCGTAATATGTTTTTGGGCAGCATGGTACTGACTAACTACAGTGAGTTCGGTTTAATCGTTGCTGCACTGTGCGTACAAAACGGCTGGATTGATAAAGACTGGCTAGTAATTATCGCGCTAGCAGTGAGTATTTCATTCGTCTTCACCAGTATATTCTATGACTATGCCCACACGGCTTATGCCTATGCTCGCAACTGGGTAAAGCATTTCGAACGCGAGCAACCGACCCCTGCCTATCAAGAACAGTTAAAGAGTGCTGAGATTTTAATTGTCGGTATGGGACGTGTAGGCCGCAGTTCGTATGATGTTTTACACGGCCAATTAGACGACAGGGTTTGGGGGGTAGAATCCGATATCGACAAAGTTCGTCGTCACCGAGATGAGGGCCGACATATTATATTGGGTGATGCCGAGGATGCCGACTTTTGGGAAACCCGTGAGCTTTGGCACATCAAATTGATCATGCTAGCCATGCCTTCGGTATCCGATATTCGCGATATTACGACTCAGCTCAAATTGAGTGGCTATAAAGGTCATGTCGCTGCGATTGCACGCTACGAAGATGAGCGCGAGAAACTGATGGCCATGGGCATCGATAACGTATTCAACTATTACGTCGAAGCCGGTACCGGTTTCGCTGAAGAAAGCCTGCTTTTATTAAAAGATGATGCGGAAGCTAAACAAGCTATTTAAGATAATTAAACCATGACAAAAAATACAATTTGGGTCGACGCAGACGCATGCCCTAACGCAATCAAAGAAACCTTGTATAAAGCGGCGAACCGCAAAGAAATGCCGCTAATCTTAGTCGCCAACCACTATATAAAAGTACCGCCCTCAAAGTGGATTAGCAGCACACAGGTCGAGTCTGGCTTTGATGTCGCAGATGATTATATTGTTGAGCAAGTGAATAAAGATGATTTAGTAATTACCTCTGATATCCCTTTAGCGGCAGAGTTAATCGAGAAGGGCGCCCATGTGGTAACATCCCGTGGTGATATCTTCGATAAAACCAATATCAAACAAAAGCTCAATATGCGGGATTTTATGGATACCATGCGCAGCTCTGGTGAGCATAGTGGTGGACAAGCCGCGATGAATGCTAAAGATAAACAGACATTTGCAAATGCCTTGGATCGTTATTTAGCAAAGCATGGTAATAAATAGTCCCATATCGAATGTTCCAGTGATGAAATAGCTTAATCCGTTTTGCTCCCTATCCAGCGCCCCATAATGTGGGCTACTCTGTTAATCAAATAGTTATGCAAAATTAGGATTAACGACCATGAGCAATACCTCTGAATACGTACCCGCTAAAGTATGGCAATCCCCAGAAGAGTCTGGTGGCCAATTTGCTAACATCAACCGCCCGGTTTCCGGCGCAATCCACGATAAAGTATTACCTAAAGGCCAGCATCCATTTCAACTGCATTCTCTAGCGACACCTAACGGTGTCAAAGTCACCATCATGTTTGAAGAACTGATCGAGCAAGGAATTACCGCAGCGGAGTACGATGCTTACCCAATTAATATTATGGAAGGTGATCAGTTTAGCTCTGGCTTTGTGGATATTAATCCTAACTCCAAAATTCCTGCCTTGATCGACAATTCATCAGATAAACCTATACGAATTTTTGAATCCGGTGCCATCTTGATTCACCTAGCAGAAAAGTTCGATGTGTTTCTGCCAAAAGGCGCTGAAAAAGCAGAAGTGCTCTCTTGGCTATTTTGGCAAATGGGTAGTGCTCCATTCTTAGGCGGAGGCTTTGGACATTTTTACGCTTACGCCCCAGAGAAGTTCGAATATCCAATTAATCGCTATACCATGGAAGTAAAACGCCAGCTGGATGTATTAGACAAACAGCTCGCCAATAATACTTATATTTGCGGAGAAGAGTATACCATTGCCGATATGGCAATTTGGCCTTGGTACGGTGTTTTAGTATTGGGTGGACTTTATAGTGCGGCTGAATTTTTAGACGTTAAGACTTATAAAAACGTCACTCGTTGGGCGGAAAGCATTGCACAGCGCCCTGCGGTTCAACGTGGTAAAAAAGTGAATTGCACTTGGGGTGAACCTGAGGATCAGCTGGCTGAGCGTCATAGCCAGGAAGACTTTTCTTAATAGAATGTATCGGATTCCTCCTCTTATATGAGGGAGGAATCTAATTTTTTATCTAAGTTTTTTACAACCCGCTAAAGTTTCACTTTCAAACGATTATTCACATCACGACTCTCACGTATGAGTTCATTACCTTTTTCATTCTGTTGAGATTTTGCTAAGCGATCATACAAAACCACATTAACAGTCGCTGCAAGATTTAAGCTGCCCTTAGTTGGAATGTACACAACACTATCCGCTTGATTCACAACGCTTTGTTTTACCGAGCCGTCTTCAGGGCCAAAAATGTAAAATGCGTTATCAGGGTGCTGAAAATCCGCTAACGATTCTGCATTTTCAGCAAACTCAATTACGACGATTTTCGCATTCTCAGGAGCGCTTTCCAATAAACAATTAACCCCTGTTAGCGGAATGCTTTTACTCAGATTTTGCGTATCTGTACAATAAGCGGCCGCTCGTTCATAGCGATTACCGGTATATAAAATACTGTCTGCTTGAAAGCAACCTGCCGCCCTAAATACGGCACCAACATTGGTTGGGCTTTTAGGGTTATTAAGGCCGATAGTGACGTTAGAGTGGCTCATTAAATAATCTGTCTCGTATCTATGCAATGCTATGACGAAGAGTTGAGTCCTTTTAATACCGCTGTATTGACATTATAGGGACTGGTTTTCTGTGAAGTGGCATATACCAACTTCCGACGACGCGGGTCCATCATATTATAACCAAAGGCTTCTAAGTCGTCTGCAGTTGGCTCTATTCGAATCACTTTTTTTCCTGCGGCTTCGAGCAGCGCAACTTCATGATCGACAATAGCCGTCATTCCAACTCGAATTTTTCGCTCTATTTTTTTGAACAATGAAAATGGTTTATCAGGTTTTGAACACGCCATCGGCACCAACATAATGACCTCATCCACATCGGTATCTACCAGCAGATCCGCTGAGCAAGGAGAAACCACACCGCCATCGATATACTTGTGACCATTAATCTCAACCGGAGGACACCACCCCGGTACACCGTAAGAAGCACATACCGCATCACTTAAATCAACAGTTCTGCTTTCATGCTCATCGCGCCCAAAGGCTTTGCGCTCACCAGTTTGATCATCAACAGAGACTAGCCAACAATGTTCATGATCAACCCAGCCTTTATGTTTACCCGATTGTTTTTTTACCCGATCAACCAGCTTAATAAAAGGCTGCATATCAAAGCCGCCTTGAGGTAATACCCCTACCCAGCCTGTTAATGAGTCAAGCTCACCCGCTCGCATCTTTTTAAAGAGATTCAATGCGGTAAACTTAAAGGTAGGTAGTGGCGGATACCAAGGGCCTGAATCTTTATCGTGATTCCAGATGTCCAAATGATTGCCTTCTTGTGATGCAATAAGATCATCAAGAGAAATGCCACCTGCCATTAAACTCACTAAAACAGCCCCGACAGAAGTACCGATAAAAATATCGGCACTTTCTGGATTCCAGTTCAACTTTTCTCGAACTTGTGCCAAAGCAGGAATCATCCAAGCAGCCCCAGCAACAGCACCACAGCCTAAGACTAACGCTCTTTTGGGTGAATTGTTTTCTGTTTGCTGTGAGTTAGACATTTTCTAGCTCGCTTTCTTTTGACATGCTTTCTTTGGACTTGCCTTCTTTTTTATTCTGCTGACCTTCAACTTGATACGCCTGGCTATCAAAGTTCGCCAACATCTTACGCAGCTTTAAGGTACTCCAAGGAAAACCAATACTATTTTTGCCATTCTCGTCGATGTAATAACTGGAACAGCCACCGGTATTCCAAACCGTGGTTTGCAAATCACGCTGAACTTTTTCGTTATAGATTCTCTGTGCTTGGCTATCCACTTCTAAACGCGTTAATTTTCTATCGCGCATTTCTGTTAGTGCTCCCATCACATAATCGAGCTGGGCTTCGATAATAATAAACGCCGAGTTATGACCAATGGCTAGGTTGGGCCCAAGCACTAGGAAAAAGTTGGGGAAGTCGGTAATGGTTGTACCCCGATATGCTTCAGGGCTGCCTTGCCAAATTTCGTCCATGGTTTTTCCGCTCTTACCTTGCACATGCTTAGCAATTGGCACATCAGAAACGTGAAAACCCGTGCCTAAAATAATCACGTCAACTTCACGCTGTTCACCATTGCTAGCAGTAACGGTATTACCGCTAATCGACTCTACACCACTGGCAATAACGTTCACGTTATCTTGAGCAAGGGCTTTATAATAATGGTTACTCAATAAAACGCGCTTACAGCCCATGGTATAATTTGGGGTTAACCTGTCTTTTAAAGCTTCATCTTTAATGTGGCGATTAATGTGCCACTTCGCTAAAGCCTGTAAACGTTTTAATATTTTTGGATGTCGAAAACCTAAACCAAAAGTTTCCATACCTAAGTACAGTGTCTTGCGGAAAAAATTCAGACTAAACGGAAGATGAAATAAACCCCGTACCAGTTTATTCAATTTAATATCAGGCTTAGGCAGAATCCATTGTGGGGTGCGCTGAAAAGCAATCAGCTTTTTTACCTGAGGCTGAATTTCAGGAATAAATTGAATAGCGGAAGCCCCTGTACCAATAACCGCGACTTTTTTTCCGCTTAAATCAAGATCATGATTCCAACGTGAAGAGTGAAACACTTCACCGTTGAAATTTTCTAGCCCCGGAAGTTTAGGCAAAATAGGTTCATGTAAATAACCAACACATGAGATAACTTTATTTGCTTGATAAGTGCCTTGCTCGGTATATACCAACCAAATTTTTTCGTCTTCTTGCCAGACAATATTTTGAACATTAATACCAAAGCGAAGAAACGGCATGATGCCAAAATCACGGGCTGTTTTTTCTGTGTAAGTTAGAATTTCTTCTTGCCCAGCGAAAACCTTGCTCCAATTTTTATTCTGCGCAAAAGAATAAGAATAGAGCGCCGAGGGAACATCACATTCACAACCAGGGTAATTATTATCCCGCCAGGTGCCACCTAAGCTTTGATGTTTTTCAAGAATAATAAAATCATTAATACCTTCTTGGGTTAGACGTATACCTGCACCAATACCACTAAACCCCGAACCGATAATAATAACATCATGGCTCGCTACAATATTTTTTGAATTCTTTTGAGCACTCATAAGCTAGCCTCTTCAGTCGTATTGCTTGTCTCTTCAATTACCTTGTTTGCCTCAGCAGAAGGGCCCTGAGGTGAAACTGCCACAACGTATTCTGATTTTAATGTCGCAATTTTTTTCAACAAAGATTTTTGCTTGATGTAGCCATTCTCTGCAAACCAAATCAGCGCATCGATGAGGGATACCCGCATATCAGTTTGAGGCAAACCAAGTTCGCGTACCGCTTTAGAGCAGTCCGCCGCTAAATCAAGTTCTGAAATCGCCACCGCTTCTGGGGTAATTAATGGGGGCTTACGACTAATGGTTTGGGTAAACCACAAAGCGAGATGCCCGCCGATTTTGGCCAAGAAAAAAGGCACAGGAATAACAGGCTTTTTAATATCCAGAATGTCCATGGTCAAATTCGCTAGCGCCATGGCGGATAGATTCTGGTGACCTAACAAATAGGTCTCCCCGGTTTTTCCTTTTTCTAGCGCCAGCACATGACCCAAAGCAATATCGCGTACATCACCAAAGTTAGTGGTGGTATTCGGTGTCGCTAATAAAGCCAAAGTCGCTACTGTAAGAATTAATTTCCCCGTAGGGGTCGGACCAATATCATTGGGGCCGATGGGCCCTGTTGGCGCACAGATCACGACATCTTGCCCGGCCTTCGCCGCGTTTACCGCAACTTCATGACCTTCTGCTTTAGTAATGGCATAAACACTTTTTGTCGCGGCCAGAGCAAACGGACTTTCTTCAGTACCTGCTTTTGCCTTGCCATAAACATCCTTACCTTGGCCGCCAAAACGAGCAATGGAACTGGTGCATACAACTCGACCCAATTTTAATTCTCTTGCGGCGCGCAAAATATTATCGGTGCCATTAACATTAACTCGACGCATTAATTCTTGATCGGGCAGCCACAAGGCGTATACCGCCGCCAGGTGAATCACGCGATCACAACCTTCCATAGCGCTAATAACTTGCTGGTAATGAGTAATATCCGCAGCAATGGTTTCTATGTTTGTGATGACTTCTTCTAGGTTATCAAGACGTTCTTTAGGCAGGTGTAAAACCCGAACTTGGTAGCCGGCATTTAATAATATTTTGACAACATGACTACCGATGAATCCTGCGCCACCTGTGACTAGTACCTTCATTGATTTACCCTTTGTTATTATTGCTCGTGGTAAGTATTTCCAGAGTGGACTCACGTATTTAATAAGCCCAAAGCCATTCACATACGACTCAGTATGTGAAACATTAGGTCACATACGATACCGTATGTCAATGAGAGAGAATATCCGTTACAATGTCCTTTCAACCAGATTAGCCACTAGAAATAGCCTAGCGATGCCAAAATCCAGCATGCCAAAATCCAGCCGCGCCGAGGCCAAACAAGCTAGCCGGGAAGCCCTGATAAAATCTGCTATGGAGTTGATGCCAGAGAAAGGCTTAGATGTCAGTCTTGATGAGTTATGTGCCCACGCGGGTTATACCCGCGGTGCTTTTTACGTCCACTTTAAAAATCGTGATGAGCTGACGCTCGAGGTGATGACGATTAATGGCGAGAACTGGTTGAACTCTATTTTTCGTCCGCAAGAAGATGGCGAAGCGGAAGACTTGATGACCATGGTACAGCGATTTTTAACCGAGATGGTTTCAGGGACCTATCCGATTACTCAAAAAGCGGGGTTACGCCCCCACCAGCTATTGGAAGCGTGTGCTCGCAGCGAGCCGATTAAGCAACGCTATATCGAATTGGTTAGCGATAGCATTCGCCGTTTAACGGCAAACGTAAAGCAAAGCCAAGATAAAAATCAGCTTAAAAATAGCATCGACCCAGAACAAGTCGCATCGCTATTATTAGGTTTAGCGATTGGAGTGCATACTATGTATGATCTCGATTACCCAATCGATTTTGCTAAAGGCTCGATGGCTTTATTGCAGCTGATGAGCAGCAGCTCATAAACAACAGATCATAAGCAACAACTAGCACTGCTGAAGAGAAAAACTCATCACTTCGGCAATGGTTTTAGCTCCGAGTTGCAACATCAAAACTCTATCTATCCCCATAGCCACACCGGCACAACTCGGTAAGCCAGCTTCATCCTTTTCCATGGCGATCAATAGTTTTTCGTCAATAGGCCTATCGGTGCCTACTAACTCTTTTTCAAAGCGTTGTCTTTGCTCATCGCTGTCGGTGAGTTCGTGATAACCATTAGCGAGTTCCATACCATTTAAATAGACTTCAAAACGCTCGGCGATTAATTGACCGTTTTCGTCGTTATTTAATTTGGCTAATGCCGCTTGACTCGCAGGGTAGTTATAAATAAAAACTAACTGATTTTGCGGTAAGGCTTTTTCTACCTTGTGACTCATGATCATATCAAGCCAGCCGTCTCGATTTAATTCCAGGTCACTACCCGCCAGCTCGATGCCTAACTTAATAATGTGATCATCACTGGCGACTAAAGGATCTAAACCTGCATATTGTTCGACCGCTTGCTGGTAAGTCAAAAACAACGGAGCATCTTCTAAGCTTATTTCTGAATCAGCAAATAGCTCATCTAACAAATCTGCCACTTCATGCATCAATGCTTGATGATCCATGCCCAGTCGATACCACTCCAACATGGTAAATTCTGGGTTATGGCGACCACCCGCCTCCCCCGCCCGGAAGACTTTTCCAAGGGCGTAGATATCACCACTACCCGCACACAATAATCGCTTCATCGAATATTCTGGCGAGGTATGTAGGTACAACTTCGGCATAATATCAGAAGCGGCCACTTCAATCGGCTCGATATTCATGTCCGCTACCGGAGCGCTATTTAAAATTGGCAGCTCGACTTCTAAGGCATTGGTCTCGATAAAAAACTCACGGACAGTACGATTGAGAGCTGCACGCGCATGTAATGCTTCTATAGTTACACTGGGTTTCCAAGTCATTAGTTAATGCCTTTTATTTTAAACATAAAAAAAGGAAGCCTAAGCTTCCTTCTTCTTTACCGACTAAAACTACTCACGTAATTATTTAGCACGGCTCACGTATTCGCCTACGCGAGTATCGATACGTAATAGCTCACCGATTTCGATGAATAACGGTACACGAACCATAGCGCCAGTTTGCATAATTGCTGGCTTAGAACCACCCTGAGCGGTATCACCTTTAAGACCAGGATCTGTTTCCGTCACTTCAAGATCGATGAAGTTAGGAGGCGTGATGCTTAAGATCGCGCCATTAAACAAGGTCACTTCGTAAACCTGCTGTTCTTTCAGCCAGTTCTTGTTTTCACTGATCGCTTCTTCTGATGCAGGATGCTGTTCGAAAGAACCATCTGTCATCATGAAATGCCAGAATTCACCATCGCTATAAAGGTATTCCATTTCGAGGTCCATGACATCGGCACCTTCCAACTTCTCACCCGACTTGAAAGTTCGCTCCCAAGTACGACCATTTTTCAGGTTCTTCAACTTCACTCGGCTAAAGGCCTGGCCTTTACCCGGTTTAACGTATTCGTTTTCTACGATGGCACAAGGATCGCCATCCAGCATTACTTTAAGACCTGATTTAAATTCGCTGGTAGAATAATTAGCCATGAGACCCTCGCCAAGACAATAATGGGGTTCAGCACATCTGCCCCCAGAAAAAGAGCTATGATAACCGAAACCCCGTTAGTGATCGAATCTTTAACCGATATTAATATTGTCCCTGCTCAATCTAGTGTGCAACCGCAGGCAGAACAGAGCTGGAATCAGGTACTCGCCGGGGCAACCAAAGGCGTTAAGAGCTTACTCGACCAACTCGATTTATCGGTATCAGACCTCAATGATCGCCAACAGGCCTGCTTAGATTTTCCTCTTTTAGTTCCTCAACCTTTTATCGACAAGATGGAAAAAGGCAACGCCAGTGATCCACTGCTATTGCAAGTATTACCTCAGAGTTCAGAACTGGAATCAGCTGAAGGATTTATTAATGACCCCTTAGCTGAAAAACACAGCAACTTACAAAAAGGCCTTATCCACAAATACCATGGGCGAGTATTAGTGCTGCTAAGCACTGGCTGTGCAGTGAATTGTCGCTATTGCTTCCGTCGCCACTTTCCCTATCAAGAAAATCGTATTGGTAAAAATGATTGGCAAGCCATACTCGACTACGTTGCTAAGGATAATTCGATAGAAGAACTTATTTTGAGTGGCGGCGATCCTTTAATGCTTAATGATCAACAGCTTGGAAAATTCATTAAACAAGCTGAAGCCATTCCTCACTTACAGCGTTTACGCATTCATACCCGCTTACCCGTAGTAATTCCACAACGCATTACCCCTAAATTTGTTGAAATTTTACAATCCACTCGCTTCGACTGTGCCATAGTACTCCACATCAATCATAGCTATGAGCTTGATGAGAAACTGATCTTGGCGCTATCGAATTTACGCAAAGCCGGTATAACTTTATTAAATCAAGCCGTCTTATTACGCGGTATAAATGATTGTCTTAGTGATCAGACTGAATTGAGTAAGGCGCTCTTTAAAGCGGGGGTATTACCTTATTACCTTCATTTATTAGATAAGGTAAAGGGGGCTCATCACTTTGAGGTAAGCGAGAAAGATGCGCAATTACTACACCAGCAGCTACTATTAAATTTGTCAGGCTACTTGGTGCCCAAACTGGTTCGCGAAGAATCTGGTAAAGGCAGTAAAACCCCAGTACCAATGCGACCTTAGGGTAAGTAAGTACTAGCAGCGGAAAATTAAACAGGTTAATCTGTTACAGAATTTTAATGGGTCAGAGAAGATCCGCTATAATTGATATTATATTCCTAGTTAATACACAATCAGTTTGGTTAAAAGAAGGCATGGACAGCACAAAAACGCCGATTAAGCTTCATATACCTAGCCCAACTCAACAGCAGCTCTCTTTTTGCCCTGCTAATGTTGAAGGTATTACCAATTGGGCCAAAAGCCTCCCTATGGCCAATACAGGGGAAGCTGCGAGACAGTTGTATCAAGCCATTCGTGAATTGAACCAGCTGCATGCAGACCCTTTATTACGCTTTAAGCTGCTTGAGGTTATGCGCCCCTATATCTACTCAATCGGTACGTTATTAGCTAAACACTTCCTACAAACGTCCGTTTCATTAAACGAACGTCAACTGAAAATTGCAAATCTTAGCCAGTCATTACAAACTCATCTAGCCACTGGCTATAAGCTGGTTGTTGCCAATAGCATCGCGTCGCTATCGCCAGTTGATAAGCCTTCAAAAATTGTAACAACTTCTATTCATAGAGCCATTACGGATACCACCAGTACGATACTCAGAGCCTTTCAATTATATTGCCAGCCTCCAGAACGTTCTTGGTCTGAAATCAATCAATTATTTCTGCTGGCAGAAATGCGTCAGCTGGAAAATTTTAAGGTTAACGATACTCAGAATCGTTATCTTAGTACTTCGAATATTACTTCAGCTTTCATTCGTGCGCACTTACTCGGCACAGCGAAGCCTAATAACTTACGCCAACAAGATCTCATTCAACTCTATCATGCGACTGAACTTTGGGCCGATAGAGTCCAGATTACAAACTGCGATGATGAATCTGCATTATTTATTATTAACCTTCACCGAGATAAAGTGGCTCAATACCGCCAACACCTTCGTGATGAACAGAAACCGTTATTTCGCAGCTTAAATACTGAAGTTTTAGTTCAAGAACTTAAGTCCTACGCAGCCAATCCTCAAGGCCCAAGCAATATTACTGTGCCGGGTAAGATGAGTGATAACTTGCTTACCCATTCGATTCAGGCTTGGGGAATCCATTGGCAACGCTCATTCCGTCGCATGCCAACCGACGGCCAGTTAAGGCTTTGTATTGGCTTAAGCGCTACCCATTATTATATTGCGGGCAAAAAAGATTTTGAGAAACTGCAAGCCGATTTGCGCCCCACAGAATCAATAAAGAATCACGAACCGGCAATCGATACAGGTCATCGATCCAATAACGATGTCTGGGCCGGAGCCTTTGATGCAGGCGGCGCGGTTATTCCAGAAAATAACAACCTTGAAATCAGTACCATTGATTTCATTAACAAGCATCAAAAAGAAGAAGAACCTGATAACAGCACTAAATATCCGGCTCATAACGTCAGTCTAATTAATACCAGCCCGGGTGGTTATTGCTTGCACTGGACCGGGGAACTACCCGCCAGTATTCAAGCTGGTGAAATATTAGGCATTCAAGAAACCGGTGTCCGACATTGGGCGATTGGTGTTATTCGCTGGATTCGTCACTTGGGTAAGTCAGGAACTCAACTTGGAATTGAACTTCTTGCGCCAAAAGCTGGAGCTGGCGCTGCGCAACTACTACAAAAGACAGGACAAAATGGCGTATTTATGCGCTCGTTATTATTACCAGCTATCAAAGCGATCGCCCAGCCAGCCACGTTAATCCTACCTAGAATGCCATTTCGCACCGGTAATAAAATAGAATTGCTGCATGCGGAAACCAGTGGTCGTCAGCAATTGACTAAGCGTATAATATCGACCAATAGCTTTAGTCAATTCCAATTCCGCAGCAGTGGTGTAAAGCCCAGTCCTCAAGCCTTAGAAAGCGATAATAATTTAAAGGATGACGACTTTGATTCACTGTGGAATAAACTATAACGAAGCATTGTCTTAATACGTGAACTTGTTTACATTTCATCCCTATTAATTAGCCGCTGTACCATTATAATCGGCATATACGTACCAGAGTCCCAAATTACATGCCGTCCACCAGTCGCGATACATTGCACTTACTATTGTTAACTCATGATCAAAATGATGCTGAAGGACTGGTTAGTTTATTACGTAATTCTGGTCGTGCAACTCGCGCTCACATGGTTTCGTCGATTACCGATTTCACCGATCAAATTCAAGATAAAACTTGGGACCTCGTCTTAGCAGAGCCAAACGCTCAAGACATCGACCCGAAAGAATTATTCAAACAGATAAAACGCCTCGATAAAGATTTACCGGTTATCATTCTCGCGGAAGACGTTGACCCAATGCAGCTGGAATTTTATCTCAAGCTCGGCGCGTGCGATTTAGTACCCGAAGATGAAAGTAACTTATTATCTATGGTTATTCAACGAGAGCTGAGTAACTTAAATAGCCGCCGCGCTTTACGAACCACTCAAGTAAAACTGCGTGATGCTGAAAAGCGCTGCCAGTCCTTATTAGAAAGCTCGAAAGATGCTCTGACTTATATTCACGATGGTATGCATATTTATGCTAACCAAGCGTATTTAGATTTATTTGGCTATGACAGTGTTGATGATCTTGAGGGCATGCCAGTTATGGACATGGTCGCAAGCCGTGATCAAGACAATCTTAAAAAGTCCCTTAAAAGCTTTTTAGTCGCTGGGGGCAGTGTCGACCTCAAATATAGCGGCGTTAAAACCGACAATACTGAAATTCCAATTACTATGTCACTATCATCTGCTACTTATGCAGATGAGTCATGCACTCAGATCGTCATTCGTGCAAATTCTGATAGTTCGAATTTAGAGGCTAAGTTAAAAGAATTTAGCAGTCGAGACTTATTAACCGGCCTCTACAACAAACCCTATTTTATGGACAGCCTAGAATCTGCTGTTGATCGCGCAGTTCTAAAAGGTAATGTTGGCGCCGCCATTTACATTAATGTCGACCGCTTTGGTCGGGTTAAATCTCAAGTCGGTATTAATAACGCCGACTCTATTCTGTTCAGTGTGGCGGATTATTTGAAATCTGCCATCGAAGAAGGCGATACCCTAGCGCGTATTGGTGAAGATATTTTTGCTTGGATACGCCCTAATATTAATGCCGAACAAGCCCTAGCTGTTTCAGAAAAGTTTCGTGATGGCATTGAGCACTTGGTTATTGATGCTAATTCACAAACGGTCACTATTACGGCCAGTATTGGTGTCGCGCTCATTAATGATAGCTGTAGTGACCCTAGTGATATTATACAGCGTGCACACCAAGCTGCTGATGCCGTTCGTAACGAAGAAGGGCATGAAAAAGGCAATGGCGTTCACCTTTATGTCGCCGAAGAAGTCGCTCCAGATAATACCGAAGAAGGAATCGAGAAGCAGGTAATAGACGCTCTAAAAGCCAGTTCTTTCAACCTGTTATTCCAACCACTTATTAATTTGAAGGGAGAGGAGCAAGAGCATTACGAAACCTTACTTCGTCTTCCTCAATCGAATGGCGAAGAATTATCAGCCGGTGAATTCCTCAATGGCTTTGCCATTAGTGAAGACTTAAAACGTAAAATTGACCGCTGGGTAATATTGCATTCAACCAAACTCTTAAGTGAACACCGTCAACAGAATTTAAAGACCCGCTTATTTGTGAATCTCAGCGCTGCATCGCTCATGGATGAATCTCTATCTAGCTGGATTGGCGTAGCACTGAATGCCGCCAAACTTGAAAGCGATTCGGTAATTTTTCAATTTAATGAGGAAGATGCCACTAAGTTTTTAACCCAAGCTCAGACCTTCACTTCTGACTTAAAAGCGAAAGGCTATTCTTGCGCGTTATCACGCTTCGGCTGCTCATTAAAACCTTTCCAAGCCCTAAAACACCTATCGATTGATTACATTAAAGTCGATGGTTCATTCACCCATGAACTGAACCAACCGGAATCTTTAGAAACACTGAAGCAAATGCTCGCAGAGCTGCATGAGCAAGAACTTAAAACCATCGTACCCTTAGTAGAATCGGCGTCTGCAGTCGCCTCTTTATGGCAACTCGGGGCCCACTTTATTCAAGGTTATTACGTTCAAGCACCTCAAGCTGGCATGGCCTACAACTTCTCTGACGACGACGAATAGTCTTCACTGCGCTTTGTACTGCTTACAAGGCGCATTTCTGCTACAATTCTTGCAAACTATCTTCACCCTTATTATTGATTAGGGCTGTGTGAAACAGCTCTCTATAAGTGAGACTTTAAAATGCCAGAATATCGCAGTAAAACCTCTACTGGCGGCCGTAATATGGCCGGCGCTCGTGCCCTTTGGCGTGCCACAGGCATGAAAGACGATGACTTCTCTAAGCCAATCATCGCCGTTGCTAACTCCTTCACTCAATTCGTTCCAGGTCACGTTCACCTGAAAGACATGGGCCAATTGGTTGCTCGTGAAATCGAAAAAGCCGGTGGCGTAGCGAAAGAATTCAATACCATCGCCGTTGATGACGGTATCGCCATGGGTCACGACGGCATGCTTTATAGCTTGCCAAGCCGTGAGCTAATCGCTGATTCTGTTGAATACATGGTTAACGCTCACTGCGCCGATGCCATCGTATGTATCTCTAACTGCGACAAGATCACCCCTGGAATGCTGCTTGCGTCTTTGCGCTTAAACATCCCTGTGATTTTCGTATCTGGCGGCCCAATGGAAGCGGGTAAAACCAAGCTTTCTGAGCACAAGCTCGATCTAGTGGATGCTATGGTTATTGCCGCTGATGATGAAGCGTCTGACGAGAAAGTTGCAGAATACGAGCGTAGCGCTTGTCCTACCTGTGGCTCTTGCTCGGGCATGTTCACCGCCAACTCGATGAACTGCTTGATGGAAGCGTTAGGTTTAGCCCTTCCTGGTAATGGTTCTACCTTGGCAACGCATGCCGACCGTGAACAGCTATTTTTAGAAGCTGGCCGCACAATTGTTGCAAATGCTAAACGTTATTACGAAGAAGATGATGAATCGGTATTGCCGCGTTCTATCGCCAACTTCAAAGCTTTCGAAAATGCGATGTCATTAGATATCGTAATGGGTGGCTCGACCAATACCATTCTTCACCTATTGGCTGCCGCTCAAGAAGCCGAACTCGATTTCGACTTAAAAGATATCGACCGCCTTTCTCGTGTTGTTCCTCAACTGTGTAAAGTAGCGCCTAACTCGCCGCTGTATCACATGGAAGATGTTCACCGCGCTGGCGGTATCTTCGGTATCTTAGGTGAAATCGATCGCGCCGGGTTATTGCATAACGACTTACCAACGGTGCATAGCAAGACCATGACCGAAGCGTTGGATAAGTGGGATATCATGCGTAATCCAACTCCTGAAGTGATTGAGTTCTTTAGAGCGGGACCTGCTGGTATTCCAACTCAGACGGCCTTTAGCCAAAGTACACGTTACCCAACAGTCGATGGTGACCGTGAGAATGGTTGTATTCGCTCTATCGAAAATGCCTACTCTTTAGAAGGCGGTCTAGCGGTTCTTTATGGCAACATTGCTCTAGATGGTTGTGTTGTTAAAACAGCAGGCGTTGATGAATCCATCCACGTATTCCACGGCAAAGCGAAAATCTTTGAATCTCAAGATAGCGCTGTAGCCGGCATCTTGGCGGATGAAGTAAAAGAAGGCGATATCGTCATCATTCGTTACGAAGGTCCTAAAGGCGGTCCTGGTATGCAAGAAATGCTATACCCAACGTCTTATCTGAAATCGAAAGGCCTGGGTAAAGCTTGTGCGTTATTAACCGATGGCCGCTTCTCGGGCGGTACTTCTGGTCTTTCTATCGGTCACTGTTCTCCAGAAGCGGCTTCTGGTGGTGCCATCGGCTTGTTAATAGAAGGTGATGAAATCATCATTGATATTCCTAACCGCAGCATCAATGTTCAATTGACTGATGAAGAGCTATCTCATCGTCGTCACGAGCAAGATAAAAAGGGCTGGAAGCCTGTTGCTGAACGTCCTCGTAAAGTTACGACGGCATTGAAGGTCTACGCTAAGTTCGCAACCAGTGCTGATAAAGGCGCCGTTCGCGATAAAAGTCTTTTAGATTAATCATAGTCCGACGCGATTATTAGAGAGTGCTATTCTCTAATAATCGCTATGTTTTAAATGCAAAATTACAAGGAACAAGTATGTTGCAACCGCTGTTAATAGCCATACTGATAGGTACATTCGCTTTATCCTCTGGCTGCGCGAGTAAACGTCTCGCAAATCATGATCAACTAGATCAGATTGCTTTAGAAAAAGCTGCTCAATTTGCCGGTGATTCTGAGCGCGCCCTTGTTGAAGCCGAAGTTAAATACGAAGCGGCCGTGAATGCCGATATGAACTTCTATTCCCCTTTGCATATGGAGCAAGCGACGGAGGCTTTAGCACAAGCCCGTAGTTATGAAATAAAAGGCCAAAAGAGCGATACTATTATCGCCTCATCTCAAGTTATCTCTTTACTACAACTTGCCAAGCAAAATAAGCAAAAGGTGGATATCACTCTACAGCCAATATTGCAGCAAAAGTTAATTCTCGAAGAACTCAATAGTCCTCGTGTATTGCCCACTGAATTTAATGAGCAGTTAGAATCGGTCAAAGATTTAATTACCAAAATCGAAAGTGGTGACAAAGATTTCAATACCAACCTGATGGATCCAATCCTGAAAGATTTACAGCAGTTAGAAATCGACACACTGCTAACTATTCATTGGCAGCCAGCGAAGAAAACCCTCGACAAAGCGGAAGATGAAGACGCCGATGATCATGCTCCTAAAAGCTTTATTATTGCCGAAGAACTCGTCGCACAGGCCGAAATAGAAATAAATAAAAATTACAAAAATCGTCAGCTCGCTGAGGAAAAAGGTTTAGCCGCCTTGCGATCAGCCCAACACGCATTATATTCAGCTCGAGAAGCTGAAGCGCTGGTTAGCCTCGACAATAAGCGCGCCGAAGATGCGGTGCTAACGTTTGAGCGTTTATTAGCTCAAATTGGAACCGCCCTCAAAGCTGAAGACGTACGTCACATGGCCATTCAAGATCAAGCCAGTGCTTTAGCACAGTCTGCGGAAACTCAGGCCAATCGACTAATCGCCCCTTTACAAGCACGTATTAAAGAACTAGAAAAACAAATCGCGCTCGTTCAGTCACCGTTGATTGAAGAGACTGCTATCAATGAAACAAGCGCTATTGCAGAAGAAGCACTTGTGGTTGAAGAAGCACCGGTAGTTGAAGAAGCACCTGTGGTTGAAGAAACACCTGTGGTTGAAGAAACACCGGTAGTTGAAGAAACACCGGTAGTTGAAGAAGCACCGGTGGTTGAAGAAGCACCGGTGGTTGAAGAAGCACCGGTAGTTGAAGAAGCACCTGTGGTTGAAGAAGCACCTGTGGTTGAAGAAGCACCTGTGGTTGAAGAAGCACCTGTGGTTGAAG
>PJEL010000538.1_pt1 | contig 44655 bp, 57 predicted proteins | sample 1853271 | NCBI WGS metagenome assembly PJEL01 (sample SAMN08108733, study PRJNA415343) | Invertebrate metagenome, whole genome shotgun sequencing project. | host: Globobulimina | place: Sweden: Gullmar Fjord | collected 2015-08
ATGTTAATAGTATTTAAATAATAATATAATTTTTATAATTGAAAGGAATAATAGAAATGAAAACCGGATTAAAAAAAAAAGTAATTGAATTCGCCAAAAAACAAAAAACTCTTTATAAGGTAGTTGGTTTAATTTTTAAAGAAGATTTAAACAAAAAAGATGCAACAAAACTTTTTACGACCTATTTTATAAAACAAAAAGTCGCGAAAAAAGATATCCCAAAGAAATTATTACATGCTTTTAATATTTTGAATCAAACAATCCCTCAGGAAAATGATACAAGACTTTCCAATTTTCCGATTGGATCACAAGTTATGTATTCCGGGAAAAAAAAAGTTAAAGAAAGGTATGGAACAGTTGCAACTATAACAAAATGGCCGTATAACTCAATCCTCATTAAGCTCAAAAATGGGGAAAAATTAGAAAGTAAACCATATTATTTAACTCTTATCGAGAATAATAAAAAAACAATTAAAAAAGAAAAAACAACGATTAATAAAGAAAAAACAATTAAAAAAGAAAAAACAACGATTAATAAAGAAACAATTATTAAAAAAGAAAAAATAATGTTAACAAAAGAAACTATAAAAAAAATTAATTTAATGGCTAAGAAAGGGCAAATTTCGGCTAACGAGTATGTAGAAACTTTGATCGAATTTCATCAAAGTTTTTTAAAATTAATCTAAATAATTCAAAAATAAAATAATTTTAATTAGATTAAAAAAAGGTAATTTCGATATTGTTTTTTTTCATTATCTATAGTAAGTTTTGCTTATTGGTAAGTTTTGTTTTTAAATCAAATAAATATTCTTAATCCACGGAGAACAAAAAAAATGAGCAGATTATCTTTGAAATCAAAAATTGACAAAGCTTTTATATTAGATTATGAAATTAAACAAAAAAAAAAAGAATTAACTGCGCTAAAAGATGATTTAAAGGATGAAGCGTTTGAAAACGGAATTTACACGTTGCCCGGCAATTCTGCAACTGCAGAATTTAGTGAAAATTCGAAAACTATATTTATAACGACTCCCGAGATCATATATAAAAATTTAAGAGTAAAAGCTGATATCTTATCAATAGCACAATTAAGTATTCCTATGGCAAGAGGTTTTTTTTCAAAAAATAAATTTGAAAAAATAACAAAAACAACAACCGACTCACACGGAAAAGTTTCATTTAAGAAAAAAGATAGGATCAGGTAAATTATTAGAGGGCTCTTTGGAGTCCTCTAAAGGAGAATTATGGAAACAAAAAGAAAAGCACTTGACGATAACGCAACAATCAAAGTCAAAGAGGTAAAAATGCTTCCTGTAACCGGGACTTGGCTACCGGTTAGCGTTGTTGCTTATCTAAGTAAATATACAAGGCCAAACATTGAAAGACTCTATAAAAATAAAATTATTCGATCAATTAGATTTCCCAAAGGTCCTATTTTACTAAACTATAATGATTTAGAAGATAATTGGCTAAGAAATAAACGTTAAAATATAAAAAAATAATGCTTCTTATCTAAATTTTAGGATTCTCACTAATACTCATTCTACTCTATCCCCCTTACGGAGACTTGAAATGAATACTGAAAATAGATACGCTGATTGTCGTGGTATTTTACATAACCTAGCTCTTAATTTTTCCCAAAATTCCTTCTTTACTTATGAAGACCTTGTTTCAGAAGGAAATGAGGTCTTCATAAGTTGCGATAAAAATTATGATGAAAAAAAAGGAGTTAAATTTTATAGCTGGTTTTATTTTTGTCTGCAAGGTCATTATCAGAATATAATTCGAATCAAAAAAAATACAATTTATCGACTTAAAAAACACAAAGTTTATATTGACATTTTCCTTGAATTGAAAGAAACCGACCATGAAGAAGGAAAAGACAGCTATAGCACCTTAGAAATTGTCCCCCACCATTACGATAATTCTGAATATAAAATAGGAATAATAAACAATTTTGAAAAACTTAGTAATGAAGCAAAAGAAATAATTAATATAGTACTAAACGGCTCAAATGAAATTATTAAGCCTCTAGTCTCTACTAAAAAAAAGCAATTCCAAAAACGAAAAATAGAAAAATATACTAGAAATAAATTTGGAAGAAAAAAAGGAAATCAAGCACTAAAAGAAATCAAAAATTTTGTAGATACCTTTCAGGAATTAAATTAAAATGGCGAAAATAACTTACCTCGATCCGGTCCACTGTCAAGCTGATATTCAAGCAGTAAGAAAAATTAAAAATATACTAGAATACGATTCCGTTTATTGGAAGCCAGGCCCAAAAAAAAAGATAAGAATTCAAAACAAAGCTTACTTTGTTGATGGAAGAAATGGAATTTTTCTTAGTGGGTTTTTGTCCAGAATAAAAAAAACATTCCCAGAAATTCAAATCGATGTAAAAAATAAAGAATTTTTAAAATTTAATTATAAACCAAGTTTAAAAGGAGTTGACTTACGAGACTACCAAATCAAAGGTGTCTATGCAGCACTACAAAAACAAAGAGGAATTATTAAAAAGGCAACAGGTTCCGGTAAAACTTATATTGCTGCTACAATCATAAATACCTATCGTGACAAAAATATAATTTACTTGTGTCATTCGAATCCTATTTTAGAACAAACTAAAGAAGAATTCGAAGCACTTAATATTAAATTCAACTCTATTGATAGTAAATCTAAAATCATTAAGCCTGGATTAAATTTTGTGAACATAAAAACTTTTTCATCAATCCCTGCAAAAGAATATGACGAATACATTGACGTATGCCTGATTGACGAAGCTCATCATTGCATTAGTAGAACTTCCCAGTATGGGAACGTTCTTCAAAATATGCTTTGTCCGGTAAAAATTGGTTTTACAGCCACCTTACCCGATAAAGGAGAAAAACGTCTTGCAATGGAAGGATTATTAGGTCCGGTAATTTCAGAGCTTACAATTCAAGAAGGGATTGAAAAAGGAATTTTTGTTAAACCTAAAATTAGTCTTATCCCAGTTCCTCTTGAATCTTCATTAACTTCTTTAAATAACTATAAAGAGATCATTGAAAATGCAATTGTTCATTCAAAAATTCGAAACAATATTATTATTTTACAAGCTGTGAAAAGAATAGTTAAAGGAAAAACTGTTTTAATTATGATTCAAGAAATTGAGCATGGTGAGAATCTTATGGAATTAGTTTATTCCAAATATTATAAATATAAAGATGATTTTCGTTTTGTCCAATTTCATACAAAAACAAATTTAAAAGAAGAAATAAAAAAATCACTAAATGATAAAAAAATAAAATGCGTTATTGCAACATCAACATGGGGAGAGGGAGTTAATATAAAAAGTCTAAATTGTGTTATGTTTGGCTTTATCGGTAAGTCTTATGTTCGAATTATACAAACAATCGGCAGAGGTACTAGAACTTCTGAAGGAAAAACAGAATTAGAACTTGTCGATTTTATTGACCGGTATAAATATTTATCTCAGCACTTCGCAAAAAGAAAAACTATTTACTTAAAGGAAAATTGGGTTTGAAAAAAAAATATCAAGATTATATTAATCTATTACCGAAGTATTGGCAAATTACAGGTAAATGTGAAGAGGAATGCAAAAAAATGAAAGAAAAATTTCCCGAATTAGAAATGATTCGTGGCTTTTTCTTTTGTGTCCATTGGGGTAAACGAGAACATTGGTGGTTAGAATTAGAAGGTGAAATAATAGACCCAACAAGAACCCAATACCCAACTCCTATTGGTTTAGAAACATATGAACCATGGACGGAAGGTACTAAGGAGCCTACCGGTAAATGCCCTAATTGTGGCAATTATAGTTATGACAAAAATACTTGCTGTTCCAATAAATGTTCTAATGAATATCTTGGTTATCTTAACAATTTATAAAAGGAAAAGTCTAAATGTCTAAAAAATATCAATGTGACAACTGCAAAAATTTCCTCGAAAAAGATAATATTGGAACTGTAATGTCTTTACCAATATATGTTGACGATCTCGAAATTCTAATACAATGCAAAGCAAGATTTTTTAAAAATTCAAATCCAAAAAATAAACTTTTTGGTTTTAAGTCGATAAATGAACTTGACGACTACCACATATGTTACCCATGTTTAAAAAAAATATTATTAGAAGAATTAAAAAAATAAGGAAATAAAAAATGGACTCCAGGGAAAAAAATTTTATCGATAACTGGCCGATTCATAAAAAAATGGCGAAAGACTGGGCACCAAACCTCCGCGCAGTAGGATTAAATAATCACTTGACTCCAAAACTAAAACCAAAAATAAAATTTAAAAAATTCAAACCTAATGAAGATATAATAATTAAGCCATTTCCTAATAATTTTAACTTAGCCCTCCCTCACTGAGAAGGCCAAAAACCCTATACTATACATTGCAAAACTAACTGCCCAATTTGCGATATGATAGAAGAACAAACTTATAAAATTATAGAAAAAATTATAGAAAAAATTATAGAAAAAAATATAAGAGTTCACCCTGGATATTTATGTCAATAATAGACTACATAGAAAACAATCACATTGATTTATTTTAATAGGAGAGTTTTAATGGAAAAATATTTTAAATTATTTATATCTAATAAAAAGAATTTCTTTAAACATTATATTGGAACTACTAAACATAAATGGATAGTATTCAAAGAAACTTTTAAATTTGCAAAATCTCTATTATGGAGAGGAGTAATTCACGATAACTCTAAATATTCTTATGTCGAAGCAAAAGGCTTCATAACCATTATCCATAAATTAAAAAAATCAGAATATGGTAGTAAGGAATACTATGATAATTTAGCCAAAATTAAACCTATAATTGATATGCATTATGAAGAAAACTCCCACCATCCTGAACATTATCCAGAACATTACATCCCCCAATTTGAAAGTATGGATTTACTTGATATTACAGAAATGATTATAGATTGGGTAGCAGCGGTCAAACGTCATGAAAATGGTGATATTAATAAATCAATAAACATAAACACAAAAAGATATAATATTGATTCCCAATTAGTATCTATATTGCAAAACTCTGTTAATAATTAATTTTCATTCAGGCTATCTATGTCAATACCCCGATCTAAAAGTCACGGTTACACAGAGTTTTAGGTTATGATTTTCGGAGAGAAACAAATTCTAATTCAGAGGTTCTAGTATGAAAAAAAAACAAAAAATAAAATTTAAAAAATTCAAACTTAATGAAGATATAGTAATTAAACCATTTTCTAATAATTTAAATTTACCTAAACATTATTGGAAAAGAACAAAAAATTATCTTTGCAATGAAAAAACTAACTGCCCAATTTGCGATATGATAGAAGAACAAACTTTAAAGATTATAGAAAAGAAAATAAAAAATAATATAAGAATTCATCCGAGCTATCTATGTCAATAATCGACTACCTAGAAAACAATCACATTGATTTTAAAAGTAGTGGAAAAAATATTGGGAAAGGATGGATCGGATTAGATTGTCCTTTTTGTGGTGACGATCGATTTCACTTTGGAATATTTAAAAAAAGTGGTAGATTTTCATGTTGGCAATGTGAAGAAAGAGGTCAATTTGCAAAGTACATAATGAAAATCGAAGGGTGTTCTTATGGCAAAGCAAAAGATATTGCTAAAAAATATATAGATGAATTTTTTTTTGACGATGAAGAAGAACACAAGCCCTATGAAGGAAATATCCTACCCAAAGAAGCTTCCAAAAAATTTCCTACCCTACATATAGACTACCTCAAATCAAGAGGTTTTGATCCATCCTCACTAATCAAAAAGTATAAATTACAAGCATGCTATAATTTAGGAAATTATAGATTCCGAATTATAGCTCCTGTTTTTTTAAATCGAAGAGTAGTAAACTTTGTAGCCGCCGATGTTACAGGGAAAGGAGAACCTAAATATAAATATCCACCGAATAAAAAAGTTATTACCCCAATACATGATTGTCTGTACAATATTGACAACATTTCCGGTTATGCAATTATTGTTGAGGGAATAACCGACGTATGGAACTTTGGCAAAGGAAGCGTGGCGACTCTGTACAAGCACCTTTCACAGAACCAAATAAACTTATTATTAGAAAAGGAGGTCGTTAAAGTTATTGTTATTCCGGATTATGACGCTCAAAGAACTGGGGAGAATATAGCCAATCAATTATCAGGAATTATTGATCAGGTCGATTTAATTTATTTAGATCAAGGTGACCCTGGAGATTTAAGTTTATCTGAAGTCAAAAAACTTAGGAGGCAACTTGAAATAGAACTTTAATTAAGGAGATTTTTATGAAAAAATTTTTAATATTTATCAACATTTTTTTACTTAGTCATTCAATTTCAAATTCAAAACAAGTTGAAACCATCATAAATAATACAAAAGGAAAAGCAGAGATAGTAGCAGCAAAAAACGACCTTTTTATCGGTCAGTCTTTTACTACTCCTCAAGGGAGTGACTATCATTACATCACTTTTACATGGATACTATCAGACGAAAAAACCAAATTAGGAAAAGGATATTTATACTTAATGTCGGATAAATATTTTGGGCCTTCTGCTGAACTAAATAGTTATACTCCCAATGTCATTAGTATAGCAGCCGGTATAATCTCAGACACCTACTTTTTTTTGCCTGCTATAACTTTAGAACCAGACAAAAAATATTGGGTTTATCTTGGTGGTATAAAAATGAGGCATAGTCCTACGGAAAAACTAATACAATTTGCAACATCAATTGAAGGAGTCGGATATACTATAAGAAATTATTACAAAGGAGGTGAAGCCTATGCAACATGTGGTCAATGTTGCAATTATCAAAGACGAATCGAAGGAGACTTTAATTTTATTGTAGAGGCCAGAATAATAAATTGTATAAGTGATTATGATAATGACGGAGATATTGACGGAAAAGACCTGTCAACATTGGCAACTTCAGTTAACAATTTAAAAAAAGGGTTAAGCATGTTTGCTGAAAAATTTGGTAGGACAGATCTTGAAACGAATAAAAATAACGTAAAAATGAGATAACCAAAATTGAAAAAATCTTTACAAATGAAATTTTTTCAATTATATTGTAAATATCAATTAATTAGCCATAATTAATTGATAAGTAAATTAGTTATATTAGATCAAAAACAAAAACTTTTAAAGTAACATTCAGTAGCGGAAAAGCTTTATTTAAGTTTGAATTTTTGATCTAATATTTTAAAAATCTTTTGGCAAAAAATCCTACAAATTAATTTCAATAACTTTTGCTTTTTTGCGTCTAAAAAACAACATTCAAAAAAAGGAAACAAATTATGAATGGAAATCAAAATCAAATAGAAATTTTTACTGAAAAACTTTTAAATAACGACTCTATTTATGTAAATCATAATTTTGCAAAAATTTATGGTTTCGAAATGGCAGTATTTATGGGTGAACTAATTAATAAATTTAATTTTGCCAGAGAGGAAAATAAACTTGATAAAGACGGCTACTTCAATGTCACTCAAAAAGAAATTCGAATTTTTACTCAATTAAATTTTAATAAACAAACTAAAATAATAAGCAAACTAAAAGCTCTTGAAATTTTAAAAGTAAAAAAAATCGGACTACCGGCAAAAAATTGGTATAAAATTGATATTGATAAGCTATTAGAATTATATTCTAATGAAGAAAATTGATACAAAATTATTAATATAAATAAAAAAGGAAAAAATTATGAAAAGTACGATCTTAGGTTTTGATCAAGAAGGCTTAGTAAATCGGAATATGACTATAGAAAGTTCTCTTATTTTAAAATGGTTTATTGATTATAGTTCCATCGGATACTTAACAGTTATTAGGTCAAATAACGAAGAATATTCTTTATTTGACTATGAAAAAATAATTGAAAGTCTTCCTATCCTTAAATCATTAACCGAAAATGAAATCTTAAATCTTTTTGATAATCTTGTTGAGGCTCAAGTTATGGAAAAAATAATTATAAAGAAAAAAAGATTCATTGATTTTGGATTCAAATTAAGCGGAGAACATTATGATCTAATGTATGGTTAATTAAAATCACCCCCCTTTACAAAAATAAAGGGGTAAAAGTTCACGACCCCAAAATAGGAGAGGTTATGAAATATACAATCTTTGGTTTTAAGCAACAATTATTAATGGAAAAGGATATATGTTTAAAAAGTTCTTTAATCTTAAGATGGTTTGTTGATTTTTATAAATCAAAAAAAATGAAGGAATTAACTCATAACGGAAAAACATATGTTTGGGTTAGTTATGGATATGTTATTCAAGAATTACCACGTTTAAGCTGTACAAATAAAATTTCAATTGCAAGATTTTTTGATAAATTAATAAAAGCTGGCATTATAGAAAAACATCTTAAAGAAAAAACCCAGACCTATTTTAGATTGACCGAAAAAATCAATGATTTGTTAAGCGAAAACAATAAAATCCCTATACAAAAATGTAAAAGCAACCCTATACAAAAAAGTAAAGGGGACCCTATACAAAAAAGTAAAGGGGACCCTATACAAAAAAGTAAAACAGATTCTTCTATTATAAGAGATCCATCTATTATAAAAAATAATAATAATTCTAAAGAATTATTAGTCGCTGTTCCATCGACTGAGAAATCTTTTGATAATTCTGTTGAGTCAAGAGCATTGAATGAAATTAATAATAAAACCTCTTGTCGAAGAGAAGGTAATTTTTCTAGCGAAAAATTACCTGTTGAAAGATGTGTTGAATCTCCTGTTGATAAATTAAAAAAAAAACTCTTGCAGGATAAAATAAATAAATCTGTTGTTAATAATAAATCTGTTGTTAATAATAAATCTGTTGTTAATGATAAATCTGTTGTTAATAATAAAACTATAAAACCTGTTGTTGATAGAGATATATATAACAATATGTCTATAAAATCAGATTTAAAAGAGAACCTGTTGCAGGATAACAAATCCATTGACCCCTCATTGTCTAAAAGAGATCAAATACGTATTAACAACAACATTGATGATATTATTAATTTCTGGAATAATAATATTTCAAAACCATTGAAAAAAATTAATTTAAACAAACCAACAAAAACTCTTAAAAAAATTAAATCAATTTTGTTGCAAAAGTTTAAAGCTTTTGATAACAAAACTATTCTCAATATGATTGAAATATTTATTGAATTTTCCAAAAACCATAATAATCACAATCAGCGTATTGTCGGATACGATGTAGGATTTCTCGAATTTTTGCAATTCAGTAGTTTCACAAAGAGGTCAATACAAAATCAAAATGGAAATAATTTAAAAAATCAAAATTCATGGTTTGACATTATCGATAGTTGTCAAAAGGAATCAAACGAAGAGATTATTAAATATCTTCTTGAGAATTATGGGTGTCAAACAAAGGATAGTAACCCAGAGTTAACCGGAACTTTCGAAAAATGTTTTTTGGAAGTTACAAACAGAAAAACAATAACATTAAAAGAAAAATCACATTTGATCGTTGCATCTCAAAGATGTAATGATTATTTCGAAGAAAATGAATCAAAAATAAAACTATCTTCCTTCGAATCAGTACATAATTTAGTTGCCGGTCTTTTTGAATTCCGAAAAGATTTTAATTTGGACATGAAAACTTTTTTTATAATATCCAAAGATTTTTGGGAAAATGATTTTAAAAATTTTCTAAAAGAAAGTGGTTGGTGGAAGACTCCTTTAGGTCCAATGGATGGGAATCATTTTCAAGGTCACTAATCCTTTAATCCTTGGCTTAAAAAACTTTTTGAGTATCAACATATAGACATAGAAAAATAATAAGCAGGAATCGCTTATCTCGAAGTCTGAAAGGAGAGAAAAAAATGGGTATAAAAATTCAACGAGTGGGATCAGAAGAGGAAAAAAGAATTATGATTGGTCTTATCATTGACGACCAATTTTGTTTTGAATGCCTGCCGCTTGCGAAACTTGAATTTTTCAAACTTGAATATGCTAGGACAATCCTTGGTTGGATTCAGGAACACCATGATAAATATGACAAGGCCCCAAAAGATGACATTGATTCAATATTTTTGGAAAAAAAGAAATCGATAAATCAAAGTAACGCTAAAATCATTGAAACTTTTTTAAGTCGAGTTTCGGAAGAACATGAAAATTCTGTATTCAATTCTCAATATCAAATTGACTTAGCAAAAAGATATTTCAAAAAAAGACATATCGAAGTCCTAACAAAAAAAATGAATTTTTTACTTGAAAAAGATAAAATTGAAGAAGCTGCCGAACTATTAGAAACAACGAGTGAGGAGATTGAAGTTGAGGACAACTCCAGTTTTTACAATCCTTTAGACGAAGATGAAATAAATCAATTTTTTATTGGTGATAAAACCAAAATTATATTAAATTTTGATGGGGTTTTGGGGGAGTTAATAGGTGGTATTGAAAGAAACAATCTCGTTGTAGTTCAAGGTCCGGAGAAACGAGGTAAAACATTTTGGTTACAACAACTCGCTTTTGAGGCCCTTCATCGAAAATTAAAAGTGATTTGGTTTTCATATGAAATGAATAAAATGCAAACTTTAGACCGATTTTATAAGCAGATCTCTGCATTATCCCGAACACCTGAATCTCCGGTTATTTTTCCGATTTTTGACTGCAAAAAAAATCAAAGAGGAATTTGTAAAAAAAAAGAGAGAGCTAATAAAATAAATAATTTATTAGCCGGTCTGGCAAAAGATGAACTTCCTATATATGAGCAGCATCCAAGATACAAGGAGTGTACCTATTGTAGAGGCACTTCTGATTATGAAGTTGCAACCTGGCATTCAAAACAAAAAGGTATCAAAGAATTTAATCTTAAAAATATAAGGGAAAAAGTAGAGGGCTATAAAACTCTAATAGGTCATGGAAATATCAAGATAAGAAATTATCCGTCATTTTCTGCAGGAGCTAAAGAAATGGAAAGAGATGTTAAATTCTGGGCCAAAAAAGATTTTGTTCCGGACTTAATTATCTCGGATTATCTGGACATACAACAAAGAGATACAAATGTTGCTAACGAGAGAGACGCTATTTGGCGTATTTGGCAACATGCTAAGAAAATGGCCGGAATATACAATTGCGCTTTTCTAACCGCCGACCAAGCTGATGCAAGTGCAAGAAAACAAAAATCATTAGATGAATCAAATTTTACAGATGATAAAAGGAAAGACGGAATTCTTGATTTGAAAATTGGATTGAATCAATCTTATGATGAAAAAACTCAAGGAATAATGCGTCTCAATATTTTATTCAAAAGAATAGGATATTTTAATGTTAAGCGAGAAGTCCAGGTTTTACAGTGTCTTGAGCTAGGTCAGACTATGTTAGATTCGGAATGGATTTAAAAAAAAATAAAATTAAAAAGATTATCTAACACAATTTCCGATTTTGGTTTATTGTATGAAGTAGAGATTGTTTTTTAATTTTTAAAATAGAATTAATCAAAATGGTCAAAAAAATTAAAAAAGTTATTCTTCTTCCCGTGAAGAAATACTTGACTGATATCTGAGCGGCGGAGGCACGTCGTGATTGCTTAAGGATTTATTGAGTCGGTTCCAGCTCAACCTTTCGAATAACCCCCGTGATAAGGGAGGGAGAAAAATGTCAATGACATAGGATATAGTCGGATTCCAGGTATAAGAAGAAGACTTTTTTATTGAGTCGGTTCCAGCTCAAACCAGTTTTAGAAGTATTAGTTGAGTGATGTACAGTAAAGTTAAGGTAAAGTGAGGTTTGGTAAAGTTACATTTTGGATTTTTAATGCTACATAACGAAAATTTAAAAGACTTCGATTGTATCGAGCGGTTAGGAATAGTCGTGATAGCTTGGGAGAAAATTAAGCAGAGTACAGACTTAAGCCCTTGAACCACCTCCTTTAGGGAGTTTTCAGGATATTGACAAATGATACGTGGTAAGTGTTGCGGAATATAATGATATGTGATGAAGTAGATTAAAATGTAATAGTTAATGTTAAGGTAATGTACAGTAAAGTAAAGTTAAGTGTTGTTTTGGTGTAGTAAGTTTTTAATTTTTAAATAACGAGGGCTCAAGAAATTCTTCCTTCTATAAATTTTTTATTGGAAAAAAATAAACTAGAATTTTTAATTTCCCTCTTTTTAAAATATTGATCTTTGAAAATCAGCCATGATAAGGCTCTAAAATTGTTTCCTTCTAATTATTGTCTAGGTTCGACTCCTATGTTAGTGTGATTTGGCACGATAATTAATTAACAATTTAATTTTCCTTATGTTTCCTTTATTTTGTTTTGGGGCTATAAAAATTCTTCCTTCTACTCAAAAGCTATTAACTTTTGGTGATGGATAACCGCCAAAAGTAAATTTCTATTCTTAGAATTTTTGATTTCCTCTTTTTCATATTAGTAAGGTTTTGTGTTGTGATATTTGGTCCTGGTGTAGTTGAATGTAGTATAGGTAAAATATACTATTGGTTAAGTAGGGTTATTTTTGATGTTGGTCAGATATAATAAGATCAAGGTCTGATGAAGTCATGTATAGTATTGGTTAAATTAAGTTAAGTTTAGTTTAGTTTTGTTTAGTCTTTTACAAATTTTTAAAATATGATGAGTATCAACAGGTAGGGTATAGTTAGTTAAAGTAATTGATAGAGCACATTTAAGGCTCGATAAGAATTCCTTCTATTAAACTGGGAACAGGGTATTGCAGGTTCGAGTCCTGCCCCTCCGACCTATAAAATTATTATCGGAGGGTGGTGAAATTGGTAACACCCCTGTATTGAATTATACATTCTTATTAATTTCCTTATTTATTTTTTGGATAGCTTGTCGGAGGGGTGAATAATTAGTGATACGGTAAGTCCTACCGGATTTTAAGCCTGTGGAGAACATAGCTCTGACCACATGTTTTTTGTGGTGAAACTATCTCTATGAATCAGGAAGAAAAGAATAGGTAATGTAAGTTATCTTAGATTTTTCAGGATGATGGTGGTAAAAAAAGGCTATTAAATATTTTCCTTCTATTTAGGGAGTAGCTTAATGGGCTAAAGCACGAGGTAACTCGGATTGAAGGTTCGAATCCTTCCTCCTTATCCAACTTAAAATGTTTTAATTTCCTTTTTTTAGTCATTGTTAAATATGGTTCTGTTATATATTGGTAAAGTCATATATGGTACGGTTTTGGTTTAGTTAGCTTAGGTTAGTTTGGGTTTTGGTTAAATATTGTTAAATATAATATTATAACGTCTAAGTTTTGTAATATTTGATATAGTATTGTATAGTATGGTTTTGGTGGCCTAATGTAAGATTTAGTTTAGGTGAAACATGGTACAATATGGTATAGGTCTAGTAAAGTAGAGTGCGGTACTGTAGAATATTATATGATTCCTACATCCGTCTACAAATTTAAACATAACATTGGGGCTCTAAGATAGCTTCCTTCTATATTAATTGACCCTGTTGCCGTCAATGGCTACAGCTATCTTAATTACCCCATTTTTTAAAAGTCTGATAATTAAAAAAAATAAGGCTCGAATTAGTTTTCCTTCTAATGAGTGGAAATCTCATAAGTACAAGAAAGACGGTTTTCTAATATTCCCCATCTTTCTTGAAACTTATAGTCAAATTAATCGATTTCCTTATTTACAATTTAGGAGGGGTCCTATTTCCTTAATCTTTTCCAAAACCGCATGCACCACGGACCCCTCCTAATTTCCCATGTAGTAGTAGGTTTTCAGGTAGGTTTGTTTTTTTGAATCAAAACAATAAGTTTAATGGTATCAAATGGTAATTTTAGGCGAAAATTTGGTAATAAGAAAAACAACTTCTTCATTTAGTTGTTTAATTTCCTAAAGGAGTAGTAAGATGAAAAAATTAAATATTTGCATTAAAAAACTTAACGGAATAATTATTCATTATAATAATTATTCCCCAATTAACGAGCAACTATCTGCGACAATACAAGCTGAAATTATGAATCTCGGCTACATGATGGATCAAAAATTATTTGAGGCTATCTCACAAATTAACCTTTCAGAAAAAGAAATTGAAAAATTTTTTAAGTCGTTAATTACTGAGCTTAGAGAAATCAAAGGTTTTGATGTTGGTTATGATCCATTTTATCCTAACTTTCCGGAACAAGTCATGGAAAAATCTGAAGTAGAATTATTTATTAATTCATTTTTTCATTACTTATCACAAGGAAGTTGGAAGCCAACTTTTCCAAGATTACCACGAAAATTTGCTTTTGAAAAAGTTAATTTTCGAAAATTAACTTTAGCTACTCAAGATGATTTTAACGGAATTCTTCCTACACTTCTTGCTTCAAATGATTCTTTATCAGCCGAAGACAAAGAGATTGTCTTATGGTTCCTAAAAAATAGAGAAGGGATAATTTTTCCTAAAGACATTCCTTATAAAGAAACTTTATGCATGGTAGTTAGTTATTTATTTGAAAACCAAATTTTATCAATTAATGCTTCATGGATAAAAACTGCTACTGATGTTTTAAGAATTATTGTTTCGATGTCAGGTGGAGATATTTCATTAACTACTAATACAAAAATTAAATCACTCCCCCGAAAAATAAGACGACAATTAGTTTCACTCCTTGAAAGTGTTATAAAAGAGGATGATGTTAGAAGGCATAAGAAAAAATGGGGAAAAGTTTTTCACTCTTTGCATATTGGAGAATATCAATATGCAAAGAAATGTAATATAATCGCACAAAAAATAAGATCAAATAAAAAATTATTTTCATATCGAGCAAAAGTCCAAGGACATATTGAAAAGAATGAAATCGAAGAAGGCGTTAATTTTTTAAAAAAAACACCTGGAGAATTTGCCCGAAAAATCGATCACCTGTTGAGATTAAGCTCAATTGAACCAGAAAAAAAAGAAATTCATCGAAAAGATTTAATTGGTAAACATAACAATAATGATAAATTATATAAGAATAACGAAATTATTGAAAATGGATTTAAAGATGTCGTTGATGATGTTTCTACCCGAGTCTTATTACAATTAATGGGTCATTTAATTGGACGATCGACAGAGGTCGATTTACAAAGAGTAGTTTTCCCTAAAGGCAATATCCAAAGGGCACAATTAATCCCCCCTCTTACAAAAATCGATAGCAGAGTAGTTTCAAACCTTCAAGATATTGTTGAAAATTCATTAGTATCAAGATTTTCTAAGTTAGAAGAACTCGGAAAAGTTTACATTGATAAAGAATTGTTAAACTGTCCTATCCCAACACAAATGAGAAGTGCGTCTAAATCAATGGATGTAGTTGCTCGTGGGACTTCCTATCCACTATCTAAAGATTATATTCGAATGTTTATATATTGGATAGGGTCTGATATTGATTTAAGCGCTACTTTTCATAATGAAAAATTTGAAATGTTAGAAAAAGTTAGTTATACCAATCTAAAATCAACAAAATATAATAGCTGTCATAGCGGGGATATAACGTCCGCTAAAAATGGCGCCAGTGAGTTTGTTGATATAGATATACAAGAAGCTGCAAAGTATTCGAGATATGTAATAATGAACGTTTTGGTTTATTCTGGGCCTACTTTTAAGGAGCATAAAAAAGTTTATGCTGGTTTTATGTCAAGAACACATATTAAAAGTAATGAAATTTTTGAGCCTAAAACCGTAGAAAATAAATTAGACGTAACAGTAAATAGCAAAAATGCAATTCCGTTTATTTTTGATTTACATGAAAAAAAAGTTATATATATTGACCTTTCGACTAGAAAAAATGAACAATGGGGAGGGAATAATATTGAATCAAATGCTGCTACAATTGTTGATATTTTGAAATCAATAAAAAATCTATATAATAAATTTACCTTATACGAATTGTTCACATTGCATGGCTTTTCTAGAGGTACAATAGTTGAAAATAAAGATGAAGCTGATATAATTTTTGATTTAGAAAAAGGAACTGTTACGCCAAAAGATATTAATATCATTAATAGTGAATATGTTATTTAAAAAGTAATGGGGCGTAACTCAGGTTGGTAGAGTGATGGGTTTTGATTCCATTGGTCGTAGGTTCAAATCCTACCACCCCTGCCATAGATAGAAGTTAAATATAGTTAGGTCCAGTGCAATATGTCATTTTAAAAAAGGAGTTTCGATGAAGCTTATATTTTTGACAATACTTATTATTGTAGCTTATTCTTATTCAGAAAAAATGAAGCAAATAATTAACACAATTTTCGCTACAATATGGAAAATTATCGGAGAAGTTCTCTCATAGATTATGGTTAGTACCTCTAATTGGTAGAGAATCGGTCTCCAAAACCGAAAGTTGGCGGTTCAAATCCGCCCTAGCCAGCCAATGCGTGGTTAAACCGTAGAGACAGCGGGCCTGATTGTAGATCAGGTGTCATTATGACTCGGGTGGTTTGACTCCATCACCACGCACCATACAATCAAGAAGAAATTCAATTTCTATGTCGCAAAATTGAGGAGTTAAAATGAAAAAAGAATATTCATTTGACATGCTTTCAGAAAAAAAATGCATAGATTGTGGCAGAAAAATTAAATTGAGATTAATCAAAATTAAATTAGCTCATAATATAACTTTTTGTTTCAAGTGTTTTAAAAAAAATAAAATAAAATAACAAGAAACAAAAGGTTTACTTTAGTCTAATAAAGGACTTATACATTTTTTAAAATTAACTAATATTTTTTTTAATAATATTTTATAATACGAAGCTTATTTTTAAATTATAAACTATTATTAAAAAAAAAGGTAAAAATGAAAACAAATTTAAAAACATTACAAAAACATGTGCGAGAACTAAACCAAGCAAAACTTTTACCAAAAACAATCAAATCGATAGGCATTAAAAAAGAAAATTTATTAAAAAATTTTATTTCAGCTATTGATAAAATTCTAGACAATAAGGAAGGATCAAAAATTCCTGATTCAGTTTTTGAATTTTATGAAAGTCATGACGAAAAACCTAATGAAAATCCAGAGGTTACAAATATGAATCAAACCGAAAATCCAATAGAAGAGTGTTCCGGGATGGGAAAAGCTTTTGATCCAAAACACACTGAATGTATAACTTGCAAGGAAAATTTTCCCCATGACTATAAAAAATGTGGGGAAATATTCAACTCAGAAGAAGAAAAGGAAGAAAAGAAAGAAGAAAAGAAAGAAGAAAAGAAAGAAGAAAAGAAAACTAAATCAACTAAATCAACTAAATCAACTAAATCAACTAAATCAAAAATTGAAGCAAATATCTTAAATGAATTTCTAAAAAAAATCTACCTAAACGGAACAATTAAAAATTGTCAAATAATGACATTCCCGGATGGTACTTGGGTTGTTCAGGCTGTTGATGAAAGCTCATTAGTTATGCTTTCATGCAAAATAAATCTTGGAACAAAAGATGAGTGGAGTCTTGGAATTGGGGATATAAGTCTACTCATGAAATGGCTTAGTTTAGTTAAAAAAGATGAAATTGAAATTAAAAAGTATAACAATAGACTTACTTTTAAATCAGAAGATAGAGGTAATCTTAATTATTTATTAACGGATCTTGATTCTATTTTTTCCATTCCTGAAGAAACTGAAGATGGAAAAACCGCACTAGAACAAGTGGTAGATTTAGTTAAGTTCAAAATTTCCTTGTCTGTCCGTGACAAAGAAAGCTTAATTTCCTTGATGAAAATTATTAAATCGGATTCTATAATTTTAGAAGTCACTAAAGGAAAGGTTGAGTTTAATGGTGGATTAGATATTGAACATAATTTTTCCTTACCCATTGCAAAAATAGAAACAAAAGAAAGTTTTAAGATCATTGTAAAAGGATCAACATTACTAAATATTTTATCCGTTGTCGAAAACGAACCTACAATTTCGTTCAAAAAGAATGTCCCCCTAATAATTGAACAGGATGAAAATAATATTTGGTCAGCTAATAATTACACTGAGGAAGACTAAAAACTAATGTTAGATTCAATTTTTTACGAAAAATATAGGTGTCGGAACCTGGAAGAAATGGTTTTATCTGATTTAACTTTTAAATCATTTCAAAACTATATACAAAAAGAGGAAATACCTCATCTTCTTTTATACGGGCCTCCAGGTTCAGGCAAAACAACTATTTCAAAGATATTAATTGATTCATTACCTTGTTCAAGCTTAGTTTTAAACGGGTCTTCCAATGATAGAGGTATCGCTACTGTGAAAGGTAGGATTAAGGATTTCGCAAGTAGTGAAGTTGGATTTGGAAAAAAATTAAAAATTGTCTTCATCGATGAATTCTGCGGAATGACGACTGATGCTCAAAAAGCATTGAAAAGTACTATTGAAACTCATAGCTCTAGATGTCGATTCATTTTTACTGCTAATGAATTAAGTCTGGTAAACGATGCAATAAAAAGTCGTTGCATACATTTCGAACTTTTACAATTTGATTGGGATAATTTATTTTGTTTATGTCAAGATATCTTAGAAGAAGAAGGAATTAAATATTCTGAAAAAGATATAGAATCTATAATGGATCGGTTTTATCCGGACATAAGAAGTATTTTAAACAATTTGCAAAAATGTTCCGTCTCGGGAACGCTTGATCTTACCGGGCTTATGGCTTTCAATCTTAACTCTGAAGACATTATAAATTTAATTCTAAGTGGTGACTTAAGACAATTAAGAAGTTCATGGATAGGGGCTGGGAATTTCCATTGGATTTACAAAATACTTTTTGAAGACTTCATGGACGCATTAAAAAATGATGAAAAAGCAGAAGTAATATTAATTATCGCCGAATATTTACATCGAGATGTTTCTATTGCTGATAAGGAAATCAACATCACTGCTTGTATTACTAAAATCATGATTCATTTAGATGTCGAGATAATATTTTAAAAATGGACTTATTCGAAAAAATTAAAAACATTTTTGAAAAAAATGAAAAGCCTATTGGTCAAAAAAACAATGACATTTTCATGATCAATAGGTTTTTATCAATGCATCCGGAATCTTTACTAGAAGCCGAATATTCTAATTATTTTAATGGAAAAATTCCTAACGAATATCTTGAATATTTATTATACTATACCGTTGATAAAAAAAACAAAGCACCATTTATAAAATATATAAAAAAAAATACTGAATCGAAAATTGATCAAAAAGTACTTACAAAAGTTTGCACTATTTTTAATTGTAATGAACGTCATGGAAAAGAAATAATTGAAACACTAAAAGCAGAAGGGAAAAATCTAAAACAAACATTTGGTATTAACTAAAAATTTAAAACTCCAACAAAAATTTTAACTTTCATTCTGGTCTCTAATAAGGAATTTCATGCTGAATCAAAATTTTTGTCACCTGCATTTACATTCGGAATACAGCCTTTTAGATGGTTTTGGATCATGCGAAAACTACGCTAAATATGCTAGTCAACTTGGTTTCAAATACTTAGCAATCACAGATCATGGAAGTATCGACGGATTAATTAAGTTTCAAAAAGCTTGTAATAAATACAGCATTAAACCAATTTTCGGATGTGAACCCTACATAGTTGAATATCCAGGTGAAAAACAAAAAGGAGAAAAAAGAGGTCATGTTACCCTTTTTGTTAAAAATGAAACTGGGTTTAAAAATCTTTGCAAGCTTTTAAATTTAGCTAATTCGGATGGATATTATCGAAGACCTAGAATTGGTTATGACAATTTAATTGATCATTGTGAAGGGCTTGTTGTAATGACTGCCTGTGTTTCTTCATTTTTAACTCAAAGCTATGGAGAAGACTTATTTTGGGAACTTGATAGCAAAATAGGTAACGACTTATATCTAGAGATTATGCCTCACGACCACGAACTTCAATTAAATATAAATGAATTATGTCTCAATATACACGCCGAATACCCCGATATAAAGCTTGTGGCTACGAATGACACTCATTACATTAAAAAGAATGATGTAATAGCTCAAGAGGTCTTATTGGCAGTTCAACGTAAGGCTAAGTGGAATGATCCCAAAAGATTTAAATTTAGTGCCGGCTTTGATGAATTGTATCTAAAAACAGCAAATGAAATGTTAATTAGCTTTGAAAAACTTGGATACATAACAAAAATAGAATACCTTTCAGCATTGAACAATTCCTTAGAAGTTGCAAAAAAATGTTGTGACTTCGAATTAAAAAAAAGAGAAATCAAACTCCCAAAAATTAAACGTGATGTTACAGATGAAGAATATTTGAAACAATTATGTTATGAAGGTTTAGAGTCGCTATCTCTTTCAAGTGTAGATAGTAAAAAATACATTGATAGATTTGAATTTGAGTTCAATCTACTCGAAAAGAAAAAATTTATTTCTTATTTTTTAATGGTTCATGAAATAATTGAATGGTGTTGTGAAAAACAAATTATGGTTGGTCCTGGTAGAGGTAGTTCTGCCGGTAGTCTTATTGCCTACTTATTAGGAATTACTACAATTGATCCAATAAAACATAACCTACTTTTTGAAAGATTTATATCTCTAGAACGAGATGGACTTCCCGACTTTGACGTGGATTTCGAAGATCTCAGGAGAGACGAAATTAGACTCCACATGATCGATTTATATGGAGAAAATAATATTGCTAATGTTTCTACTTTCATGGAAATGAAATCAAGATCATGTATTCGTGATGTTTCAAGGGTTTTTGATGTTCCATTAGAGGATGTCAACAATTTTTGTAAATTAGTAGAGGATGATGTTGAAATTGAAGAAACTTTTGAGAAGGAACCTTTTTTTAGGAATAAATATCCTGAAGTCACAGAACTAATTCTATCTATGAAAGGAACAATAAGAACAGCCGGAATTAATGCTGCAGCACTTATCGTTGCCCCTGAAGATATTTCAAAAAGTACATATGGAGTTTTAGTTAAAAGAAAAGGAAGCTTAATAATAAACTGGGATAAAGAAGATGTTGAATATATGGGGTTACTAAAATTTGACTATCTCGGTTTAAACACCTTAACAATTCTAAACGAAACCGCAAATCTTATCTATGAAAATCATAAAGAAGATATCGTTTTTGAAGACATTAACATAGAGGATAAGGACGTATTAACATCTATTAACGGTGTGGATACTGCAGGTCTTTTTCAACTGTCCGGACACCTTGCCAAGCAAGTTACAAAAGATTTAAAAGTAGACTCTTTTGAAGATATCGTATCTATAATGGCATTAGGTAGACCCGGACCTTTCCGATCATTGATGACCCAAGATTTTATTGATCGAAAACATGGGAAAAAATGGGAAGAAAAAGGCAAGCTATATGAAGAAGTACTAAAAGATACTTATGGATTATTAATTTTCCAAGAAAACGTAATGTTCGTTGCTAATAAAGTTGCCGGAATGACCTTTTCAGAAGCCGATAAAATGAGAAAAATCATAGGTAAGAAAAGGGATAAAACAGAATTTGAACAATTTAAAAGGAGGTTCATTGGTGGATGTTTAAAAAATAAAACACTATCAAAACAAGAAGCGGAAAAGGTTTGGGAGGCTATCTTAGAACATGCGGGTTACTCCTTTGGACGAGCTCATTCAGTGTCTTACGCAACAATTGCTTATTATTGTGCCTATCTCAAATATTATTATCCTACTGAATTTTTTTGTGCAAATCTTACATATGGGAAAAAAGAAAAAAAAGTTAAGGTAATCGAGGAAGTTTTTAAACATAATCTTAAAATCGTTCTTCCTAAAATTGGACTTTCAAGTATTAACAAATGGGTCGCAAAAGGTAATAAATTGTTTTGTCCTTTTACCGAAATCAAAACAATTGGAGAAAAGAAAGCTTTTAAAATATTAGCACTAAAAAAACCTAACAAGTTAAAATATAATAATAGCTTTTTTGGAAAACCAAAAAACAAATCAAAAGTAATTGAGGAAGAAAAAGCATCTTCATTAGAAAAAATAATTAATGACATTGATGCATGGGAAGCGGACGCACCTATCACTCCAAAGGCGCAGGAACACTTTGAATTTAATATTTCAAATTCTCCGAACGTCTTGTATCCAAACTTATGTGATATAATTAACGACATGTTCCCAATTGATATGAAAGATATTCTTAATGGAAAAATTGGCTATCCGGACCTAATAAAAAAAACAAAATTTGTTAATCGAGACTTGTTAGAATGCAGTGATTGTGAATTAAGAAACGAATGTAAATCCCCGGTTTTACCTGATCCAGGATTTTACAATATTTCAATAGTTGGAACAAACCCCGGTAATCAAGAGGATGTTGAATCAAAAGGATTGAATTATAAATTTTATAATGATTTATTGAAAAAAATAAAAAAAGCCGGTTATGATAGGAATATATTTCACGTTACAAATATTTGTAAATGCCATCCAGGAGTTACTAAAACTCCAAATTCAAAACATACTGATAGTTGTAAAAAGTGGATTAAGGAAGAGTTCGAAAAAATTGATTGCAAAATAATTTTAGCTTTTGGAAGTCTTTCCGTTAACTTTTTCTTAAACGATGATACAAAAAAAATAACACAATTAAATGCAACAACAACATGGAACGATAAGTATAAATGTTGGATTTGTTGGTGTATTCACCCATCTTTTGCAACAACAGATAAAGAAAATAAAAAAAAATTCAAATACGGTATTAAAAATTTTATTGACACTTTAAAACTTTTTGGACTAAAAAAAAATGGACTATAAAGAAGACCTAAAAATTGATAAATATTCCCTTGATGAGGAGTGGGAACACCAACCACAAATATATATGGAGTACTCACAATTACAAGCCGAGTGGGAAATCAAAAAAGACAGACTAAAAGATTTAATTGAAATTGAAAAAGCTCAACTTGAAAGAGATATTAGGACATATCCAGAAGATTATTATTTATCACCAAAACCAACTAATGACGCAATTAAGGCGATTGTTAATACTGATAATAAAATTAATCAATTAAAAAGAAGATACTTTCACTTTTTAGAAAAAACAAAAATTTATGCTGCAGTTACAAGAACCCTTGACCATAAAAAAAAAGCATTAGAAAATCTTGTAATGCTACACCTGGCAGGGTATTACTCCCAACCTAATATTATCGATAAGGCAAAAGAAAATAGTAGGTTTGATTTTAAGAAAAAAATAAATAAAATGCTTAGTGAAAAAGATTATTAAAAAAATAAAAGGTTGTTCCAAAATAACTTATTGAAAAGGAGAAAAAATGGCTACACCATCCCGAGCAGACATGAAAAATGAATTACTAAAAAGAACTAAAAAAGGTGCTGAAAGTCCTAGTTCAAGAAAAGGATCAATTTTAAAAAGTGACATTGATGTAAAAACATGGAATAGTAGAGACGGTGACCATATCATGGATATTATCCCCTATGTAGCTGGCGCATTTGATCCATTAGTTGACGAAGGGATAACTACATATTCTTTTGAATTTTTTGTTCATCGTGATCTGGGTCCAACTGCAGAACAACGAGCAATTTGTATTGCTGATACATTTAACCAAGCCTGTCCGATTTGTGAATATAGGCGACAATTAAGGCAACTGGGAGCGGATGAAGAAGAAATTAAAAGCTTAATCCCAAAAAAAAGAAACCTCTATAACGTACTTTGTTTAGATTCGGAAAAAGAAGAGGACAAAGGAGTTCAAATTTACGAAGTAGCATATTTCTACATGGAAAAGCACTTGGCTAAACTTGCTAAAGGACCAATGCAAAGGGGTAGGGATCGAGCTAAAAGAATTGACCCCAATATAGCTTTTGCGCATCCTGATTCAGGTCGATCAATCTCCTTTACGGTAGACGAGAAAAAAGGTACTGAGAGTTACCCAGAATATTCTGGACACCAATTTGAAGAACGAAATTATGTGATTGATGATCAAACCCTAAGTGAAGCTCATTGTCTTGACGAAATAGTTCATATAAATACTTATGAGGAATTGTATGAGTTATTTTGGAATAAGCCATATGAAGATGAACACACGCCATATGAAGAAAATAAGCCTGAAGTAGAACAACAACTTAATGAATCGACAACCACTAAAAGACGAACTCCCAGAAAACCTAAAAATACAGAAGTGGTCAAAGAAGATGAACCAATAATTGACGGTCAAGAGAGTTGTCCTCATGGATATCTTTTTGGAGAAGATACAAATCAATACCCTGAATGTAATGAATGTGATGTAAATACATGGGAAATCTGTGTTGATTTAAATCAACAGCCAGAGCCAGAACCAGAACCAGAACCAGAACCAGAGCCAAAACCAAAAGTAAGATCAAGACTTAATACTAATCGACGGGGGAATAATCCAACTAATAATGAACCACAAACTACCATTAGGAGAGGTCAAGCAAGGAACCAACCTTCGGAACCACAAACTACTAATAGGAGAGGTCAAACAAGAAGACAGCCTTCGGAACCACAAACTACTAATAGGAGAGGTCAAACAAGAAGACAGCCAATTAAAACAACTGAAACACCAGAAAGAACCCATAGGAGAACTCAAACACCACCTGCTAAAAGAGCACCTGCTAAAAGAGCAGGTGGTATAAGAAACCAGCGACCTCGATAAACTAACTAACTAAAAATTTAGTGCTCTTAAGGAATATAGGAGGGAATATAAGAGCACTTTAAAAGGGCACTTAATGACACCAAAAAAAGCAGTTACACCAAGACGAAAAATTGCACCAAGAAAAAAAGCCGCACCAAAAAAAAGATTAAAAACCAGAGATATAAAAGAAGCCTTAACAGAAGAACCAAAAAAGAAAATTATTAAAGATGCAGTTTCAACAGGTTCCACCCTTCTTAACTTAGCTATTTCAGGGGGAATACTTCGGGAAGGAGGTATACCAGGGGGAAATATCGTTGAAATCTATGGGCCTCCTTCAGTAGGGAAAACCTCGTTCCTTGTCGAAACCGCAGGAAATGCCCAACGAAAAGGAGGTGATACTAGATTCGATGATCCAGAAGGAAGATTAAACAAAGAATATTCCGAGATTTTTGGATATGAATTCGAAGATAAAAATTATCATAGACCTGATACAGTTAATGAAATGTTTGACAATATTTGGAATTGGAAAACAAAAAGTAATAAATTTATAAACGTTAGTTGTGCGGATTCTCTAGCTGCTTTATCTACTGAAATGGAAATGAAAGATACGGATGCGATGGGAATGAAAAGAGCAAAAGATTTCTCCGAAAGATTAAGAAAAACCTGCAGAGTGATAGCCAATAACAATTGGTTGATTCTTTGCTCTAACCAAGAACGGATGACTAAAGGAGCCGGCACTACTACTTCAGGAGGGAAAGGAGTTCCTTATTATGCATCATTAAGATTAAGAATAACTCATGATTATCCAACCTTTCAAATTACAAGAACAAAAACTATTAATGGAAAAAAAATCACTGTTGTCATAGGAATTAGAAGTAAAATTGTAGTTAAAAAAAGTTCAATTGATAAGCCATTCCGGGAATGTTATATTTCAAATTTGTTCGACTATGGTTTTGATGATATTCGAGAAAATCTAATTTTTCTTAGAGACTATTCAAAAGATGAAAAATATACTTTTGAAAATAGAGAATTTTCAACAATTGGTCCTGCAATTCAATTTGTAGAAGATAATAATTTGGAAGAAAATATTAGACAAGATACCATTGAGCTTTGGCATGAAATCCAAGAACTACTAAAAACCAATAGAAAAAGAAAAATTAGAAAATGACTATAATTAAAAAAGCAACTCTAACAATAAGCAGAACCATTCAAATGGAACAATTTGAACCCTTAAAAGTTGAGGCAAGTATAGAGGCTGAGGTAGATATGTATGAAACTCCTGCTAACGTATTTGGTCAATTAAGAGAATCTTTAATTAATGAAGTTAACCTCACAATTGATAATTTTCTTATGTCCGAAGTAGAAAAAATAGACGAAGAAAAATATCATGAATAAAATCATGGTTATAGATTGCAACAATTTAGGCTATAGGTCTTTTTATTCAACAAGAGATTTGTCTAATGAGGAAAAATCAATAGGTGTTATTTTTGGATTCTTAAATCAATTACTAACTCTTCAAAAAAACCTATTATGTGATGAATGGGTTTTTTGTTGGGATAGTCGAAAATATTTTAGAAAAATAATATTTCCTCCATATAAAAGTAAAAGGCATACTAAAACAGAAGAAGAAAAACAAGAGTTAGAAGTTGCCTATAAACAATTTACAGAATTAAGAGTTGAAATATTACCTGATCTTGGTTTTAAAAATATCTTCATGAAAACAGGATTTGAAGCTGATGATCTAATTGGAAAAATAGCAAAAAGTAATAGAAGAAAACATATTTACATAGTATCAACTGATGAAGACTTTTATCAATTAGTAACAAGAAATGTTGAAATTTATAACCACAAAAAATTTATAACTTATTCTGACTTAATAAAAGAATATAAAATTACTGGGAATACATGGGCAAAAGTAAAGGCTCTGAGTGGTTGTAAATCAGACGAGGTTCCCGGTATTGAAAGAGTGGGTGATCCAACAGCCATAAAATATTTAGTAGGGACTCTAAAAAAAGGTAAAATTTTTGATAGAATTGAAAAAGAAAAAAATAAAGTTTTAGAACGAAATTTACCATTAGTGACCTTACCTTTCCCTTTAAGGTCAATGGAAGAAATCGAAATTCAAAAATCAAATTTATACAAAGATATTTTTTTTGATATTTTTGAAGAGTTTAATTTTCAATCATTTTTAAGAAAAGATAAATGGCTAAATTGGATAGAGTTCTTTAATTTAAAGGATCGACCTTGATATGAAAATGATATGTCCTGATAAAATAGTAATAAGAAAATTAGACGGAAAATTTTTTAAATCAGGTGTACCGTTTGATTACAATCTAGGAGATATGTTTAGAGACCTATTTAGCGGCGAACATAATTTTTATTTTACAGAAATTAAAGAAGTAAATAAAAAGTTTTGGCAAAGAAAACGGCGTTTTAAATTAATAGATAAAACGTGGGAAACTAAAGATCCAGAAAGCTTTGATGTAGAAAATAATATTTAAAGGATTGGTATGGAAATTAAAATTAATGTTAAAAATAAAAAAGAAAAAGAAAAACTAAAAGAATTATTAATAAAAAATAATTTTAAATTCAAAAAACCAAAAAAGCCCGGAAGTGGTCAAAAAAAGGGGAAACGTTTTGAAAAAGAAATCGCAAAAGAATTATCTCTTTGGTGGACTAATAACAAAAGGAATGATATTTTTTATCTTACTTCTGGGTCTGGTTCACGTTTTACTATTCGAAAAAAAAGTGGACAAGATACGGCAAATAGTTCCGGAGACATCGGTCTTCTCGATCCAATCGGACAACCTTTTTTAAATTTATTTCAAATCGAAGTAAAAAGGGGATACACAGACGACCTTGATTTACTTAGCATCATTGATGGAAAAGATCAAAAGTATTTAATTTTTGATTGGATTGAAAAAGCGATTCATGAACAACAAGAAGCTAAAAAAAAAGAAATTTTACTAATAATCAAAAGAGATAGGAAAGAAAAAATTGTCTGTGTTAATACTAAATTCCTTGAATCGAACTATTTTTTTAAGTGCTATAGTGATAAAGAAATTATTATGATTCCTTTTATAAAAAAATTTAATAATAAAGAATTTAGTATTATTGACTATAATGTATTTTTTAAACTACTTTCCCCCAAAGCGATTATAAAAGGAAATTTAAATGAATAAAAAATGTGGAGACTGTTATCATTTCCATAATTTGCCTGATATCCCTTACAATCAAATCCACGAAAACTTCAAAAAATGTGACAAAGGGAATATTGTATCTGAAAATTGTAATGCATGCGACAATTACGAAAAATTAATACAAAAAATAAATCTTAAAGAAAACTCACAAAATCAAAAAAAACGTAGAAAAATTAAATTTAATTTTTTTATCTAACACAATTTCCGATTTTGGTTTATTGTGTTATGTAGGAGACATTAAATGATAAACCAAATATTGATTAAAAATTTTCGAACATATGGGGAAGCAATAATTAACCTTTCTCCACAACTTACCGCAATTGTAGGCTTACCGCAATCCGGTAAAACCAATATCCTTAGAGCTATCGAATTGGTTAGAACCAACAAACCATTAGGAAATAAATTCAAGCCGAAATTTTTAAAACAAAAGAAAATTGTCCCGTCGATTACAATTACAACGGATACCGATGTTATTTCTTTTGAAAAACAAAATACAAAATCGATCTATTCATTAAATAACGGGGAAAAACTGTCTGCCGGTCAAAATGTACCTGTTGAAATTGATCAAGCTTTAAATCTTAGTGACACTAATTTTCAACATCAAATTGATAGGGCTTTTTTAATCACAGACACACCTGGAGAGGTTATCAAAACCATCAACAAGATAACAAATCTTGAAAATGTTGACGATTGGTTCAAAGAAATAAACAGGGAAATAACTCAAAAAAATACAAGAATTGAAATCTATCAAAAAGAAAATGAAGAAAAAGAAATCGAACTATCTAAATTAAAGAATGTTGATAGATTGAATATTCTTTTAGAAGAGATAGAAAAAAATGAAGATGAACTTAATCAATTAAAAAGAGACGAACAAAATCTTATTTCTTTTGAATCCGAATATAAAACTATTGAAAATAAAATTAATCAATTTTCAAATATTTCGAAGATTGATTTAATATCAAAAAAAATAAAAACAATAGAGATTCAACGTCATGAAAAAATAAATCTCCAAAATGTAATAATCGATTACATCGATACAAAAAATAGAATCGATGTATTAAAAAACAAAACAAATCCAATAAATAAAATCATTGAATCAATCAATGATTTAAAAACTCAAATAGACGATTCTAACGATTTATATTATTTATTAAGTAAATATGATGAAATTCTAAAAAAAAGCGATCAGAACGAAAGTCTCTTACTTCTAACAGAGGATAGGATAGAATCGGAACTTACAAAACAAAAAGTCTGTGAATTTTGTGGTACTGAATTGACGAAAGGAAAAATCAATGAAATTATTGAGTCTATCTGATTTACATTTGTCCCCCGAAAAAAAACCACAAGCCAGGCTTGATGATCACTATAATACTCAATTTGAAAAGTTTGAATTTATTCTTGATTATGCAGAACGCAATAATTGCATTATTTTGCAAGGAGGTGATTTTTTTCACTCATCAAGAAATTATCATCTACTAACTGATACTATGGAGATACTCAATCAATATGAGAGTGTCAAAATCAATAGTGTATTTGGACAACATGACAGATATTTGAATTCTAAAGAACTAGAAACCTACTCGAACTTAGGAATCTTAAGCCTTGCAGGTTATATAAATATTTTAAGAGGAAATAAAGCTTTGATTATCGATTCTGTAAATATTTATGGAGTTAGTTTTGGTGATGAAGGTATACCAAAGATAATTGACAAGAAAGCTTTCAACATCCTAGTAATTCATAAAGAAATATCCAACAATCCTTTGTTTTATGGTCATAAGTATTCTTCTGCCGAAACATTTTTGAACAAAACTAAATTTGATTTAGTTTTATGTGCTGATATTCATCAAAAATTTTTCATTAGGAATAAAAAAAATCAGGTTATTTTAAATACAGGCCCGGTGTTCCGAAGAGAAGCAACAAGATACAACTTAACCCATAAGCCAAATTTTTGGGTGTATGATACTGAAAGTTGCAAATATACTAATGTGATAATACCGCATGCTCCTTCAAAGGAGGTCTTATCACGAATCCATATCGAAAATAGAAATAAAAAAAAAGAAATTTTATCGACTTTCATTAATGAAATTCAAAATGAAATACAAGCTGAAGAATCTCCTCTACCAAAAATTGATTTTAAGGATGAATCTGAAAGAGAGGAAGCTTTGACGACCTTTACTAGTAATCTTAAAAAAGACAGCAAAAACCAAAAAAGTAAATTTGATTTAAAACTTAATAAGTTTATTAAAGAAAATGAAATCTCTTTTGAAGTTGTTAAATATTTAGAAAAAGTTATTTACGGAGACTAATGTTTTGGGAATTAACACAGATATAAAAATACTAAAAGAAAAGATTCAGAATTTAAAAATACAATTGGAAATTGATAAGCAAAGAAAAGTAGAACTACAAAAAGAACTAACTGAATTTGGGATTAATACTTTTGAAGATATTCCTTTGAAATTAGAACAAGTTGATACAGTAATTTGGAATCTTGAAGAAACTCAAAAGAATTTATTTAATAAAGCCTTAAAAATGCTTGAAATTATTGAAACAAAACTTGGATAGGCAATAATGGAAACTGAAATAATTAATCTTAGAAAAAAAGTTAACAATCTAAATTATGTAAAAAAAAATTTATCTAATGAAATTGAAAAAAATGAAGAAAAGATAAATGAATTAAAAAACGTATTAGAAACCTGTATAAAAGCTCGATGGGTATTATCCGAAGTAGTAGAAAATACTCAAGGAAATTTTAAAAGAAAGGTTGAAAATTTAACTACAATTGCATTAAGAGTAATATTTGACAGGAACTTTGAATTTAAATTTATTTTTGAAAAGAAAGGAAATAAGATTGGTGCAAGACCGGTAACATTAGAAGATGGGGAAGAATTTATTCCAAAAGATGAGATGGGGGGCAGTATCTTAAATGTCATAGGCTTTATGATGCAAATAATATTTATAGTTTTAGAAAAACCTAATAGAAGGAAAACTTTATTTTTAGACGAACCTTTCCACTGGTTAGGTGACTATAAAAAAAGAGCGGCAACAATGTTAAAAGAAATTTCTGAGAAACTTGGAATACAAATCCTTTTAGTAACTCATGATATTGAATTAGCTGAAATTGCTGATGTTATTTATCACGTTAAAATAAAAGATAAAAAATCAAAGGTGGAATTATATGAATCAAGAACCCGAAAATTTAATGGAGAAAATAACAAATTACTTCTATGAAAGTTTGCTAAACTTGAAAAACATGTTGAATGTCTGGAAAAAAAATTAAGGACTTTAAAACAATAATACTAAAAAATAGAGAAAATAAATGGCTAAAATAATAAATTTAAAAAATAATTCAAACGAAAATTTTAAAAGTTCATCTAAAAATGCATTAACAGGAGAATTTAAAAATGCTATGGAAGAACTTTTATTTCTTGCTCAAAACGATCTATTAACCCATGCAATAACGATCTATAAAGCAAAGGACGAAACAGTTGGATTTGTATTTTTTGGAGACGATCAAGACCCAACGACCGACTTAATTAAATTAGTCGATAGAGTGAAACAAGAATTACAATTAATGGCTAAAAAGAGTTAGAAAAATGAAATATTATACTTTAAAAGTAAGAGATATTACAGAACTAGAAAAAAATGCATTGTTAAACGGGAATTTAATCACAAAAGCTGCAGAATTCTACGAACAATTTGATCAAGAAACTATATCTCAATTTTGTGTAAAATATGGAATTTATTGTTTGCCGACAATAGAATTAATTGATTGGTTAAAAAAAGAAATTAATTCAAAAAGAACTATTGAGGTAGGAGCGGGTAACGGGTGTTTAGGTAGGAGTCTTCAAATTAAAATGACTGATTCGTATCAACAAACAAAACCAGAAGTTGTTTTACTATATCAAATATTGAAACAAACCCCTGTCAAATATGGAAAGGATGTAAAAAAAATAAATGGATTATCTGCAGTCAAAAAATATAAACCTAAAGTTGTTGTTGCAACATGGATTACAAATAGATGGGACCATAGTATGGAATATGGAAATATAGATGGGATCGATGAAACCAAACTAATTTCGAAAGTTAAAAAATACATCCATATAGGAAATATCGATACTCATGGAACAAAAAAAGCATTAAGAAAGCCTCACAAAAAATATCAATTTCCATGGCTGTATTCAAGAAGCATGAATAAAAAAGGAAATATTATTTATGTATGGGATAACAAAATTCAATTTTAGTTATGGTAAAATATAGTTAAGTCAAATTTCGTTGTGTTAAGGTGTAGTCAAATCAAGTTATAGTATGGCATGGTACTATAAGGTCAGGTTTCGTTGTGGTAGGGTATGGTAAAGTAAAGTAAAATAAAATAGGAGTCAAAATGTTAAATATAGAAAAACTATTAAATAATGAAGAACTTATAAATAAAATGGTTCCGAAAGAATTGCAAGGTGTACTTCAAAAAGAAGCCGCTTTACAAGGTCTATTTGTTCAGTTATTAAAAGATACTTCAAAACTGTGTTTAGAGAAAAACCCTAACGACAAGTTAAGTAAAATTTTATTAATTAACTTTTTCGTTATTGAACAGGCTATCAACCCTGACAAACTTGTTCAAGGGTTAGTAAACCCTGATTCTTTGAAGGATATAAAACAAGAAGTAGATAACATAATCGATATTTTACACAAAACACTTATTCAACTTACATCAGCAATTAAGATTAATCTACCAGAAAATTTAAAATGAAGGTTGGTTATGAAAAAAATAATAGTTTTTTTAATTACTTTAATTTTCATTATTAGATCAATTTATTTTAAAATCCAAGGACCATTTGAATCTTATTACGCTGTGAATCAATTAGATGATGGTGTTCTAAGTTATTCATGGTATAGATATGTTTCAAGTGGGGATTTACTTACTACCATTCAAACACCGATTATCATTTTAATTATATTTTTAATTTATAAAGTTCTAAAAAATTATTCAATAGAAAAGGAGAAACTTAAATGAAAAAATTAAATTCATTAGGATTGATATTATCAATCCTAATACTCATTGGTAGTTGTGGCCCAATTAAAAAAGAACAATTTGTTGAAATTTCTCCAAATGAAACCGGGTTTTTAGTTCCTTTGGAAGGGAAAAGTAAAGCCGGGCAAAAAAAAATGCAATCAGTAGATTATTTAAATTCGCAAAAACTTGCAGCTAAACGAATATCTCTACCCTTACGTAAATTAATAACCGGTAGGATGCCAGGGAGTTTTAAATACATTCCGACAATGAGGGTAATAAAAGTCAATAGAGCGCTTGCAACAAGGGAATGGACAAGTGCAGAGGGAACAGGTACATCAAATCGAAATGAGGCCCTGTGGGTTGAATCTCTTGACTCTATAGGGTTCGGTGTAGGAGTTGTTTCAACAGCAATGATTCAAGAAGAAGATACGGCATTGTTTCTATATAAATTTGCGGGTGTATCTCTTGAAAGAGTTATGGATAGTAATATTCGAGGTCATATTAATGCAATATTATCAAGAGAGTTTGCAAAATACCCTCTAGCAGAACAAGAGGAAAGTACAAATCAACAAAAAGTTAAAAAAGACAATAAAGAACAATTACCTAATGGTCGAGCGATGAAAAATTCTATTTTTAAAATTGTAAAAAATGAAACTATAGAATACTTCAAAAGCCTGGGAATAACAATTACAAGTTTAGGCTTATCGGAAGGATTAGTTTACGCCGATGAAGAAATCCAAAAAATTATTAACGATTTGTTCATGGCGGAAATGAACATTCAAAAAGAAGCTCAAATAACAAAAGCTCAAAAAAAAATTAACTCTCGATTATTAAGTATTGCAATCAATGAAAAGGAACAGGCTCAACAATTTAAGTTAGCATCCGAAGCAAGAATTTCTATGGTTCAATTGGAAATTAACAAAATGGAGGCACAAGCGAAATTAAACAATTCCCTTGCAAAACTAAAAGCTGCTGAAAAATGGAATGGACAACAGCCGGAAAAAATGATCCCATCAAATGCATCTATGCTTTTTAATGAATAAGAGAAAATTAAATGAATAAAATACCAATAAGTAAATTAAAATCAAACTTATCAAATGTTAAAGTAGGTGATAGGGTTTTTATTTTATCACATCTTCAAGGATGGGGAAGGGTCACTTATGTTAGTAAAACTTTTATAAAATTTACATTTTTAAAAGCAAATTATTCGTGTTCTATTGATGGGAAAATATTTGAAATAGACAAGAACCCTGCAGTTTTTACTAAAGAACCTATGGTTATTATTGAATAAGAGAAGAGAAAATGAATAATCCTGAATATGAAAAACTAGTAAAATCATTTTTAAATTCTGATTTTAAGAAAAATGCTTCTAAAAATTTTTCTTACTTAGAAAGGAACATTCTAAATGAAGATAAAATTATACTTCCGAATAATTCCCAAATAAATGATTTTATTTGTACTAGTACTGAAAAAAAATGGCCTAATTTTAAAACAGAATCATTCGCTACAGATTTTATTGATACTAGTTTTGTAAGAGACTTATATGTCAAGCATTCATTTCCGTTACTAACTCATGAATTAATAGTTAATTTAAAAAATCTTTTTAAACAATTAAAGGTTAAAAACATAATTGAAGTTTGTGCCGGGCCTGGTTGGTTATCGCATTGGCTAAAAATATATGGAGTTGAAATTCTAAAAACTACCGATAATCTAGAATGGAAGGATTTTCAAAACTATCTTGATTTTGTAGAATGTGAAGATGCTCTACAAACAATAACTAAAGAAACTCAAGCCGAATTAATTATTCTTTCATGGCCCTACATAGATGATACAGCTTTTAATATCTGGAATAAATTAAAAACTAATCAATACTTACTTTATATTGGTGAAGGAGAGGGACGCTGTACTGCAAACATAAAATTTTTTAAGGCGGTTGAAAATCACGAAATTGAGATTAATAATATTAATGAAACTTATCTTCAGTTTTTTGGAATTCATGATAGAGTAAGATTATTCCGAAAAAAGGAACGGAGGTAAATAATGTTTTGGATGGAACTTTTTTTCTTTTTGGCAATAATGATACCAGCCATAACAATACTTATAAGTATAATATTTTTTACAGTAGTTTATTTTAAAAATAATAGAAAAGATCCTTTAATTTTCGATGGAATTAAATACAAGTACGTTTCCGGTGACCACTATATATATATTTATAAAGGGTTTAAACAAATAGGATGTGCAGTTAGGTCAGGAATATACTCTGATGAACAAGCAGTCCGCTATGAACTTCGAGAAATGCAAATAGAAAACAAAAATGAAAATTAAGATTAGTATTTTCCGGTTATATTAGATTATTTCGAAAATTATAAAAAAGGAGTTTTAAGCATGAGTTTACTTCATCAAGTTTTAGCTGTTGAAAAAGATTTAGAGAATCAAAAAAAAAAGATCATTACCGAAACAACAAAAGTATTAGGAGAACACTATTTGTTTCATGGTTCAATTAAAACATTGCATATGTTTGATTCTGAACGTTCTAGAGAAGAAAGTGGACAAGCATCTATTACTCAAATTACAACCGATGTAATGGACAAGCTTACATACACAGTTCCTTTTCTTTCGAACCATTTAAATTGTTTGTTTCAAAAAGAATCTACTAATGCTATTGCAAAAGCTAATGTCATTGTTGATGGAACAACATTATTAGAAGATGTCCCATCATTAATGCTTTTAGCACTTGAACGAGAATTTATTTCATATCGAAATTTATTCTCAACAATGCCTACTCAACAAGCCGGGATTAAATGGATTCAAGATGAATCTTTGCCAGGTAAGATTTTTAAAACCGCTGATCCAGTAAAAACTCAAAAAATTGAAAACGATATTGATTATCGGGTTGTAGTTAAAGCAACAGAACAACATCCCGCTCAAGTTAAAGAAGTTCAAATTAGAACACAAGTAGGAGAATACACCGAAATTAAATATTCCGGATGTATAACCTCAGCAAAAAAAGCTAGAATTATGGCAAAGCTTGAAAGTTTTATTCAGGCCGTTAAAATAGCCAGAGCTAAAGCAAATAGTACAGAATTAGCAGAAGTTAAAACAGACACTAAAGCCATTTTTAAATGGCTTTTAGAATAATTTTTGGGTAGTCTTATTTTCATATTTAGTTTAATTATTATACTTATACTTTTGACCCAAACATACTCATTTTTGATTCTTAATAAATGTTTAGATTTGTAATAAATATCTCAAATAAGGGTTCGAGTCCTTTCAAGTCCGCCATTTAAAAATACTTATGGACTTGTCGTATAATGGTAATACTGAGAGTGTCATACTAAACACAAATGGTAAATAAATATTAAGATGAATTTGTCTTCCCTTTCAATAGGGAACATTCTCTAAAAATGTTGACAAAACAATGGGGGGCTGCGACAGGCGAGTCGTTGCCCCCTCAACAACTAAAGGAACAAAAATGAAAAAAGATAATAATAGTGCAGCTTTTTTAAATAGTCTTTTAAGAAATAATAAAGAAATTAGAACTGATAGAGCACGTGAAATTGAGGTAGATACTAAAGTTCTTTTTAAACGAACGGTCGAAGACCTTTCACTCGAAATCAATAGAATTAAAAGACAAAGAAATAACATGCTTGATTTGTCACCGACTAACTCTCACAGCTTAAGACCTGCTGCTGATTTTGATGCAAAACATTTCATTGAAACAGATTTAGTACTAGGATTAAAAATTAGAAATCTTACAATTCGACTTAATGTTGCAAGAAAAAGATATCAAGAATTATTTGGTAAGCCAGAACAAGAAATATAAACCGAACAAGAAAAAAAGGAGAATTAATATGGGAGGCGGGACATATAGTAGTGCCGATAAAATTAGTAGAGATGCATTAAGGGGAATGGCAAGCAAAAGCATCAACGAAACTTTTACACAAAGATCAGTTAACAAGTTTATGAAATCTTTTGATCTGAGTGTTAGAGAGTCAAGAGATTCAAAAGAACACCCTGAATCTCTTGCAATTATTATTGCTATTGATGTTACAGGGTCAATGGGTCATATTCCCCATTATTTAGTTAATGAGGGTCTACCTAAAATTATGGATACAATTATATCTAAGAATATAAAAGACCCTCAAATTTTATTTTTAGGAGTTGGAGATCATACGTGTGATAGATTTCCCTTGCAAGTAGGTCAATTTGAATCAGACGATAAATTAATTGATCAATGGCTTACTAGTATTTTTCTTGAACAAGGAGGAGGAGGCAATGATGGTGAAAGTTATCATCTTGCTTGGTTTTTCGCAGCAAATTATACATCGATAGATTGTTTTGAAAAACGCTCTCAAAAAGGATTTTTATTTACTATAGGTGATGAAAAATGCTTACAAGATATCCCTGGCGAATCATTAAAAAAAATTATAGGATTAAATCAAACTCAAAGTTATTCAAGTACGGAATTGTTAGATTTAGCTCGGGAAAGATACGAAGTTTGTCATTTGCATCTAAGACAAGGAACAAACGGTAATCGGAGTGATGTTATAGATCATTGGAAACAAAATATAGGATCGGATAATCTCAAAATTATTACAAACTTTAAAAAAGATATTGTTGATGAAATAACATCTTTAATAATTTCTAAAATTAAAGCTCCTATTGAAGATATGGAAATTGAAACTCCTAAAATTGAAACTCCTATTGATGTAACTCCTATTGAAGATATGGAAATTTTATAAAAAAAGAAAGGTCTAATTTAAATGAATATAGCGGTTGTTGGACTTGGTTTTGGTGATGAAGGTAAGGGTCATGTCGTAGCATGGCTTTGTTCAAATTCTAAGAAACCTATTGTAATAAGATTTTGTGGGGGGCACCAGGTCGGACATACTGTTATTCATAACGACATAAGACATGTACATGCTTCATTTGGAAGTGGTACGTTACTAGGAGTTCCGACCCTATGGTCAGCGAATACCTTTTCCCCCACTCATTTTTTAAATGAGTTCGAAGTTTTAGAAGAAAAAAAAATTAATCCTAAAATATACGTTCATGCCAAAACACCTATTACTACTCCATTTGAAATTTTAAAAAATGAATTTTATGAAAACCTTTTTAAGCATGGTTCATGTGGAGTCGGATATGGAACTACAATAGAAAGAGAAAAATTATTTTTTTCATTACTTGTTGAAGATATGAGATTTCCCTCTGTCTTTAAAGAAAAATTAAAACAAATCGAAAAGTTTTACAAAGGGATGCCTATTGGAATAAAAACAATATCCGAAACTGAAATCAAAAAATTTTTACTAGATTGTAATAAAGCTTATCAAAACATAATTATTAGATATAATCAAGATAATGTTTTGAAACATTTCGAAACTCATATTTATGAGTCTTCTCAGGGTTTAATGCTTGATCAAAATATTGGATTTTTTCCTCATGTTACTAGAGGATCAATTCGTTGTGAATATACTGATCATGAAATTTATTATGTAACAAGAGCTTATCAAACCAGACACGGAAACGGTCCCATGACTAATGAAGACATTCCTTATTTCCTAATAAACAATCCTAAAGAAACTAATGTATACAATGAATATCAAGGAGAATTTAGAAAAACTGTTTTAGATTTAGATTTATTATCGTATGCAATAGTCAAAGATTTAGATCATAATAATTCTCTAAATAAAAATTTAGTGATCACTTGTTTAGATCATGTTAAAGGAAATTGGAAAGCAACATTAGGAGGTGTTCTTTTTAGATTTGCTTATGAAAAACACTTTATTGAGTTTATTGTTGATAATCTACCGGTAAGATTTACTAAAATTTATTTATCTTTTTCAAACGACTACACTAAAATTATGGAATTTTAATTATGGAAGAAGAAATTATTGTAAAAATGAAATTTGGATCACACCTTTACGGCACTGATACTCCTGAATCAGATACTGATATTAAGGGAATTTTTCTACCATCTAAAAGACAAATCTACTTAGGACAAATTCCCAAGTCTTACAATATGTCTACCGGGGGCGAAACAAGCAAAAATACTAAGAAGGATATCGATACCGAAATATTCTCTTTACATTACTTCATTAAACTTGCTTGTGAAGGGCAAACAATAGCAATGGACATGTTGCATGCACCTGAGACAATGATTCTTGAGGGCAGTGAAATATGGGACGAACTCATTACAAATAGAGAAAAATTTTATACTAAAAAATTAACTGCGTTTATAGGTTATGCAAGGAAACAAGCTGCAAAATATGGCATTAAGGGAAGTCGATTAAGCGAAACTAAGCAGGTTTTAGACCTACTTAATGAATGGCCTGATGAAAATAAAATTGCTGAAATTTGGAATTTACTTCCGGTAGGAGAACATTTGTTTTTTCTTGAAAAAGATAAAAATGGAATAGATCAATATCAGGTTTGTGGGAGAACAATTCAAAAAACAGTCACTATCAAATACGCTAAATCGATAGTTAAAAAATTCTATGATAATTACGGAGCAAGAGCAATGCTCGCTTCGGAAAATAAAAATATTGACTGGAAAGCTATTTCACACGCAATAAGAGCAGCAACACAAATAAAAGAACTACTAATCAAAAATACAATAACTCTCCCGTTGCCCAATGCTGATTTTATAAAAATGATTAAATTAGGAAAATTTGATTACTTAACCGTTGTTGCCCCAATACTAGAGAAATCAATGTCTGACATTGAAATATTATCAAAAAAAAGTACATTACCGGAAAAAGTTAATCAAAAATTTTGGGATGACTTCATAATTGATATGATTGAATATCACTATTCATTATTTTAAGGAAGACTAAAATCTTATGACAATACCTCCTGTAGTCCCTCCAATAATAATAACAGTAGTCACATACATAGGTGCATATGTATGGTTCACCTCTATATATGAAGAACGACATAGTAGTCCCTTTGGGAGTCTATTTGATGCCCTTACATTTGTATTAATAATGGGTGCTACGACAATTTTTAATCTTATCATTTGGTTGCTATATGCTTTTATTGATTAATTAGGAAAAGGAAACTCTCTTAAATGGAATCTTGCGATCTTGGCAATCCCCTCCAAAAAGGAGGGGATTTTAAGCTTAAATGGATGAAATAAAACAACCACCACTACTACTTTCTTCATTATTGGTATTATCATTGGAATTGTTGGTACTATTCGAACCAGAAGAAGTTATTTTTTTCCAAGTGTAAGTCATGATTATATCAACAGTCCCGTCATTGCCTCTATCTTCTTCAGTCTTAATCCTATTCCCATTACTATCATAAGTATTTTTTATTGTATTTATATTAGAACCATAGTCCTCTTCAATTACATACCCATGACTATCATAAATGAAAAAGTAAGTATCATCAATAACTCCATCATTATTATAATCTCCCTCACTTTTAATATCATTCCCATTGCTATCATTAGTATAGTGGCGAACTTCATCAATAACTCCATCATTATTATTATCTTCTTCCTGTTTAATCGTGTACCCCTGGATATCATACGTAATAATAATAACCTGATCAATCGTTCCATCATTATTGTGGTCTTGTTCTATTCGGGCTCCATCACTATCACTAATAAAATTGTTATATGCTTCAATAGTACCGTCGTTATCTTGGTCAAATTCAATTTTTATTAAATTCCCATTATCATCATAAATATGAGTAGTAATTTGATCAATCGTTCCGTCATTATAACTATCGGTTTCTTGTGTAACAATGTTTCCATCACTATTATAAGTAAAAGTCATGCAATAACCAAAAGTTCCGGTATTGCCATAATCATGACATTCTTTTACAAGAACCCAATTACCATTTTTCCATAAATTTTTATTAGCGCTTCCTATTCCGGTACTCATAATTAACAACATAAAAACTACGAACAAATACTTTAACCCATTAAACCTACTCTTTGAAATTGACATTTCTCTCCTCCCTTAACTTTTGATTTTGAAAATTAATTTTTCATTTTTGATCAATAATAAACCATATAGATTTATCAATGTCAATAAAAAAATAACAATGTTTAATTAAATGGGCACGTGGCTTAAAAAATTAATAATCTTCCGGGAACATAACCGTATACTTTCCTTCTTCATTTAAAACAATCCAAACTTGTTGTTTTTTTCCTGATGGAAATTCAATTTTTCCAGAATTAAAACGTTGTAATAATTTTTTATTAAAAATAATTTTTTGTGATTGAGTTAAGAGGTCAATCAAATTTGGGATATTTGGCTTGTCATCAGTCATGTAATGTTTCATTAAGTTCGATGTGACGTATGCAATATTCCCCTTTCCCCATGCCGGGTTTATTGTTCTTACATCAAATAATTGACCGTCTTCTGCAGCTTGCTTGCTTGTGTATTCATATATTATTTCCATTTTTGTTATCCCTTTTTTTTTGTTTTGTTTGACTCACTTGATTATTAATATAACATTATAAAAAAAGCTTGTCAAGAGAATAATGAATTATTATTTATTATTATTTAAATGATTTTACCCCTCTATATAATAAGGTAGAAAAATTAAAATAAATTCATTATTCTCTTGACATGATATTTTATGGATGTTATATTGTAATCATGAAAACGAAAAAAAACATAAACTTTAAATAAAGGAAAACATAATGATTAAATTTCAAGAAAACAAAACTTATGTAACAAGATCAATCTGTGACTCAAATTGTATTCATTCGTTTAAAATCATTAAAAGAACAGCAAAAACTGTAAAAACTAAAGTTTATGGGGAAATTGTTTTTAGGAGAATTTTTATTCATAATAATGTTGAATGTTTCAAGCCTTTTGGAACTTATAGTATGTCGGCAACTATCAGTGCCGATAAAATAAAATAAAATAAATTCATTATTCTCTTGACATGGTATTAATAGGATGTTATATTAAAACCATGAAAACGAAATTAAATAAAAAAAAAGGAATAAAAAAAATGCATACATTAACTTTAAATATAGACAAAAACATTGAGAGTAAAGATATTATAGAAATTTTAAAGGGAGTTCAAAGTGTAACAGGTTGTAAACTTCAACTTCAATTTGAATTTGAACAAGGTGATATTGTATATAATGAAGAACAAAAAAAAGAATATATTGTAATGTTTTCCCTTAGAAAACAAATTGAAGGACAACCATTTAAAACAAATTGTTATCAAGTTAGATCGAAAACAGGTGGATTTAAAGGCACTACTTTTTTTAATGAAGATGAAATTACAGGTTAAAATCTATTTAATAAGGTCATAATATTTTTTATGACCTTATTAAAATTAAGTTCATTATTCTCTTGACATGCTTTTTTTATAATGTTATATTAATAATCAAGTCAAACAAAAATTTAAAAAAGGAGAAACAAAAATGGAAAACCAAGAAATTAAATATTTATTCGGTTTGAGAATGTTTAAAATTCTGGAAAATGAAAAATTAACAATACCAACTTGGTTGACTTTATACTGTTATGACATGTTTCATACTCTCGACCGGGAGGATGAAAGGAAAGTATTTCAAATCACAGAAAAAGATATTTATTCTAAACCTTTTTTTAAATATTAATTCATTATTCTCTTGACATTCAATTTCGATACTGTTATATTGAAATTGAATGAAACAAAAACTTTAAAAAAAAGGAAAACATCATGTTTGGTAAAATCTCAGAACAGGCAATCAAATCAAAAACAAAATCTGGTTTAAAAATAACATTATCATATGATGCTAATTTTAAAGTAATTGCTGAATTCATATTTCCCATAAATAACGAACGTGTAAAAAGAAATATAAAATGGATAAAAGAAACAAATGGAGAAGGGCTAAGATGCAATATTAACGGGGAAAATATACTTTTAACTATTCCAGAATTAGATTATTTGAAAATGAAAAAAATTGCTGTCGATGCAAAAGATAAGGATTTTGTTAGACGGGTAGAAGAGCAAAAACCTTTCGTGAAATTAGCTCTTGTTAATTCGGGCTCGTATCTCATGAATTATGAGATTTGTTATGTGTTACCCCTGACAAACGAAGAAAAAAAAATGAAAAAAGCATTAAATGCCCAATCAGTAAATATTGAAGAAATTAAATACAGTGACTTAATAAAAAACATAATGAAAAAAGAATCTGATTGCATTCTATCTTATGGAGAATCTCAAATTTGGTTTCTAAATGAAGATGAAAAAAAAGATATCCTTGATGAACTTGAATTATTTACGGGAAATAAGAAAAAGAAAGCCGACGATGTTAAAAAAGCACATGAAGTAAGAATGGAATCATTCTTACTTCAAGCGAAGACAACCGGAAAGCCAGTTGTAATTAATAGATATGTGACGGATGAATGCACACAAAAAAATCCAATTGATTGTTCGTTTGATCAAGCGATAGTTTATATGTTGCCAAGTGGAAAAATGATAACAAAATACACATGTTGTCATTAAAATAAAATAAATTCATTATTCTCTTGACATGGTATTTTCAGCATGTTATATTTATAACCATGAAAACAAAAACTTTAAATAAGGAAAACATCAAATGAGTGAAAAAACAACACAAATTAAATACGTTGTTCATAAAGAAAGCACATTAGGATATTTTGAAAATGACTCCAATGTACTAAGTGTTCTCCATGGTTCAGTTAGAAAAGGAGGTTACGATTGGAGAAACGGTCCTGTTAATGTAAATCCAAATGATTGCAGGGAAGCTACTCAGGCCGACTTTGATGAATATCGTGTTTCCTCAAGAGGACACTTATAACAGGTTTTTTTAAAATGAATTAAAATAAATTCATTTTCCCCTTGACATGGTGTTTTCAGCATGTTATATTTATAACCATGAAAACAAAAACTTTAAATAAGGAAAACATCATGGAAAAATTGAATATACAAAAAACAATCGAAAAAATCATTGCCTTTCTTTTAATTCAAATCGAAAATCTTGAAACTCAAATAAACGATTGGAGTTCAAGGGTGTATAAGAAAACCGCAAAAAAGGTTTATGTCGGAACCAATGAAGAGCAAGGGGATACACCCTGGGAACCAGGTATAAAAAGGTACTCAACTAATTATCTTAATGAAAAAAGAAGGAATGATACAATTCGTAATTTTAAAGAACAAATTGAAGATATTAAACATACGATTGAAAAAGTTAAAAAATTCGAGTCTTTTATTCTTAATCATAATCATTCAATTAAGAGTCTTTTAGGTAATTTCAGTTTTTGTTTTAAATTGTTATTCCAAGAAACCGGTGGCAAACTTACTGAAAATTATGAAATTGTTGACTCATCCGAATTTAAAAAATTTATTGACAGGCTTAAAGCCGAACGTATTGCAGAAAAAAAAGAATTAGAAGAAAAAGCGAAAAATTTTGACCCAAATGAAATACTTGACATATTATTTGGAGAACAAAAATAATAAAAAATAATTCATTATTCTCTTGACATGCCTTTTTTAGAATGTTATATTGTAATTGAATGAAACAAAAATTTAAAAAGGGAGAAACAAAATGATAAAAAATAATTCAAGATTTACAGAACTTCTTAATATTTTTAAAACAAAAGGTATTAATCATACTCCCGATAAAGGTCTTGATTTGGTTCTTGAATATCAAGATATCATAGGTCAAGCCTCTATGCTTGAAATCTCTGAATCGCATAAGGCTCTTGACTCCGAACTGAAAAGGACTTTCTTTTGGGCTAACTCTATAACATTAGGTGAATACACATCAATGGATATCTTAAGAGACTGTGTTATGATCCCCGAAATTGAAAAAAGAACTGAAGAAAAAACAATTGAATTGGAAGAAAAAAACAACAATCAATTTAATTTAGGTCTTATCCAAAAAAAATTGATTGATGATAAAACCAAGGAAATTAATTCTTT
>PJEL010000539.1_pt1 | contig 44593 bp, 36 predicted proteins | sample 1853271 | NCBI WGS metagenome assembly PJEL01 (sample SAMN08108733, study PRJNA415343) | Invertebrate metagenome, whole genome shotgun sequencing project. | host: Globobulimina | place: Sweden: Gullmar Fjord | collected 2015-08
GCAAGAAATTGTTGAAACTCCACTTCAGCCTGATTAAGTGAATTGAGCATTTTACTCTGGTCTAAGACTTTGCCCTTAAGCCTGGATAACTCCTCGTCATAGCTGGTTTGTAACTGAATAAACTGGTTCTGACTGCTGTCCAGTTCAGGGCGCTCTTTATGAGTGTTGGCGACGGCTAATAACTTTACCATCTTCAGGAGTGTCAACTGCAGCGCATGACTCTGCTTTAACACCGGCACGGCCAGCGTTTCGACATTTTGGTTGGCAAGATTTATCTGACTGAGGGAGTAATAGAAAAAGCTGCTGCCGGCAATGAGTAGTACACCAATAGCACTAAAACCAAAGGTAATTTTTTGCCGAATGCTAAACTGTAAACTCATCATAGACAAACCTATTTTTAACGCACTCAAGTCCAAACCTAAGCGGTGCTATTTATAAGTATTCGAATTTAAGTTTAGCAGTAATTTTTCGCCACTCATAAATGGAGAGAGCAAAGACTCCCTTTAGGTATTGAGCGCAATCACAGAGAAAAAGCCTCCCTGAGGATCATTGATAACGGCAAAGCGACCCACTTTAGGAATAGTAGTCGGAGGCACACAAATCTTGCCCCCGAGTTTGGCTGCCTTAACCGCTGTCTCATCGCAATCGGCCACGGTAAAATAGAGCATCCAATGAGGCGCAATATCTCCCCACGCATCAGTCATCTCCATCATGCCACCAAAAGGTTGCCCATCGACAAGCCACTCGGTGTACTCAAAATCTGGCATATCACCTGGCTGCACCTTCCAGCCTAAGATGTTAGGGTAAAACTGTTTTGCAACTTCGCTATCCCTACACGCTAACTCAACCCAGCAAAGCGTCCCTACCTCTCCTTTTTGCCCAGCCCCGATATGCTCACCCGCTTGCCATATCGCAAACCGCGCCCCTCCAGGGTCACTGAGTAATGCCATTCTACCAGCGGTGCCAACATCGTGGGGGCCAAGCAACAACTCCCCGCCATTGGAACTCGCCAGCTCTATGGTGGCATCGACGCTATCGACAGCAAAATAGACCGTCCAGTTAGTTGGCATTCCTTGTTCACTCATCTCGGCATGCATCTGATAGGCAGCACCTATCTCACCGGTTTCCTCACCGATGGCCAGGTTAAACATGGTATATACCCCATCAGGAATAGGCATATCCTGCAAACTCCAGCCTAACAATTGACTATAAAATTGCTTGCCCGCTTTCGCATCGTGACTGGCGAGTTCAATCCAACAAGGCTGTCCCTGAATATATCGTTCGACTTTCATAAACAGCACCTTTGGCTGATAAATAGAAACAACAAATATTCGCATCTAACTGAATTTAGTTAAGCTTGTTTTCTGATTCCTGTCTATGCTAAATGCTATAGAAATTATTTTAGCTGATAACACGATTGCATATATCAGCAATAAAACTCATGTACACATAGTTAAAAATAGCAAATTTGAAATGTTATGCCTATCAGGATGAAAGTATCGATATTAAGGAAAGCCAATGTCATTGACTCAAAAACAGATCCGTTTAGTCCAACACTCATTCTCTCAGGTAGAGCCCATAGCAGAGCAAGCCGCCGATATCTTTTATAGCGCTCTTTTTGAGATAGACCCCTCACTCAAACCTCTTTTTCGAAACAACATAAAAATGCAGGGCCGCAAGCTGATGTCAATGTTAAAAGCTGCCGTAGATGGGTTAAACGATCTTGATTCCTTAGTGCCTGTTCTGCAGCAATTAGCCGAGAGACATAATGGCTACGGCACGAAGAAAAGCCACTTCACTGCTGTAGGAAACGCCTTACTCTATACCCTGAAGACCGGGTTGGGAGAAGCCTATACAGAGGAGGTAAGACAAGCGTGGATCACGGTTATTCATCTGGTCGCCGATACGATGAAACCAGAGATCACAGCCTGATAAGTAAACCGCTATTAAAAACAAAATAAACTCAATATACTGCTTTATGTATAGGGGAAATATGTCGTCTTATATTTCTGTCTTATATTTATGTCCTATATAAAGTTCAACGACTTAGCTCGCACTTGAAATTCAATTCAAGCTGAGCTTAATTGTGAATGATTGTTATAAGCTAAAGTCATCATTGAGGTTTGTTTTGTCTGCTTTTTATCACAGATGTCGCTATTTCTTTCTTCCGCTGTTAGCCACCGCTTTTTCATTAGGCTTGCTTCAGTTTACTCAAGCTAACTGGCAAATTTGGCAGGGGAGCATCAACCAGCTTCCTTTCTGGCTACTCGTCACGGCAACCGCCCTTGCGCTGCAATTTAATCGTAGTCGTTTAGCCTATCTCGCTATGCTGCTATTGCTGTTTTATGCTGACAAACAACACCACCTCCTCCCTTCATCGCTTAGCTCGTACACTGAAGCACTCTTTTTAGGAGGTGCGATGATTATCACCTTCTTCTCCTTCTTCAAAGATAGGGGGCTACTCTCTCCCCACAGTCTGGTTAGAGTTTTTTCAATTTTTCTCTGCTTTGGCATGGCCTACGGCTGGCTATGGGGGATTGAACATTTTCAGGCAGAGATCACGGCGAAGCTCCCTTTGACTCTTTCTTTTCAATTGCAAGCGGCTCTACCGCTATACTTATGTGGACTTCTCGTTTTAACCCGCACCCTATGGCAAGCAAACTTGGTCAATACATCGATACTCATCACCTTCGTCATATGGGTATTTTATGATTTATACCCCGGGCAGCTTCCACTTTCCGTGCTTTGTTCGGCACTCGCTGTCATCTACCTATTTACTATCTTAATCGACTCTTACTTCCTCGCTTACCGCGATGAACTCACGGGGCTCGCGTCGAGACGAGCACTCTATAATCTAGTGCTATCTTTGGGCAGAAAATACAGTGTAGCCATGCTCGATATCGACCACTTTAAGAAGTTTAACGACACCTACGGTCACGATGTTGGCGATCAGGTGTTAAAACTCGTTGCCGCTAAATTGGCTCAGGTATCCGGTGGCGGCAAAGTATTCAGATATGGGGGTGAAGAGTTCACCATCGTTTTTCCCCGCAAAGACACGGACTCGGTTATCGATCACCTCGAAGATGTCAGAGAGTCCATCGAAGAATATCGAATCGTCTTACGTGACGATAAACGCAAGCAGAATACGAAAGCAAAACGTAATGCTGCCAACAGATCAAACAAGAAAACCGTGAGTGTCACTATCTCCATCGGAGTTGCCGAAAGGCAAGGTGGCGAGACGTTCGATCAAACAATGAAGCAGGCTGATGAGGCCCTCTACAGAGCCAAGAAGAAAGGACGTAACCAGCTCTGTACCTAGATTTTATACATTGGGACGCTATTGCCCCAGCAAGATATTAAATTTGCTGGGACAAGGTAGCGATCTTAAATTGAGTAGAAGTAATAGATTTGCGACTTCATTCTGATGATGATCCCTCTAATTATGTCCAAAAATGCGAGAAATGAGACGGGCTTCTCACCCGAGATCCACGCCAATCCGACCGAGCCAACCGGAATATCATAATCCTCAGTCTCATTTAATTTCAGTCGCACAAAGTGGTGCTTATTGTTCAGGTTCTGCCCGGTTGTCTGACGTACATTATCATCACGGGCAAACAAACTTCCCTGGGACTCCCCCGTCGCTTCGATAATCCCCTCAACCTCGGCATTAAATACCTTTCCCGGGTAGACCGCCGATGCGAACTCCGCATTCTGACCGACTTTAACATTACGAATAGCCTGATGATTGACCCGCATCAGCACATACTTTTCATTGGTATACATCTGTATGCGTGGCACAAGGCCAACAAACTGCCCCTCTCGCATAATATAGTTAGTCAGATAGCCATCTGCCGGAGCGTAGACCTTAGTGTTATCTAAGTTCCATTGGGCCTGAGCAACGTTTTCTACCTCGCTGCTATAGTCTGACTCACCGCTCTTTACCGCTAACTCCGCTTTTTCAATATTCAGTTTAGCCTTATGCTCGGCCAAATTGGCCTTATCAATTTGGGAGCGATAGGTATGAACATTGGCCTCGGCCAGATCGATGCCATTGGTCTGTTCATCCATTTGGCTCGCCGTAATGGTATTTGGAACGACGCGATTCTGTTCGGTATACCTTGCCAGCGTCTTCTGTTTCCAGAGGAGATCTTTTGTTGATGCTGCTAACTGGTTTTTAACTATCTCGATGTCGGTTATCGCTGTCTGATACTCTTTATGAGCCAGCTTCACATCCTCTTTAGCCACAGAAAGAGAAACATTGGCAGACTCTTTAGCAACCAGTGCCTTATTGAGTGCTATCTGATAGGTCTCATCATCGAGTTCATAAATTAGCTGCCCAGCCTCAATCTTCTGGTTAGGCTGAACATAGATCTGTTTCACCTGGCCTTTGATTTGACTCGAAGCCGGTCTGAGTTGAATATGCGGTGACTGCACCAAGGAGCCCCCGGATAGATCCATAGGTGTAAAGTTCAACAGCCCAACCCACACAAACAGCAACCAACCGCCGCCACCAATGTAGGCAAAACCTTTACTGAATTTATTCCACGGCATACCGACCAGGCGGAGCAGATAGATAAATAACGCCCATACGGCTAGACCTTCAAGCATTATTACTCTCCTCTAGGGTGCTTTTCTGATGATCACCGGGCTCATGCCAGATGTCTCGCAGACGCCGCAACGCTTTCTCACCATCGATAAAGGCCACAAACACCGCCAATACCCACACCCAATGCCAGACAAAGCCGATCCAGGTGAGCGCCGTTATAAGCCCTAGCTGATGATGATCCTCTTTATGGGCTTTATTGATGGGCAGCTCGTGGATTTTCCAAAACCCAACGACCAACGCAGTGACCGTGCCAACCATGACAACCAAGGCCACAACATGTAGCACTGTGTCCGCGCTATTATCGACAAACGGCATACCGAGTAAACTCATGCAAAATGGTCTCTTAAATTTAAACAAGAGGGTTAGTTTGACGTTTATCCGATAACGAACAAGTGCTGAAGTCTATTTGTATCAATTCGGCACTATTAATGATTAAATTAGCCCTTCACTTCTATGCTGTTGCTGCCGATGAAATTTAATACCTCCTTTATTCGCGTCTGTTATGTGAAGCCCATTTTTGATGGCGTCGAGCAGGTTTATGGTCTCAATCACCAGACGCTGTCAATTCCCGATGCCCTGATGAGTGAGCCTATGGCCTTGATCCCTTTCACCCAATTTGGTGAGTGGTTAACTAAGTTAGCTCTTGTTACCCAAGACCCCGATTACATAGTTAAACTAGAGCAGCAGTTAAACTTCGATCGACTCGATATCAGCGGCATCGACCTGTTATCGACCCCGGATCTGGCCATGAGTATACGTCGCATCAACTATGGCATCGTCAGCCTGCAATCCGGCGCCAGTTACTATGTCAGTATGTCCGGAAAGATAATGAAATGGTGCTATAAAAATCCCTACGCCTTTAAGCAGGAGAAAAGCTACGACTCTCTCAGGGTCGCCATCATGCTGCTCAATGCACTGCGTCACTTTCTAGGTGACAAATATCGCCCGATTCAGGTACGTATCAGTGGTTCGGCAGTCGCGCAGCGGGAGACGGAAAAGCTGTTTAACTGCCCGGTTATCTGGAATGCTGCCCAAACTGAGATTTGGCTGGAACTTGATGACATGCTGCAGCCTTTGATAGAGCCGCAGTTAGAAAACAGCCCGGTGACCATGACACGTTCGCTATTTGAAAAGTACCTCAATATGCCGCAACCCCATGACACCCCGAAGGTGCTTTTCGAAATGGTCAATTATGCAAGATTTTATGGTTTACCTAAGATCGAAGATATTGCCAAACTCTTCAATATCTCTAAGCAGCAGCTGCAGAGGCGATTACAGCAGCAAGGTTTCACTTTTTCCGCCTTGTGTAGCTACATCTACAGTAATCAAGCCATCAAATATATGCTCGATGGTAAGAGTGTCGCGGAAATTAGTCCCCTTTTGGGATATGCGAATCAGCAAAGCTTCAGCCGAGCCTTTAAACGACTCAGAAAATGTACCCCTCAGCAATATCTCGACAGGCTCAACCAAGGCAAGCCTGATTAACCGGGGGTTAATCTCAGGCACAAAAAAGCCCTCAGCGAGGGCTCTTTAATCTATCTTTCTATTTCGCTGGCTAACTGTAAACAGGCAGTAGCTCTGCCATCGCAAGCAAATGACACGCTCCGGTGATGACACCAAATAAAATGACGATGGCGATAACAGATGTCCCACCCGGTACTTTAAAACTCTCACTGTTTGGATAGAGCTTTCTGACTTTATAAGCCATCATAGCCGGCACAATCGCCGCCCAGATAGTCGCAGCCAGAGCAGCAAAACCAATCGCAATCAGGAAGCCATTAGGGAACAACAATCCCAGCACCGTCGGTGGCAGGAAGGTTACCGCTGCCGTCTTGAGACGACCGCTGCGAGACTCATCGAAACCAAATAGATCGGCCAGATAATCGAATAGTCCTAAGGTGACCCCTAAGAAAGAGGAAGCTACCGCCAGGTTAGCAAAAACCGTTAACATGGTCGTTAACCAGCCACTGCTCATCACATCAGACAGGGCACTAACCAGTACCCCCATATTGCCGCCCTGGGCAATAATATCGACAAAATCACTGCGAGGGATATTTCCCATGGTCGCCATCAACCAGCACACATAGATAACGAAGGCTATCAGGGTCCCGGTGACAATCGCCTTTATAATCGTGTTCGCATCTTTCCCGTAATACTTCACCAGGCTGGGCACATTACCGTGATAACCGAAGCTCACTAATCCAAAGGGAATTGCCGCCAACATATAGGGCAGATAACGGCTCTCTCCATCCGGGCTAAACAGATTCACCGTATCGATATCTATCAGTAAATTACCTACGGCGAGAAAGAAAGTGATGATCATGCCGCCAAGCATAATGGTCGTGATCCTATCGACGGCCTTAGTACTGATAAAGACGATAAAGGCTAAACCCAGTGCAAATACCAAACCGGCCAAGCTTTGTGGCAGTTCGATCCCCGCGGCCTCTAAACTGTGATTAACGATAGATCCGCCACCACTGATATAGGCATAGGCCAAAATATAGAGTACGAATGCGATAGATAAACCATTCACGATTCGCCAGAAGTTACCTAAGGTTTCCCGTGTTAAGGTATCGAAGCTATCACCGGGCTCGAAGTGTAGATTGGTCTCAAGCAATAATAGACCCGACACCAGCATACAGAACCAAACACCTATCATCATGACAAGTGAATAGGAAAACCACATACCTGCGCCCACAACCGGCAATGAGAACATTCCAGCCCCCACCGCAGTTCCGGCGATGATCATGGCCCCACCAAGCAAAGACTTACTCGCTGCTCCATCTTTAGCAGCGTTCATATGGTTAGCCATTAATCTTTATGCTCCGCAGCCACACTATCGACAATCGTCTGCCTGACAGACGATCGTAGCAATCCATTCGCTCGCTCTCGAATCCTTTGAACATCGCCTTGGTTGCCGCTTTCTGACAAGTAGCCCAACGCCTTCAACTTGACGCTCAGTGCACCATAGAGCTTTTTATCATAAAATTCAGGGGCTGTAATGCCATGCAGCGCGCCTAATCGCTGTGCCAGTTTATGACTCTCACGCTCAAGATCGGAACGTTCCATCTTGGGAAAAACCGCCAATAAATTGAAGATAATGGCGTAACGTTGTAACGTTTCACCGACGGTACCGGCGAGTAGCAAGAGTTGATTAACGTGGGCTTCGACAATACTGAAACCGTCAGCTTCTGTAATAAGTCCTTGAGCGATGAACAGATCCAAAATCTGACCAATAACTTTATCCTTATCTTCGACGCCCATAAATAACTCAGCCTGAAGCAGGGGATAGAAATCGCTGATGATATCGATAATCTCAGCTCGTGAGATATGCTCATGCTGAGTCAAACAGCTAGCCACCATAGAAGGAATGACCATCAAATGAATAATGTTGTTGCGATAGTAAGTCATAGCAACGGCAATACTCTCGTCGATAGAGATAATATCTCCCAGCGGATCACTATCAAGCTTGATCTTTTTAAGCTCTAACCCCTGCTGAACCAGAGACTTACCATCCCCCTCAACCACTGACGTGTAGGCGGTGTATGGTAACTCTTTCAGAAGTGTAAGATAGAGATCCAACTGCTTCTCAAGCTGAGTACGTTCGAGTGCATTTTGCTCTGACGCTAGTAATACTAAGCTGGTCAATGTCACCGAACTGACTGCCGCGGCATCATTAATATTGACCATAACCTGATTCGCTAAAGTATTGACCATAGGTGTCAACCATTTAGGTCTCTGCTCAGGATCTTTGGCAACCTCTTCTTTCCAATCGGGTTTCTGTTCATTTAAGAAGTTCTGAAGCGTGATCGGCTTACCAAAATTCACATAGCCTTGGCCAAAATTGCCTAGCTTGCGTAGGGCACCAAATACCTGCCAGACAGACTCTTTCTTTTTCTTCTTACCACTCAGTTCCTTATGATATGTCGCCACCTCCATCACATGATCATAACCGAGATATACAGGAACCAGAGTCACAGGACGCTTCATGCCACGCAGGACACTGTTCAGCGTCATAGCCAACATGCCGGTCTTAGGTGCGAGTAACCTTCCGGTGCGTGAACGCCCGCCTTCGGTGAAGTACTCAACCGAATAGCCTTTAGTGAAAAGCTGATCTAAATATTCACGGAAGACGGTGGTGTAAAGCTTGTTTCCTCTGAAGCTGCGACGAATAAAGAAGGCGCCACCTCTGCGGAACATGGGGCCTGCTGGCCAGAAATTCAGGTTAATTCCTGCGGCGATATGCGGTGGAACCATCCCCTGATAATAGAGGATATAGGAGAGCAACAGGTAATCCATATGGCTACGGTGACACGGAACATAGATGATCTCATGACCATCATGGTGCAGCCGTCGAACCTCTTCCGCCCCTTTGATGTTGATGCCTTTATAGAGTTTATTCCACAACCAGGTCAGAAAACGTTCGGCAATTCGAACCAGGCTATCTGAATAGTCCGCAGCTATCTCATCGAGGTATTCCATCGCTTTCGCTCTGGCTTCAACCTCGGTGATCTTCTTGCTCGCCGCTTCCTCTTGAATCGCCTTCTTCAGGGTCTCGGAATTAATGAGCGCATGGAATAATGCCTGCCGCTTAGGCAGAACCGGACCCGTCATCACCTTACGCTGTCGACTAAAATGTACTCGAGCTACTCGGGCCAGCTTCTGCGCTATACGCTTATCTGTTCCATGTTCGTCAGCCATATAGCGCAATGACACGGCACTCGAAAACTGCACAAAGTTATGTCGTCCCAAAAACAGGATCATCAGACACTTTCTAAGCCAAGTAGGGTTTTCACGCTCAAGTACGGCAGCCTTCATGGTGTCATCTTCTTTTCCAGGAGTTCTTCCCCAGTAAAGACTGACTGGCACAAGTTGAATATCGAGATCCGGGCGCTCTTTATGGATCTTCAGCAGATTCATAAAGCTATTTAGAAAGAAATGATTGCTCTCTCTTTTCCCCATGAGGGGCTTAGCGCCCTCAAGACAAACCACTCTTGGCGTCGACACACCACCGACCTCGAGTGGTTCATAGGGGCTAGGAAGACCTAGATCTGCGGTGATCTCGCTTAAGGCTGCAATATCACTGACAGACTCAGTTTTCATCACATAAGCGAGAGGTTTATCCGGATCTAAATTAAGATCTTTGAAGGGTTCGTGGGGTACAACAATAGTTTGTACCAACTTGTTCTGTAACCAGCGTAATGATTTAAACCAAAGAGAGTCTTGTTTGGACATTTTCTTATGCAATGTGAGCCATGTTAATAACTACATAGAATACCAGAAAATAATCAGGGATACCCAAAAGCTTAAATTTGGTTAATACTTGCGCTGAAAGAAATACTGTATATACTAACAGTTACTGTATAGAAAGACAGGATTTACCATGAGACCATTAACACCAAGACAAGCCGAGATCCTTGAACTGATTAAACGTAACATTGCAGATACGGGCATGCCGCCGACCCGTGCAGAGATTGCGAAACGTTTGGGATTCAAGAGTGCCAATGCTGCCGAGGAACACCTTAAGGCATTAGCAAAAAAAGGCTGTATTGAGATTATACCAGGTACATCTCGTGGTATTAGACTGACTCAAATCAATGAAAGCGAAGAGGAACTTGGCTTACCATTGATAGGTCAAGTTGCCGCAGGTGAACCGATACTCGCTCAAGAACATGTCGAACAACATTATCAGGTCGACCCTGCAATGTTTCGCCCAAGTGCTGACTTTCTACTTAGAGTACGTGGGGACAGCATGAAGAATATTGGTATCCTGGAGGGAGATCTTCTTGCCGTTCATAAAGCCGAACAGGCTCGAAATGGTCAGATTGTTGTCGCTCGAGTAGAAGATGACGTCACGGTAAAACGTTTCGAAAAAAAAGGTAGCATCGTCTACCTACATGCCGAAAATGAAGACTACTCTCCAATCGTCGTAGATCTTACCAGCCAGAGTTTAAGCATAGAGGGCTTAGCTGTCGGCGTTATCAGAAATGGAGACTGGCAATGAACTCATTAATTGGCAATAGTCCACGTCACCCGGGTTTATGGGTAAATCTTGAAGATCCACTATCGAATGAACTGCAAGGCTGCACAGTCTCTTCAGTAACAACTCATACCCAAGGGCGTGATGAATTACAGATGCTGAGTGCCCAACTGGTTTCATTGAGTCATCAAGGTCAGTGGATTGTGCTGATTAGTCCTCCAAACATAGGTTACAAACAGATGTTAACCGATGCCGGAGTCAGAATGGATAGAGTCCTGCTCGTTCATGCCAAAGATGAAGTTGAAACCCTGTGGGCTATGGAAAAAGCACTCACAAGTGGTACATCCAGTGCGGTTATCAGTTGGACTCAGTCCTTAGATGCAAGAGATAATCGTCGCCTTCAGATCGTCGCTAAAAGTGCTCGTGCTGTAGGTATTGTGATTGAAGATGCGAATGGCCACTTACATGGAAAAGCCCACATGAGAGGCATCGAGACATTCAATCAACCCAGTTTATTTGGTTCATTACATTAGTCTAAATTAATCATTACTTTATATCACAGCCCCACTTTTGGGGCTTTTTTGTGCCTGAACATAAAAAATCTTTAATTATTGATCTTGATCAATATTTGTCCAGCAAGTAAGTTTAAGTCAGTAACAACGATAATTTGTTATATCCGAACAATTTAACCAGCTACGAAGTACATCAATTCTCTGGGACAAGAGTGCATTGATCTACCGGGTCTAAATCGGGAGGGATATACTCAGCCGTAAGTGCAGATGTGGTTCAGACTAGCAGCCAGAAATAAGACTGCTTACTTTGCAGATAAGAAGTAAAACCGCCAACGCACTTTGAAGTCATCGTTGCTTTTTTGGGAACTGAAGAGTTTGCATAGAGCAGAGACTTACTGTGTGACTCTTCTTTGTCTTTCTATGACAGAGGAGAAGTCTAGTGAAACAAAAGTTGTATGGTTTGCCGGCGTTATTATTTTCGCCTTCTATCTTAGCTGCGGATATGCCCCTGAACATGACTCAAGGGGTAACAGAGATTAGTGGGCGGGTGTACAACCTGCACATGATCATTCTGTACATCTGTTGCGCTATCGGTCTTGTGGTATTTGGTGTGATGATCTATTCGATGATCAACCACCGCAAATCCAGAGGCGCCGTAGCAGCCAACTTCCACGAAAGTACTAAAGTCGAGATCGCCTGGACTGTCGTTCCTTTCATCATCTTAATTCTTATGGCTATTCCTGCGACCAAGACCTTAATCGCAATGGAAGACCCTTCAGATGCCGATCTGACAATCAAAATTACCGGCTCACAGTGGAAGTGGCATTATAGCTACTTCGATCACGATCTCGAATTTTACAGCTTACTCTCAACCCCAAGAGAACAGATAGAGGGAACCGAAGAGAAAGGTGAAAACTACCTCCTCGAAGTCGACAAACCTTTAGTCCTCCCAATTAACAAGAAAGTCAGATTCTTAATGACCTCCGACGATGTTATCCACTCCTGGTGGGTGCCTGCGTTTGCAGTGAAAAAAGATGCCAATCCGGGTTTCATTAATGAAGCTTGGACACGGATTGATAAGCCCGGTTGGTACAGAGGTCAATGTGCCGAACTTTGCGGCAAGGATCATGGGTTTATGCCCATTGTTGTCGAAGCTCTTTCAGAAGTAGACTTTGATAAGTGGCTGATTGCTCAGAAGCAGCAAGCGAACAATGCAGAAGCTGAAGCGAAGGCTGCACTTTCGCAAACTTTGAGCATGGAAGAACTCATGGCTCAAGGTGAGCAAATCTACCTCGCTCGATGTGCCGCTTGTCATCAACCTAATGGCGCAGGTCTACCCGGTGTATTCCCTTCTCTTATTGGTAGCCCCATTACCAAAGGGCCTGTCGCGGATCATATCGATATCGTCGTCAATGGCAAATCTGGAACGGCTATGCAAGCTTTTGCTAAGCAACTAAATGCTACAGATATTGCTGCCGTAGTGACTTTTGAGCGTAATGCTTGGGGCAATGACTCTGGCGACACTGTTCAAGCAGCTGATGTCAGCTCTGCTGGTTCGAGTTCTGCTGCCTCCAACGATTCAGACACCGCAATCCCTGTCACTTTACCGGTAAACGAAGTTGTAGAGGAAGTTGAAGCGGTTGTTTTAGATGACTTAACGATGGACGAACTTATGGCCGTGGGTGAGAAGGTCTACATGACTCATTGTGTTGCTTGTCACCAGGCTGCTGGTACGGGATTGCCCGGCGCTTTCCCTTCATTAGTCGGCAGCCCAGTGATCACAGGCCCAATAAGCGGTCACCTCGATGTTGTCATCAATGGTAAACCGGGTACTGCAATGCAGTCATTTAGCTCACTACTTACGCCACAACAGTTAGCTGCTGTGATTACTTATGAGCGCAATGCATGGGGTAATAACTCCGGTGATACCGTTCAAGCTTCTGACGCTGTTGGTCACGGAAAGTAAGGGATTAAAATGAGCACAATTATACAAGATTCACCAGCAGCTCAGGACGATCACCATGATGACCATCATCATGGGGCTCCAAAAGGTATCATGCGCTGGCTCTTTACCACCAATCATAAAGATATAGGCACACTCTACCTCTGGTTCAGCTTTATTATGTTCCTAACAGGTGGTGCCATGGCGATGGTGATCCGCGCCGAACTATTTCAGCCTGGATTGCAATTAGTTGAACCCAATTTTTTTAATCAGATGACGACGGTTCATGGGCTCGTAATGGTATTCGGCGCCGTGATGCCTGCCTTCACTGGGCTGGCAAACTGGTTAATCCCTATGATGATTGGTGCTCCGGATATGGCGCTACCAAGAATGAATAACTGGAGTTTCTGGATTTTACCCTTTGCCTTCGCCATCCTACTCAGCTCCCTGTTTATGGAAGGAGGCGGTCCTAACTTCGGCTGGACATTCTACGCTCCACTATCGACAACCTACAGCCCGGATAGTACGGCCCTGTTCGTTTTCTCGGTCCATATAATGGGAATGAGCTCCATCATGGGCGCGATTAATGTGGTGGTGACTATCGTTAATATGCGTGCCCCCGGCATGACATGGATGAAGCTGCCTCTATTTGTCTGGACCTGGCTAATCACCGCATTCTTATTGATTGCGGTAATGCCGGTATTAGCCGGCACCGTGACCATGGTGCTCACGGATAAATACTTTGGCACCAGCTTTTTTGATGCGGCCGGAGGTGGGGACCCGGTGATGTTCCAGCATATCTTCTGGTTCTTCGGTCACCCCGAAGTCTACATCATGATCTTACCCTCATTCGGTATCATCTCAGCCATCGTTCCCGCTTTTAGCCGTAAACGGCTCTTCGGTTACTCCTCTATGGTCTATGCCACGGCGAGTATCGCCATCCTCTCCTTCCTGGTATGGGCGCACCATATGTTCACCACGGGCATGCCGGTATTTGCCGAGCTATTTTTCATGTACTGCACCATGCTCATCGCGGTGCCAACAGGCGTTAAGGTATTCAATTGGGTCGCTACCATGTGGCGTGGTTCTATCAGCTTCGAAACCCCGATGTTATTCGCAGTAGCCTTTATCATACTGTTCACCATAGGAGGATTTTCCGGCTTAATGCTGGCCATAACACCAGTGGATTTCCAATACCATGACACTTACTTTGTGGTCGCTCACTTCCACTACGTACTCGTCACCGGGGCAATATTTTCTATTATGGCGGGCGCCTATTATTGGTTACCTAAGTGGACCGGGAATATGTACGACGAGAAGCTGGGGAGGATCCATTTCTGGTGCTCTGTTATCTCGGTTAATGTGTTGTTCTTCCCCATGCATTTCTTAGGATTAGCGGGCATGCCCAGACGAATTCCGGATTATGCCATTCAATTTGCGGACGTGAATCAAATCGTCTCTATCGGTGGTTTCGCATTTGGTCTTTCACAGCTGATCTTCCTCGCCGTTGTGATTAAGTGTATTCGCGGAGGTGAAAAGGCGTCGGCAAAACCTTGGGATGGAGCCGAAGGTTTGGAGTGGACACTCCCCAGCCCGGCCCCCTATCACTCTTTCTCTACACCGCCGGAGATTAAGTAAACATGGCTAAGAATCAAGCGAACGCTAATCGAAAGCTTATCAGCTGGCTCATTGCAGCGGCAATAGGCATGTTCGGCTTTGGCTTCGCTCTGGTTCCCTTGTATGACGTACTCTGCGAACAGCTGGGGATAAATGGCAAAACCCAGAGCACGGCCAGCAGTTATGAGCCTGTCACTATCGATAAAAACCGCACCATCACCGTTGAATTTATGGCACAGATACAAAGTGATCTGCCTTGGGAATTCAAACCTGAGGTGAAGCGCCTGCGAGTTCACCCCGGAGAGTTAGTTCGCACTAACTTTAATGCCAAAAACCTCTCCATGAATGAGCTTGTTGGACAAGCAATCCCCTCTGTATCCCCCGGACAGGGAGCCGCCTACTTCAATAAAACAGAGTGCTTCTGCTTTAATCAACAGAGATTAACGGCAAAAGCCAGTGCAGAGTTACCACTGATATTTTACGTGGATCCGGATCTTCCTGATTCCATAACGACACTGACTCTCTCTTATACCCTCTACAACATCACTGACCGTGGATATGTCAACGTAGTAGAGCAAGGAGCAGCAAAATGACAAGTAAGCACGAACACTATTATGTTCCCGCACAGAGTGCATGGCCAATTATCGGCGCCTTAGGTTTATTCCTTATCGCCTTTGGTGCAGGAAGTTACGTACAACAACTTAATACCGATGAAGGCTATGGTGGATTGATCTTACTCGCGGGCATCGCCGTCATCATTTTTATGATTTTTGGCTGGTTCAGAACCGTTATCGCCGAGTCCATGAGTGGCCTCTACTCCAAGCAGATGGATCGTTCATTCAGACAAGGGATGAGCTGGTTTATCTTCTCTGAAGTGATGTTTTTCGCCGCCTTCTTTGGCGCACTACTCTATGCGCGAATGATTGCAGTCCCCTGGTTGGGCGGTGATTCGAATAATGCCATGACCAATGAGGTTCTCTGGCCTGGCTTTGAAGCGGTTTGGCCCCTGGTAATGACACCCGATGGAACCCAAACTGAAGCGATGGGCTGGAGCGGGCTGCCGCTATACAACACCATTATCCTGCTCACCTCGTCGATTACCCTCCACTTTGCCCACGTCAGTCTGGAGAAAGAAAAACGTTCTGCCATCGCTATCTGGTTGGGAATAACAATATTGCTCGGTATGGGTTTCCTGGTATTACAAGCCGAAGAATATATCCACGCTTATCAGGAGATGGGGCTGACACTGTCTTCCGGCGTCTATGGGAATACGTTTTTCTTGCTTACCGGCTTTCATGGTATGCATGTCACCCTAGGTACAGTGTTTCTTATGGTGCTATTTCTTAGAGTGCTTAAGGGACACTTTACCCCAGAGAAGCACTTCGCATTTCAGGCCGGAAGTTGGTACTGGCACTTTGTGGATGTCGTCTGGTTGTGCCTGTTTATTTTCGTCTATGTCCTGTAATGAGTGACACAAGGCATGGCACTCAGTCGGCGGATATGAATGCGGTAATTAATAGGGTCTGGGGTTAGGGTTTATCACCCCGGATCCCAGCGCTATGAGTATTAATACGACCACCAGCAGGGAGAAGATAATCCTACGCCCCAGAAAGTGACTCATCGGCGTTTCAGAGTCTCCCTTAACTAACAAAAATAGGGCCCTTGCTAAGTTAAAAACAATGAATAGCAGTAGCAGAACTAAGACTAATTTGAAAACAAATAATGTATTCATACGTTATCCTCAACTGTATCTGGTGGGTTCCAGAGGTTTGCTTATTATTGTCACTGTGAGTCTGTTTCTCTTTTTGGTCAAGTTAGGATTCTGGCAGCTGTCCCGGGCAGAGGAGAAAGAGTTATGGCAGACTCAATTAACGTCACGGCAAGCTGCCGCCCCACTCTCCTATGTTGAGCTACTATCACTACCTAAAACAGAGTCACTAACGGGATACCGACTCACAGTAACGGCACACCCGCTCGCTGAGCAGGTTTTTCTGCTAGATAATCAAATCTTTAATGGTAGGGTTGGCTACTTAGCACTACAGCTTATGGAGATCAGTCCCGATAAACCCTGGTTGCTCATTGAGCTCGGTTTTATACCCGTTACCGCCGACAGATCAAGCTTACCTTCAATAAAGCCAATAACAATGACTCAGAGCCTTACCGGGCGGTTATATCAGAAACAGAGCAACCCGATGAGCAGCGCGCTGATGGCCGAACCCGGTTGGCCAAAACGCATTCAGAATCTTAATGTTGGCGAGATGAGTCAGCTGGTCAATCACCCCATCGCAGCTGCAGTGCTTCAACCCGAACAAATTAAAGGCATAGAGTTACCTCATCCCTGGAAACCGATCCCTCTGTCGGCCCAGAAACATAGGGGCTACGCGCTGCAGTGGTTTTCGATGGCTTTCGCATTCGCGATATTAGTCCTATTCTTTATTTACAGCAGAAAACGAAGAAAGAACAGATAGATGGCAACAAAAGCAACACGGTTAATTCGAATGATTATCAATCAATTGATGGTTGCCAACGGAAACGAGAACAAGTAGGTTAGGATTTAAGCGATTAAAAAAACAATATCGTTTCCTAGCCGTCTCGGGAAACAATTAGCATTCCTTATTATGGGCCCAATTACGGGGGCTTGATATGGGGTCTAACCAGAGGAGAGAGTATGAACTCCCCCAAGAAGAGCGGTGCCAAACCACTGATAATTTTATTATTGGTATTTTTACTTCCTGTTGTCGCCGCCAAAATTGTACTTAGCATGAACCTTTATCATGGTGGTGCGACCAATAAAGGTGAGCTGCTCTCCCCCGAAACCAGTTATGCCAGCTTGGCAATGGAAAATCCCAGACCCCGTGAATGGCAGGTACTTTATCTGCTCCCCGGCGATTGTGACGCCTTATGCCTGGATCGTCTCTATATCCTCAAGCAGAGCCATGTTGCACTGGGCAGAGAACAAAACAGGGTTCACACCATGATTTTACTCAGCGAAAACAGCGATATCTCGGCACTAACACTTCACTCTTTCGAAACAGTTAAAGCCAGCAGAGCAATGATAGAGATGCTCGATGATCAGCAGATGGTCATTGTCGACCCTCTGGGAAGTTTAGTCATGCGTTATTCTAAGGTCTCAGGTCGAGCCCAACAGATCCTGCAAGGTAAATCCTTAGTCTCAGACCTGAGAAAAATGCTTAAGCTATCGAGGGTTGGCTAATGAAAAACCTGCCTCTATTTTTAAAGGTCACCTTAGTTTTTACCCTCTGCGTTATTCTTATGGGTGCTTACACAAGACTCTCCGATGCGGGGCTGGGATGTCCGGACTGGCCCGGGTGTTACGGCATGATAAAAGTCCCTAGCCAGAATCACGAATTGGCTCAGGCATTAAACTCATTTCCGGAGCATAAAGTTGAACAAGAGAAAGCTTGGCTTGAGATGATCCACAGATATATCGCCGGCATACTCGGGCTGTTAGTGCTCACTATCTTGGTGATCTGTCTTAAAAATAGAGAAACGCCCAAGAAACTGCCAACGTTCATCGCCCTGCTTATCTTATTCCAGGCAGCTTTGGGTATGTGGACGGTCACGATGAAGTTAATGCCTGTGGTTGTCATGTCTCACCTTATTGGTGGCTTCACGCTAATGTCGCTATTACTCCTGCTCTATTTAAGAACTAAACCCTTAAGGATCCCGGGGGGAGACTCTAGTGCAAGAAAATTGGCGCCACTTGCGACTGCAGCATTAAGTGTACTGACGCTGCAGATTATTCTCGGCGGCTGGACCTCATCTAACTATGCCGCGCTGGCATGTACCTCTTTGCCTATCTGCGAAGGAGACTGGTATAACAACTTGCGCCTTATTCAGGCCTTCAATCCTTTCCAGGGGACCCATGATAGCTATGAGTTTGGGGTACTGGATTACGCTTCCAGAATGACAATCCATGTGACTCATAGATTCGGCGCTATCCTGACCGCAGCCATATTGCTGTGGCTAGCCTATAAATTGCATACACAGTCTCAATCATCACAGTTAAAACGATCCGCTCAATGGTTAATGCTACTGGTCTGTCTGCAAGTCGGACTGGGGATCAGTAATGTTGTATTGCATCTGCCATTGGGGATCGCCGTATCTCACAATGCCGGTGCCGTGTTTTTGCTTATGAATCTCGTTTTTATTAACTATTCCTTATGGCGCAAAGCCTGATTAACCCAATTTAAATAGGCACTCGAGCATGACAAAAGTAATAAATTTCAAGGCTGAAAGCCTAAGCGAGGAGTAAAGATGGCCAAACAACTTTCAATTTCATCAGCAACAGACAGCAAGAGCCACTCCTTTGCATGGCGACCCTACTACGAAATGACAAAACCAAAGGTAGTCGCCCTCATGCTGCTTACGGTTTTAGTGGGCATGTGTCTCGCCGTCCCGGGGAGTGTACCTCTACAACCATTAGTAATTGGCATGATGGGGATTGGTATGATGGCTGGAGCTGCCGCAGCGTTTAATCATCTTATCGATCGCAGAATTGATGGCTTAATGGCACGGACTTATAATCGACCACTTCCCAAGGGACGAGTCTCTATTCCTAAGGCGATCACCTTTTCAATCTCTCTGGCTATTCTGGGCTTTGTTTTACTCTATACCCTGGTCAATGAACTCACCGCCTGGCTGACATTTGCAAGTTTGATAGGCTACGCCCTCGTTTATACCGCTTACCTTAAGCGGGCTACCCCACAAAACATTGTCGTTGGTGGTTTAGCGGGGGCAATGCCCCCCCTACTAGGCTGGACCTCTGTGACCGGAGAGTTTCACGGTCATGCGCTGTTACTGGTCATTATTATTTTTGCCTGGACACCACCCCACTTCTGGGCCCTGGCAATCCACAGAAAGGCTGAGTACGCGAAAGTCGATATCCCAATGCTTCCGGTCACACACGGAACTGAATTTACCAAAACCAGCATCTTGCTCTATACCGTGCTGTTAGCTATCGCTTGCCTCTTGCCTGTACTGGTCGGCATGTGCGGCCCCGTCTATTTAGTCGGTTCAACCGTGCTAAGTTGTGGCTTTATCTATAAGGCATGGGAGCTAAAATATGATGATAAACCGGGCCTGGCGATGCAGGTCTTTCGCTTCTCGATTTATCATCTGATGATACTCTTCATCGTTCTTTTAGTAGACCATTACCTATGGGTATGACTCAGAGGTTCGACTACCTTTTAATCAAGCTTAAGTATTGGAAGATTCCAGACGATGAATAAACGTTTAACGCAGGTTATTGCGGCTATTCTGGCTGTTGTCATAGTGGGGCTGGGAAGCTTGACAGCCATTCAATTTCAGTCGACTTCTGAGCAGAAGAGTCAGATAGAGTTATCCAATAGCTTTATCTATCCAACCCCCAAAAGACTACCGCCATTTGAGCTGATGGAACAAAATGGCACCCCCTTCACCAATGCTGACTTAAAGGATAAGTGGAGTCTGTTTTTCATAGGCTACACCTCTTGTCCGGATGTTTGCCCAACTACGATGGCTAAACTCACGGCGGCTTACCCCGAACTGTTAGCGTTCACCGACATACAGATCATTTTTCTCTCCGTCGACCCCCAAAGAGACACGCAGGAGAAGCTATTAAACTATATGGATTTCTTTAACCCAAAATTCATCGCGTTAACGGGAGACCATACACAACTCTTCCCGCTGACGCGAAGTCTGGGCTTCGTATATGTCATGGTCGGTGATGGAGAAGACTATCAAGTCGATCATAGTGCATCGATGGCACTTATCTCCCCCGAAGGAGAAAATGTGGCCATCATTAAACCAAAGTCATCTTCTCCCGGTAGCCTTCCTCAAATAACCTCACAAGCCCTCATCTCTGACATTCGTCAGATAACACAGAGAAACAACAGGTAAAATCAAACAAATACATAAAGATAACGAAATTTGACTTTAGTTTCATCTGCGACTAATGAGAAATATTTCCTAACACCAATGTAATTAAAAAACATTAGCCAAAAGAGGAAATCCCCCCGTTTGCCGACTATCTTTTGATATTGCAGGGATGAGCAATGTTATTCAAAGGAAAATCAGATGACGGATCAAACCATTAAATTAGATTCAGAATTAACAATTAGAAATATTCAGCCCATATTTGCGCGACTTTCTGAGTTATTAATTCACGATAAATTACTCCATGTAGATGTCAGTCAACTATCCCGTGTCGATACCGCAGGTGCTCAGCTCCTTTATCTTTTTTCCCAAACATGCAATGCACGCTCCTTAAAGGTTGAATGGCAAGGGGGTCAGCCGGAGCTAAGAACTAATTTAGAAAGTCTGGGCATCGTCATCCCGGAACTTCAGACTGAGACACAGGAGAAGATGCTATGAAGAAAATATTAGCCGTCGACGACTCAGCATCAATGCGCCAAATGGTGGGCTTTACACTTAAAACTGCAGGGTTTGATGTGACAGAGGCCTGTAATGGCGATGAGGCGCTGAAAGTTGCACAGAAGGGCGAGTACGATCTTGTCATCTCTGATGTAAACATGCCCGTCATGGATGGACTCACCCTCATTCGAAACTTACGTACGCTACCAGCCTATAAGTTTACTCCGTTATTAATGCTGACCACCGAGTCAGGAACAGACAAGAAACAGGAAGGCCGCTCTGCCGGTGCCACTGGCTGGATTGTAAAGCCCTTCAATCCGGATCAACTATTAGCAACCGTTCGAAAAGTACTGGGTTAATCAGAACAAAATTCGTCAAATGGATATAACGGGTGGCAATTAAATATGGAAATCGATCTCAGTCAATTTAGTCAGGTTTTTTTCGAGGAAAGCCTGGAAGGCCTAGAAAGCATGGAGTCTGAGTTACTCAAGCTTGATGTCAACGAGCCGGAAGATGAATCTATCAACACGATTTTCAGGGCTGCACATTCTATAAAGGGAGGCAGCGCCACATTCGGTTTCTCTCAAGTCGCGAACTACACACACCTGCTCGAAACTCTGCTCGATGAGATAAGAGATGGTCGTCGCCAGATGACGAGTGAACACCAAGACATGCTTCTTCTCTCGGTGGATCTGCTGCGTAACATGATCGATGCCCTGATGCGCAAAACAGATTTCGATGATCCTTTATTATCTCAGCTTGAAAAACGATTTACCGCGGAACTAGAGGGGGCAGCGGAAGGCGCTCAGGTGGATGATGCTACACAAGCCGATGCTGAACAGACGCCAGATGAACAACTCTGGCATATAGATTTCCAGGCCGGAATAGATATTCTGCGATGCGGGAACGATCCCCTGCTCATGTTCACAGAGCTAAGACAGCTAGGTGAACTCACCGTTAAGCTAGCCGAGGCAAATTACCCGGATTTTGCCGATATAGACCCGGAAGCCTGTTATCTCAGTTGGAACCTTGAACTCATTACGGATCAAAAAATTGAACGTCTGAAAGAGGTATTTGAATGGGTCGAAGATGAGTGCACGATTCACTACAGTTCATCGGTCATCGATACCCCAGAGATGAAAGAGCCTCAAGGCACTTCCGAATCACCTCAGTCTACTCCAGTGCCTGAATCAACTCCCGCATCAACTTCGGCATCAAACAGCCTACCCGCAGAGACGATGAAGCCCAAAGTCGTTTCACAGGCGAAATCTCCCGAGGGTGGCTCCATTCGAGTCAGCATAGAGAAAATTGATCTACTCATAAATATGGTCGGAGAGTTGGTCATTACCCAGGCGATGTTAGGTCAGATAGGTCAACAAGATGTGATCGATGAGGAATCATTACTATCCATGAAACAAGGGTTAGAGCAACTCGCCTCACATACCCGGGACCTTCAAGAAAGTGTCATGCAGATCAGAATGTTACCCATCAGTTTTGCCTTCAATCGCTTCCCCAGGCTTGTTAGAGATATTGGCCAGCAATTAGGCAAAAAGGTCGATTTAATCCTTAATGGGGAAGACACCGAGCTGGATAAAACGGTGATGGAGAAAATTGTCGACCCTATGGTGCATCTGGTTAGAAACTCACTGGATCATGGTCTGGAAACACCTGAAATACGGGTTAGCAAAGGCAAACCAGAAACAGGCAGCATTACGCTCAACGCTTTCCATCAAGGTGGCAATATCATTATCGAGATCATCGATGATGGAGCCGGGCTCGATACCGACAGAATACTTCAAAAAGCCAAAGAAAAAGGTCTGGTTGCCGAAGAGGAAGAGCTGACCACCGAAGCGATTCATCAACTTATTTTCAAGGCGGGGTTCTCTACCGCAGATGCCGTCTCCGATCTATCCGGCAGAGGTGTTGGCATGGATGTCGTTCGCCGAAACATTAATGAACTAAACGGCACCATTGAACTTAAGTCGACTCAAGATAAAGGTAGCCGTTTCACCATACGCCTTCCGCTTACTCTGGCAATTCTCGACGGCCAGCTGGTAAGAATAGGTCATCACACCTATGTCGTACCACTCGTCTCAATTCATGAATCTTTGCAGGTAGAACCACAACGCATCAATCGTATCAGTGAGAACAATGAGCTGGTGAGGCTAAGAGATGAATACCTTCCGGTGATTAAAGTGTTTCAAGAGTTCGATCATGAAGCCGATGCCATCGAGATTAAAGATGGTCTGGTCATGGTGGTTGACTCCAATAATGAAAAAGTCGGCTTACTCGTCGATGAGCTGTTATCACAGCAACAGGTGGTTATCAAAAGCCTGGAAGATAACTATAGCAAGGTGCCCGGCGTTTCAGGAGCCACTATTCTTGGTGATGGAACCGTTGCTTTAATTATTGATATTTCTGGATTAGTTAGCTTAGCAGGCATCACGAATACCAATGAGCATGCAGCTTAAAAGCAAAAAGTTAATCCTCACGGTAAAACAAGGAAGACGGAGCTTGAAAATATGACAGAGCTAACCCAACAAGAGCAGGCCAATATGGATGATGCCAGTCAACAATATTTAACTTTCATCATGGCTAGCGAAGAATATGGTGTCGATATTCTTTCTGTACAAGAGATTAGAGGCTGGGAAGCGACGACCGTCATTCCAAACTCCCCCAGTCATGTAAAAGGGGTTATTAACCTCAGGGGAACCATAGTACCCATCATAGATCTGAGACAGAGATTTGGTATTGAGACTCTCGAGTATGGGGCTACAACCGTCGTCATCGTCGTTAAGGTTGCTATATCTGATGAGCACAAAGTCATAGGTATTGTCGTCGATGCCGTTTCCGATGTGTTTAGTGTGAATGATGCCGATGTGCGCGATGCACCCGATTTTGGCGACGACACTAACCTGAGCTTTATAAAAGGGCTCACCAATGCCGCAGATAAGATGGTTATCTTACTGGACATTAATATGCTGCTCGGCAGTGAAATCTTGCCTGAAGCATCTCAACTTTCTAACTTAATTAACAATATTGATGCCCCGCAGCCACAAGCTGTTAATGCATAAACAGGTATAACGAGGATAAACGAATGGAAGCACAAAACTCCAACCTATCGAATGCAAACAGCTTACCCATTGCTGGTTTGGTTCTCATCCTGATTTCATTAGGATTATTATTTTCAGGACAAGCGACGAGCTGGGTTGCTGCAACTCAAATCATTGCAGTCATGCTCATTGCCTCAGGGCTTGTGAAACATAACCAATCTAAAAAATTGAGCGAACAGGCACTCAATGAGGTGAGCCGGGCTCTGGGCAGCAGTGAGAAAATAACGTTTTCAGATATCGATATTCCTAACTGGGAACTGCTCACCAATAAAATCGGGAATTTACATGAAAAACAACGGCAAAACGAAACGATTACCAAAGCGTTAGACATCTGTAAGACCAACGTCATGATGGCCGATGTCGATTACAACATCACCTATATGAATGACTCGGTCAATGAAATGCTCCTGGAAAATGAGAAGACCCTTAAAACGGGTTTACCCAACTTCGATGCCAAAAATCTTATCGGTAAAAATATAGATATTTTTCATAAAAACCCTTCACATCAGAGAAGAATGCTCGACGGCTTAACTTCAACCTACGAGGTTAGTATTGAAGTAGCTGGCCTTAATTTCACTTTGATTGCCAGCCCAATATTTTTAAATGGTGTACGAACCGGCACCGTCGTCGAATGGCAAGATGTCACTGCAAAATTAGCAAAAGAGGCTGAAGATCGAAGAATCGCCTCCGAAACGGGCCGTATTAAACAAGCATTAGATGTATGTAAAGCCAACGTCATGATGGCCGATGTCGACTACAACATCATCTATCTCAATGACTCGGTCAACGAGATGTTGGGAGATAATGAAAAGACACTTCAACAGAGTCTACCGAACTTCAATGTCAAAGAGCTTATCGGCAATAACATAGATATCTTCCATAAGAGCCCATCGCACCAGAGAAAAGTGCTGGATAATTTAACCGGCAGTTATGAAGCCAGCATAAAAGTTGCGGGCCTAGATTTCACCTTGATAGCGACCCCGGTTTTCAATAACGGAGAGCGCACAGGTACCGTAGTTGAATGGCAAGATGTTACCGCTAAATTAGCTAAAGAAGCGGAAGATCTAAGACTCGCTTCGGAAAATACCCGTATCAAGCAAGCACTCGATAATGTATCGGCAAATACTATGGTCGCAGATACCGATCTCAATATTATCTATATGAATAATGCCGTCGGGAATATGTTCAGGGCGGCACAATCAGATATAGTGAAGGATCTGCCCAACTTCGATGCCAATAATCTTATCGGCGTAAATATCGATGGTTTCCATAAAAACCCCAGCCATCAACGCAATTTATTAGGCAGTTTATCGACAACCTATTCCAGCCAACTCAAGGTCGGCGGACGCACATTCAAAGTTGTGGCTAACCCAATCAAAGATGATAACGGAGAGAGCATAGGTACGGTTGTGGAGTGGACAGACCGCACCGCCGAGGTTGCCATCGAACAGGAGATCGACACCATCATCTCATCGGCTGCGGCAGGAGACTTGAGCCATAGAGTATCGACGGAAGGAAAAGAGGGGTTCTTCCTTAATCTGTCGAATGGCCTCAACCGATTAGTCGGCATTGCAGATAATGTAATTTCAGATGTAGTCAATGTATTCGATGGACTCGCCAAAGGCGATCTAACCCGCCAGATAGATGGTGAATATGAAGGTCAATTTGAAAAGCTACAGCAGGATGCAAACGCGACAGCTTCACGACTGACCGAAGTGATCGGTGGCATCAACGAGTCAGCCAACACTGTGACCTCCGGCGCCGAAGAGATTGCACAGGGCAACGCCGATCTTAGCCAGCGAACCGAAGAGCAAGCCGCCTCACTCGAGGAGACGGCCTCAAGCATGGAACAGATGACCGCAACCGTGACTCAAAGCGCTCAAAATGCAACGATCGCTAATGAGTTAGCTCAGGAAGCCAACTCTAAAGCCGATCATGGCGGTAAGGTAGTTGAGCAAGCCGTCACCGCAATGGAAGCAATTAACGACTCCAGCAAGCGTATAGCAGACATCATAGGTGTCATCGATGAGATAGCCTTCCAGACCAACCTGCTGGCGCTCAATGCGGCAGTCGAAGCGGCGAGAGCCGGTGAACAGGGTCGTGGTTTTGCCGTCGTCGCCGGTGAAGTCAGGAACCTGGCTCAACGCAGCGCCGGCGCCGCCAAAGAAATTAAGGAGCTGATACGTGATAGCGTGGGTAAGGTCACCGATGGCACTCAACTGGTTAACCAATCGGGTGACACACTTCAGGATATTGTGCAGGCCGTGACTAAAGTGGCCGACATGATTAGCCAGATAAGCATAGCGTCAGAGCAACAATCTTCAGGCATTCAGGAGGTAAATAAGGCTATCTCCCAAATGGATGAGATGACTCAACAAAATGCGGCCTTGGTGGAGCAGGTATCTGCGGCAGGAGATGCCATGGCCGAACAGGCCCGCAACATGAAGAGTCAGCTCAGTTTCTTCCAGGCTAAGGAGCAAACCAGTTCAGGAATAACATCGGCACCATTAGCACTCGTTTCGGGAGACACTCACGGAAACCTGAATATCAGCAGTGAAGAGTGGAACGAATTTTAGGAGACAAGGAATTGAAGATCATAGATGAAAAGGAGTTTTCTATGACACAGGCAGACTTTGATTTTATTCAAAGTCTTGCCTATGAAAAAACGGGAATCGTACTGCCGGAAAGGAAGAAACACATGGTGTACTCGAGACTCAGTCGACGATTACGCCATCTGAATTTAGGCAATTTTTCACAATACTGCTCCCATATTCAACGTACTCCGGACGAGATGATCAACTTTGTAAATGCACTCACTACCAATTTGACCGCATTTTTCAGAGAGGAGCACCATTTCAAATACCTGGAGAGCAAGGTAATACCTGAATGGAAGGAAAATAAGAACAGGCGCCTCAGAGTTTGGTCATCGGCCTGCTCTACCGGAGAAGAGCCTTACAGTATTGCCATGATATTGGAGCAACATTTTTCAGGGATGGAATGGGATCTTAAAGTTTTGGCAACGGATCTCGACACCAATGTGCTCAACAAGGCCTCTATAGGCAGTTATGCCAGTGACTCGGTGACCAATTTACCCGGACGATATGCCGATAAATATGCGCGTCAGACTGACAACGGTCAAAAAATTCAGATGCGTTCCAGCGTTCAGAAGATGATCCATTTTAAGCAACTAAACCTATTGGGAGATTGGCCAATGAAGGGGCCATTTGACGTGATTTTTTGCAGAAATGTCCTCATCTATTTTGATAATGAGACTAAGAAAAAAATCATCGCCAGGTTCAGAAAGCTGCTTAGCCCGCAAGGTTACCTATTCATCGGACACTCGGAAACATTGACCCATATTTCTGAAGACTTTGATCTCATCGGGCAAACGATTTATAGACCGATAGGACACGGCGACAATAAGTTGCAACAGACGAAGCGATCCGTTGCTAACCTCTAGGAATAAATTAGCTGCTATTGTTGCAGCGCGACACCTTTACTCCTTAGAATAGATTTTACCTCAGGTCAAAGATTGACCAAGTGCTGCAACAAGGATAGAGGTTATGATAAAAGTTTTGATCGTTGATGACTCTCCACTGGTTAGGCAACTACTGACTCACTTGCTTAGTGACACCCCCGACATCAGTGTCGTTGGCGCCGCCGAAGATCCCTATGAAGCCAGAGAGCTGATAAAAAAGGTTAACCCGGATGTGCTGACCCTGGATATTGAGATGCCCAAAATGGATGGAATAGCCTTCCTGCGCAATCTCATGAAGCTCAGACCCATGCCCGTTGTCATGATCTCGACTCTCACCGAAAAAGGGGCTGCTGTAACGCTGGAAGCACTATCCATAGGTGCCGTTGACTTCATCTCTAAGCCTAAGTCAGATTTGACCAATAAACTGATGGACTATCGAGATGAGCTGATTGAAAAAGTACGCTTCGCTGCCAAGAGCAGAGTCCGCCCAACCTCGCCCATTCCAGCCCCCAACTTAAGCACTGTACCGACAAGGTGCTCACAGAATCAGCTAATTGCGATTGGTGCCTCGACCGGTGGCACCGAAGCCATACAGCGCTTAATCTGTCAGCTTCCCTCAGATGTCCCCCCCATCGTCATAGCACAGCATATCCCGGCCGCATTTAGTGCTTCATTTGCCAAACGACTGGACAGTCATGCCAGCATGAGAGTAATAGAAGCTCAGGGTGGAGAACTATTAAAGCCTGGGACTGCCTATATCGCTCCGGGAAGTGCTCACCTCATCATTGAGAAAAGAGGAGGCCTGCTTTATACCAGGCTCTTAGATAGTGAGCCGGTCAACAGGCATAAGCCCTCTGTCGATGTGCTATTCGATAGCGTGGCCCAAGCAGCCGGGAAATCGGCATTAGGCGTTATTCTTACCGGAATGGGAAAAGATGGAGCCAAAGGCTTGCTGAATATGAAAAGGAGTGGTTGTTTTACTCTGGCACAAGATGAAGCCAGCTCAGTGGTTTGGGGGATGCCAGGGGCGGCCGTAGAGCTGGATGCCAATTGTGAGGAGTTACATATAGACAGGATCCCGGCCAAGCTCCTGTCAGTAATGAAAAACGCCTCGCCGGTTTAAATGCCGAGTGCTATACGATGGCCAGGCTTTCATCAACTATTCTTTAACCCATGTTCCATCATCCTTGGCTCTCACCCAAGGTTGTGAGAACCAGTAGTAACCCGATGTGCTCTTGCTTGGCGCGGTACAGTTATATCTGGATCTTCCTGCGGGTAGATCAAATTCGGCTCGGATACTGAACTCATTCGCACTCAACCATAGTGGCTTTTTAGCCCCCTGACCCTGTATGAAGCACATCAACTGGTGTGGATAGATATCCGACATATCCAAAGTGACCCTCAACTCGGGACGCCACTGACCCTTCTTCAACTCTGGATCACTATGGGTTTGCGATAACACAGGCATATTCAAGCTATGCAACTTAACCTTTAAACTCGACAGCTCGGCATAGACACCCGCAACCGGAAATCTCGGTAGAGCCGTTAAAGGGGAGTGGGAGCCAGCGGCTCCTGACTGCTGTCCTAATCCGATAAACCCATGTTCACTCAACATAGACTCTATCGCTTGATTATACTCTCCATAGGGATATGCCAACATCTTATGGCTTTGACCCGTAGCCCTGCTTATCTCATCTTCTGTTTTAAGAATATTCTCTTCAATACGCGCCAACCACTGAACATCTGACTCATCTTCCAACTTACGTATCAGATGCTCGTGTCCCCAACTATGGTTAGCAATCTCAGCCCCCTCACGAGAGAGCTGGATAAGATCATCCCAGCTCATCATTTGACGATACTTTGCTTTAATCGGTTCAACCGAGACAAATACCGTGTAGGGGAATCCATATTCCTTTAAAATAGGATGGGCCGTTTTAGCAATACTTTGATAACCATCGTCGAAAGTTATCACCACCGTTTTGGCGGGTAATGCCTGATCAGTTTTAATGGCATCGACCACTTGAGATAGCGGTGTCACAACAAAGTCATTATCGGCCAGGTATTGCATCTGCTCGCTAAATTGAGCGGGGGTCACACTGGTGATCGCAGGTGTATCTTCTGAGACATGGTGATACTGCAAAATCACAGCAGAGTGAGCCGAAAAGCCAAACACTGAGCAGCCAAGTAGCATTAGCAGCCTTATTACAGCGCCTTTAAACATAAAATTTGAACCTCTGAGATTATATGACTCCAGTCGAATTACTCCGCAACAGACAGAAAAACAGACAGTTATTAGCACTTGCTCTACCTATGATATTGTCAAATATCACAGTCCCCTTACTGGGGTTGGTAGATACTGCTGTGGTGGGTCATTTAAGTAACGCCTATTATTTAGGAGGAGTGGCTGTAGGTTCTACAATCATCACCCTCATCCTTTGGATGCTCGGTTTTCTTCGAATGGCGACAACAGGCTTAGTCGCTCAATCTTATGGTGCCGGCGATACACAAGCACAATACAAACTCTTACTTCAAGCGGGTAGTCTAGCGCTCATTTTAGGGTTAAGTGCCATAGTACTGCAACTCCCCATCTTAAATGGGGCCTTAATGCTCACCGACGCAACGGCAGAAGTCGAACGATATTGTCGTGAGTATTTTCAGATACGGATCTGGTCAACGCCCTTCGCCTTACTCAATCTGGTGCTATTAGGCTGGCTGCTTGGACGGCAACAACCTAAAGCCGCGATGTGGCAACTGATCGTAGCAAACACCGTCAATATCCTGTTGGATCTGCTCTTTGTTCTCGGTTTAGATTGGGGAGTAAAAGGCGCCGCCCTCGCCTCGGTATTTGCTGATATTTCAGGCTTTTCAGTCGCCTTAATGATGGTCTATAAGCAAGTTCAAAAAACTGGGGGATTCGACCTTTTCAAGCTAAGCAAAACGCTTAGCCTCTCTAGCTACCATAAGCTGCTCAGCCTTAATGCCGATATTTTTATCCGAAGTTTATGCCTGCAGATCGCCTTTGCCTTCATGACATTTCAAGGCGCGGGTCTGGGAGATAATACCGTCGCGGCCAATGCCGTACTCCTTAACCTCCTGCTTTTGATCTCCTATGCTCTGGATGGCATCGCTTATTATGCAGAAGCCGAAGTGGGAAGGGCCTACGGTCAGAAGAATAGAGCGTTAATGCGAGACAGCGTCACATTAGCCTGGCTCTGGTCTGGCATATCGGCAATCCTGTTCACCCTACTCTTCGCCTTTGGTGGAGGGGCCATTATTAACCTGCTAACAAGTATTGAAGCTGTACGACTCGTCGCCGACCAATACCTATTTTGGATCATCATCTTGCCCCTTCTCTCATTCGGCTCTTACCTTTTCGATGGTGTCTACATAGGTGCCGCTATGGGTAAAGTGATGCGCAACAGCATGATCATCTCGACCTTTGGGGTATTCTTTCCCATCTGGTATCTCCTGCAAGATATGGGTAATCATGCGCTTTGGGCCGCGATGAGTGCCTTCATGTTGGCAAGAAGCATTACATTGACGCTGCATTATCGATATCGATTAAGAGGTGAAGAGTTCTAGATTTTATGGAGATGAGCTAAGAGAAAGATGATGGCCTTCGGCCTATCGCTTCGCGGACGGCTCTGCCTATTCGACGGGCTTCGCCCTATTGGGAAAATGAAAATCTGCTCGACTATCACCATTAGGCAGCGTGCTGGCGTCGCCTTTTCTGTAGGAGAGGCTTTAGCCCCGAGCTTCAAGGGTTCATTCTTTCCCGGCTAAAGCCGGTCCTACAACTTACCAGCGTAGCGTCATCTTAGCCCCACCAGCGGAGCGTCATCTTAGCCCTACCAGCGTAGCGTCATCTCAGCCCCACCAGCGTAGCGTCATCTCAGCCCCACCAGCGTAGCGTCATCTCTGCCCCACCAGCGTAGCGTCATCTCTGCCCCACCAGCGCAGCGTCATCCCAGCATTACCCGCAGGCATTAAAAAAGCGAGTTGGCTAATAACCAACTCGCTTTTTTTATTAATCCTAGAGCCTAAGCCCCCGAATCTACAAAATTCCGTTACTGATAAGAGTGATCGCCGTGTTGATGTTCGGTCACATCCTTAACACCGGTCAGCTCGCCAGGAAACTTTTCAAGTAACTGTGTTTCAATGCCATCTTTTAGCGTGACATCGACCATAGAACAACCATTACAACCGCCACCAAACTGCAGGATAGCCATTCCCTCTTCGGTCACTTCGACCAACATGATGTTACCACCATGACTTGCTAGTTGCGGGTTGATCTCTGACTGGATCACATAATCGATACGCTCACTCAGTGGTGCATCGCTTGCCACTTTACGCATCTTAGCGTTTGGCGCCTTGAGCGTTAACTGTGAACCCAATTGGTCGGTGACGAAGTCAATGCTTGCCTCTTCAAGGAAAGGAGAACTCTTCTCGTCGACCATGGCATTAAAGCCATTGAACTCGAACTCCATATCATCGGCTTCGACAGCGTCTGGCGGACAATATGAAACGCCACACTCAGCCGTTGCTGTGCCTGGGCTAATTACAAATACACGAATATGAGTTCCTTCAGGCTGATCTGCTAACAAAGTAACAAAATGGGCCTGAGCTGCATCGGAAATGTTGATCATTTAAGACATGCTCCGTCAGGTAATGCTTGAGTGTTTTAGTATGGATTAGCCATATGATACTCCTCCTGAGTTCAGCTTTGTAGCCCCTATTTGCATTGGTTTAGTTTTTTTAGCCATTTTGTTGAGATTGCTTTTAATAAAAGTATCCACTTTTCTAAGACCAGCTATGGCATGAAACTGCGCTAACTGTTAATTTAACCTTTATATTACAAGTATAAAGAACATTATCTATGTTGAGATCCTGTCTGTATTTTCTAGCGGCTTACTGCTCATTGTCTTTGCTGTCTCCTGCAATGGCTGCAGAGCCGCACGACGAGAATGCGATCTTAACGGCAAAATCCGATACAAGCCTGACCTCTCCAACCCAGTTTTTAGACTATCCTCTGGGACAGTGGCACCTACGGCATGACCAAATAAATTTCTATCTGAAACAGTTAGCCCGTGAAAGTGCCAAAGTCTCCATCGAAAAGAGTGGCCAAAGCCATGAGGCCAGACAGCAATTAACGGCCGTTATAAGCTCAGCCAAAAACCAAGCACGACTGGATGAGATTTTACGACAGAGACAAACAGTTAAGTCGGGTGATACACAGCAGGGGCCCTTAGTGATCTGGCTGGCTTACTCGATTCATGGTGACGAGGCCAGCGGCGCACACGCGGCATTGAAACTCAGCCATCTACTCGCAAGCAGTAACGAGCAATGGATTAACCGCTTACTGGACGAAGCGGTCATTCTTATTACCCCGAGTCAAAACCCGGATGGTTTAGATCGATTTTCAAACTGGACCAATAATTACCGTGGTCAGGTGAATGTGAGCGACAGTAACCACAAGGAGCACAGACAGAACTGGCCGAGTGGCAGAAGCAATCACTACTTTGCCGACCTTAACCGTGACTGGCTTTTCCTACGTCACCCGGAATCCCAAGGTAGGGTAGCGCTGTTCCACAAGTGGCAGCCTCACTATGTGGGTGATTTTCATGAGATGGGGCGAGATCAGAGCTACTTTTTCCAACCCGGCGTCCCCTCTCGCACACATCCCTTAACGCCAAAAGACAACCAGGCACTGACTGCAAAACTAACCAAGTTTCATCAGCAAGCATTAGATGAGCTCAAACAAAGCTACTTCAGTCGACAGATGTTCGATGATTTTTACTATGGAAAAGGTTCAACTTACCCGGATATCAACGGATCTATCGGTATACTCTTCGAACAAGCCAGCCCCAGAGGTCAGGTTCAAGCGACACGAAATGGAGAGTTAAGACTGCAAGAGGCCATACATAACCACGTTGCGACCTCAATATCCAGCCTGAAGGGAGCTTTGGCACTAAAAGATGAGCTGCTTGAATATCAGAGCGAATTTTACCAAGGCAGGGACAAGACCCTGAAAAAAGGACGTCAACAAGGCTTCCTTATTGGCGCCCCCGCTAATGCAAATCGAATTACCGACTTGAGCGCTCTGCTAGAGCAACACCATATCGAGTTTTATTACCTGACTAAATCAGTCACCCAAGGCAAGGTAGATTTTGCCGTGCAAACCAGTCTATTTATTCCTGTTAATCAACCGCAAAAAAGTCTATTGCTGGCCATGTTCGATAATAGAACTGAATTTACCGATCCTACTTTTTATGATGTTTCCAGTTGGAACCTTGAGCAAGCTTATCACCTTCAGTTAATAAGAAACGCTAAGCTGGATATTGACGTATTATCTAAAAAACGGCCTAAACCGACCGCCTTTAACGTCGATGAACAGGCGGTATCCCTGCTCATAAATTGGCAACAGGATAATGCAGCCCCCGTTCTTCAACAGTTGTTGCAAACTGGTATTCGTGCCAAGTTTGCCGGCAAGCCATTTACCATAAGAGTCGATGACATTGACGTTACTTTTCCGGCTGGAAGCTTGCAAATCCCACTGAAACAAACCGGTAACTCAGCAGAAAAAATTACCGCGAAGCTGACTGAACTGGTGAAGCGATACCCGCTAAACATTGCCTCTGTGACCACCAGCAGCTCGGTTTCAGGCATCGACCTGGGCAGCCCGGATTTTCACCCAGTGAAACCGATAAAGCCTCTGTTAGTAACAGGGCAAGGAACTAATGCATCAGAGGTGGGAGAGCTTTGGTATTACTTAGATACAAAGTTGGCCGTCCCCGTGACACTTGTCGATATTGGACGCCTGACACGCCTTACCTTAAGTGACTATAGCCACATTATCCTACCGGGGGGCAGCTACTCCTCACTCGATGAGAAGTTCGCGCGTAAGCTGGGGCAGTTTGCCAAGCTAGGCGGCACAATTATTGCCCAAAAAGGCGCGCTAACCTGGCTAAATAAGGGTCACCTCCTTAAGACAGATCTTAAGGAGGCACGTTTTTATAACCAGCTGTTTGATAGCACCAATCTTAGCTTCGCAGACAGAGAGAAGCTTGAGGCCAGGCAGTCAATCGGCGGAGCAATTCTTGAGTTAACACTCGACCCAACTCACCCATTAAGCTTCGGAATACGCGGTAACAGCTTACCTATATTGAAAAATAAAGCCTTAGGACTGACCGAAACGTCGACCCCCTTCATTGTGGCGGCAAAGTATGCCGAAGAGCCACTCCTGAGTGGCTACCTGGCCGAAGAGTACCAGCGAAGTTTCTCTATGAGCCCAGCAATACTCCTCGAACCCAGAGGAAAAGGGGCGATAGTGATATTGGCGGATAATCTCATGTTCAGAAACATCTGGCTGGGATCGGAAAAAGTCTATGCCAACGCCCTCTATTTTGTACCGGCACTGGATTAGGTTCAAAGCAAGCTAATCCATTAACCCTGGTGCCTCAGCTCTTGCAAGGCACCATATCTGCACATGAATATGTCGCTTCTCAAAAAGCTCCGCAATCTCTTTTGCCGTCGTCCCGGTGGTCACGACATCATCGATCAGTGCGATACGCTGATAGGGGAAATGAGCCTCTAAACTAAAGGCTCCTGACAAGTTTTTACGTCGCTGCTTACCCGTTAACCCAGCCTGAGAGCGCGTATCACTAGTCCGGGTTAGCCCTTCGGTTACCACCGGAATATTGAGCCTGCTGGCAAGGGCATCCGCGATTAAACATGCCTGATTAAAACCCCTCTTCCTTAATCTATTACGGTGTAAGGGCACTGGAATTAATACTTGAGGAAGCTGCAGTAATCCAATCTCCTCCAAATAGAGAATTCGGTTCGCTAATACATGTGATAACACAGGTAATGCTGAAAATTGTGCTTGGTACTTAATTTGCCCTACCCACTCTCCCAGCCCTTGATGGTAGCTGCAGGGGGCAATAATGGTGAGCGGTTTAGACGAGATGCAGGCTCCACAATATATGGCCTCAACTTGCATGGCACGACCACAGCCCAGGCATACCGGAGCTTGATAGAGGCCAGTGACGAGACATACGGAGCAGATCCCCGAATCAGGCAACTCAATGCTTTGATGGCACATCAGACATCGATTCGGTAAACTAGCAGCCAGCAGGTTAACGGCTCCACGATAGAGCGCCTGTAATCGTCTTCTGCCGAACTGTGCAGCCTTAACCAAACAGGTCAATGCACGCTGCGCTATAGAATCTTTTATCATAGAAAAAGTCCATTTTTCCTAATCTTGAGGTAAACCTGTGAATCCATCTCCCCTTCATATCGAGTCCATTGGTCAAGGGCAGGAGATCGTTATGCTTCACGGTTGGGGGGTGAACAGTGCCGTTTTTACACCGCTACATTCTTCTCTGTCTCAGTATAGGGTGCACTATGTAGATCTGCCCGGTTTTGGCCATAGCTCAATGATAGAGGGAGATATTGATGCCTGGGTCGATGCGATAGCAAGCAGGTTAGCTCACAAGGCGATCTGGGTAGGCTGGTCATTAGGTGGACTTGTCGCAACCCGAGCCGCATTGCGTTATCCCGAACGGGTACAAGGACTGGTCACTATCGCCTCCTCTCCCTGCTTCATGGCAAGAGAGGAGGAGTCCTGGCCTGGGATCCCGCCTCAGATATTGTCTGACTTTAGCAAGCAACTCGATAACAATCTTAGTAAAACCATAGACCGCTTCTTAGCGATACAGGCCATGGGCAGTGTAACGGCAAAAGATGATATCAAACAGCTTAGAGAGCTGGTCCTATCCAGGCCACTTCCTCAGACGACCGCCCTCCTGCAGGGACTCGATATGCTTAAACATGTCGATCTCCGTCCTCAAATAAGCCAGATAGACCAACCTTGGCTAAGGATCTGGGGGCGATTAGACAGCTTAGTCCCGAGACGGGTTCCGCTTTTGATGCCACAAGATGAACAGCGCTACCAGGATATATCACTCCACAGAGCCTCCCATGCCCCCTTCATCTCCCACAGGGATGAATTCATCACAGGCTTGGTAAACTGGATAGATAAATTAGCAGTCTAAAACTTCTTCGATAATACTTTATCTTTAATCGATAAATGGCTATTATTTAACCATTAAATATTAAGGGGACATGTATGTTAGTGGTCACTAATTATCCACAAGTGCCGATAGCGACAACCAATGCCGCTACTGACTCTGCACGCACGGATAATCAGCAGAGACCCCCCGTGATCCCACCTAAAGAGTTAACTAAGGGCCATGAAGAGCGGTCCTTTACACCTCAGCACGAACGCACCGCAGAGCAAGCCGACGCTCAAGCCAGATTAAATGAGAGGGCTCAGGGTAAACAGCAAGGTACCGGGCAACAGCAACAGGAAGGTAAACAACAAGATCAGGCGAAACACGCCGCGCCTCTACTTATCAAAGATCTGCTCAGAGGAAAGCCTGCACTTGAACGACGCGATATTCGAGCCAGTCAGCAAGCAGTCAACCCGACTCCCCAGAAAACAGATAATGAAAGAGCCATTATCTTAGATCAACCTTCGGAGTTTTATCGAGAGTTTGGCCAAAGGGTCGAGAGTTTTTATCAGCAACAGACTCATCCACATGATGAGCCTGTCATATCCGCACTTATTTAAGTGTCACCTCGGCTGATTTATGTGTCAGCTCAGCTGAAATCAAACCATCACGCTGCACAACCTCATCCTGGGGGCGATATAAGCCCTTCTGATAGGCTAAACTTCCCCACAGTGCCCAAGCTAACGCCACCTGTTTCATCTCATCACTCTGCGGGGTTGCAACCAGCGTCTCATCAAGGAAATCATATTTAAACCCGCTAGGCACCTTCTCAGGTTGCAATACTACGACATCATCACCACGAAGATAGGCCATATTCTTATCATATTGCATCAATGCACGACCTGGCCAGTCGTCGCTGACTCGTGTCAAATCTTGGCCAAGCATAGGATAACTATCCGATATCCCCATCATAGAGAGCAAGGTGGGTGCGAGATCTATCTGACTCACCACCCTCTGATCCCGTTTAGCTTCCACACCATCGCCGACGATAATTCCAGGGATCCTGAATCGCGAGATGGGCACCAGACTGGAACCACCCACTCTGCTGTCGTGATCGGCAACGATCAAAAATAGCGTGTCTTTCCAATAGTCAGACTGCTTCGCTAGCTTGAAAAACTCGCCCACCGCATGATCGGCATACTTTGCCGCATTATTGCGCGTCTGCTTAGGCTGTTCATAGAGCTCTATTCTGTCATCGGGAAACTCGAAAGGATCATGATTACTCGAACTAAACACTAAACTGAAAAATGGCTTACCTTGCTTGTGAAATTGCTCAAATTCACTGTTCGCTCTTCTCATCAGGTCTTCATCTGAAACACCCCATGAGCCCGTAAAAGCAGGATTTTTGTAATCATTTTCATCGACAATATTACTGAAGCCATTGCCGAGGAAGAAGCTCTTCATATTGTCGAAATGACTCTCACCACCATAGACAAATTGCGTCTCATATCCATGTTGCTTTAACAACGCCGCAATCGAGAAAAAACCATGCTGGCTCTTGCCTAACTTAACGACCGAACGAGCCGGTGTGGGGGTAAAACCTGTCGTGACCGCCTCAATTCCACGAACCGAGCGTGTACCTGTGGCATAGAGGTTTTCGAAAGCCCAGCCCTCTTTTGACAACTCATCAATATTGGGTGTCAGAGGTAAGCCACCTAAGTTACCCACAAATCGCGCTCCTAAGCTCTCCTGTAAAATAATAACCAGGTTCTTAGGTTTACCTTGATAGCTTGCAGGGTTAAAGGAGAGGCTAGGGATCGCTTCCGATGTGAATGCAGCAAGCTCTCTGCCACTTTCCCTTCGTATCGTATCGATCACTTGCTCTTCATCCATGCTGCCGTACATTTTGGCCGCACTGGCTTCACTCTTCATCTGGCTGATAGCGAAGAACAGGGAGTAGGAGGAGTTGATCACCAGAGAGTTAACCAGAGGATCATCAGCAAAAGCGACCATTGCAGGGTTCAAGGGTCTGTGTCCCAGGCTGGAGCGGGCGCCCATCAGAGTCACGGCGATCACCAGCAGCGCAATAAACGGGCGAAAGAACCAACGAGGATAACGAATGTTTTTCAGTAGGCTGCCACTCAACTTCCATCCGCCCCACAGGGTCGTCAAGCTCAACAAGGCAGCGAAAATCAGCTCGACTTTACGCCCGGCCCACAGCATCGAAAGCACCTCTTTGGGATAGATAAGGTACTCGATATAAAGACGATTTGGTCTTATTCCATACTCTTGGATAAATGAGGGGGTAGAGGCTTCAAGAAACAACATTAGCCAAAGACCAAGCGTTAACCAGACTCTTAACAGAGAGTTCCAGGTGCGACCCAGAGCATGATCCCCGGAAAATATCGCAGTCCCCAGTGCAGCAATGCCCCACAACCAGCAAAGCGTGGCCAGATCGACCCTAAGGCCTTGGATAATCAGATGTGACCAGCCACCAACGGCAACGACTCGATCGAATTGCCAGAAACCTAATCCGATACGACTTAAAGTGACAATCAATAATGCGATTAAACAAAAACATAAAATGGATCTAAATGGACCCAAAATGGAAAAGCGAGAGGCCATGAAAGCACCCAAAAGTTATCTAGTATTACTAATCCAGAGTTCTGGAGTGGTCCATGCGCTAAGACTCCCTGGGGAGTTTCCCTGTCTCACCCTCTGAGGAGTGATAAGTAAATGTCTCTTTCACCGTAATAAAACATGTGTACGAGTTAGATTCACCATCCCTTAATAAAGGGGTTTGGAATAAGACAAGCGCGGAGTATATAAGTTCACTTGTTCTTTGCAAAGCAGAAACAAAAGTGAAACATTAAAAACGAGAGTTACAAGCGTAAAGTAAAAAAAATGTCGAATGGGATAACCCATTCGACATTCTCTAAGCACTCGATAACTAAAGTATCGGTATTACTTCTTCAATTTTGCAAAGGCATCGGCGAAAGCGTTGCCCATGGCAGCATTGGCTTGCTGTTTTGGCTGAGATCTATGCTGAGGCTTGCCTTTGCCTTGCTGATTCGATTTAGCAGCAGGCTTAGACCCTGCCTGAGTTTTGTGGTTAGGTCGGCTCGCTGGCATATCACCGGCCTTCTCATCCAAACGCATGCTAAGACCAATACGCTTGCGCTCAACATCGACCTGCATCACCTTAACCTTCACCACATCACCCGCCTTAACGACTGTGTGAGGGTCACTGACAAACTTATCCGTCAGTGAGGAGATATGCACCAATCCATCCTGGTGAACCCCGACATCGACGAAGGCACCGAAGTTAGTCACATTGGTCACCACACCCTCTAAGATCATATCGAGTTTAAGATCTTTAACCGCTTCAACGCCCTCTTTAAAGGTGGCAGTCTTAAACTCTCCACGTGGATCTCGTCCGGGTTTGTCGAGTTCAGCCAGAATATCTGTAACGGTTGGCAGACCAAATTTTTCGGTAATGAAATCTTCGGCCTTCAGGCTTCGTAACAGTTCACTGTTACCCATTAAAGTGTCTAAGGCCTGATCTTTTGCCTTAGCAATCGATTCCACCAGCGAATAGGCTTCCGGGTGCACAGAGGAAGCGTCTAATGGGTTATCGCCATCGACAATGCGCAGGAATCCCGCCGCCTGCTCATAGGCTTTAGGGCCTAAACGAGCAACCTTAAGCAACTGTTTACGCTGTTTAAATTGACCATTTTCATCTCGGTAAGTGACAATATTTCTGGCCAATGTCTTATTCAAACCAGCAACTTGTGACAGCAAGGGCGCAGAAGCCATATTGAGATCGACGCCAACACCGTTAACGCAATCTTCCACAACCCCCTCGAGAGACTGAGACAGTTGGCTCTGACTGACATCGTGTTGATACTGCCCAACTCCGATCGACTTAGGCTCGATCTTAACCAGCTCGGCGAGCGGATCTTGTAGACGACGGGCGATAGACACGGCGCCACGAATAGACACATCAAGATCGGGAAATTCATTGGCCGCTAATTCAGAGGCCGAATAGACTGAGGCTCCCGCCTCACTCACCATAATCTTAGTTAACCCTGGTAGCTCGGCTTTCACACTGGCCATCAGCTCACCCGCCAACTTATCAGTTTCTCTCGAAGCGGTACCATTACCTACCGCGATCAGCTCAACCTTATGCATCTTGACAAGGTTCGCTAAGGTGCGAACAGACTTGTCCCATTGGTTTTGCGGAGCATGGGGGAAGATAGTCGTGTGCGCCACCAACTTACCCGTGTTGTTCACGATAGCCACCTTCACACCGCTTCTCAGGCCCGGATCTAATCCTAGAGTGGCCTTAGCTCCTGCAGGAGCGGCCATCAGAAGATCGCCCAAATTCTTCGCAAAAACGTTGATCGCCTCAGATTCTGCCTGTTCACGCATCTTAGCAAGAAACTCAGTTTCCATCTGTAGTGCGATCTTGATACGCCAGGTTGCTGTGACGACGGTTTTAAGCCACTGGTCTACCGCACTATCTGTCAGGTTAAGCTTAAAGTGATCGGCGATGATAACGGCGCAGTAACTGCTTTGCTTAGACTCATTGTCCGGATCGGCATTCATGCTTAAACTCAGCATTCCCTCATTGCGACCGCGTAGCATAGCTAATGCACGATGCGACGGTATCTTGCTTAATTTCTCTGTATGCTCGAAGTAGTCACGGAATTTCGCGCCCTCTTTCTCTTTTCCCTTCACCATCTTGCTCTCGAGCACAGAGTTTTGGCTAAGGTGCTGCCTTACCTTTTGCAGCAGCGCGGCATCCTCAGCAAAACGCTCCATGATAATGAAACGCGCCCCATCGAGAACGGACTTACTGTCGGTAAACCCCGCTTCTGCATTGATAAATTTACCCGCTTCGAGTTCAATATCTGCCTGTCGGTTACCGAATAAATAATCGGCCAAAGGCTCGATACCCGCTTCAATTGCTATCTGACCCTTAGTGCGACGCTTAGGCTTATAAGGCAGGTAAAGATCTTCTAAACGCGTCTTACTGTCGGCATCGACCAAGGCTTTTTTCAATTCAGGGGTCAGTTTTCCCTGAGTATCAATACTCGATAGGATCACCGCTCTTCTATCATTCAGATCACGCAGGTAACTCAACCTGCTATTTAACGTACGCAACTGAGTATCATCCAACCCTCCCGTCGCCTCCTTTCGGTAACGCGCAACGAAAGGTACCGTTGCACCATCATCGAGTAAGGTGATAGTAGAGGTGACTTGTTGTTCGCGAACATTCAGTTCCTGAGCGATGATTTGGGCAATATTTTGCGTCATTTGCATAAGAAGTTGTGTCGTGCCTGGATAGAAAGATTTGAGTGGTGCCAAAGATAGCACAGCCGATACACCTCTTGCATGAAATATGCTTAAAGAGATTCAAACGGTGTGAACAAAAAAGCCCACAGGGTGCGGGCCTTCTCCGAAGGGGGAATCAATGATGAATATAACCATCCTCTTTGATCAGCTTCTTCGCCTTTTCAATATCCAGAGATTCAATAGGCTCGGCCAGATAATAGGGAAGCTCGACTGCCTGCTCACTCAGTTGAACTATCTTCCCCTCCTGCAGCCTTTCCAGCACAGAATGCAGCGTATCTTCTAACTCCTGTGGTGCACTGCGATATTGAGAGCCCATATAAGCAATCAACTCATTCACCGTATGACGACCATCGGCGAGTGATACCACTATCGCCATCCAATCTTCCATCGGAGTCGTATCGTCCGGCTTCTCAATATCAACCAATGACACCTGATTATCTTTGCGTGTGAAAATGGCGGTACGATAAAAATACTGAGTCTTATCCATCTTTATTATCCATTTTTGTTATCTGTCGAAGAATCACTTGCTCTATATGAGTAAACCAATTGTATTTCCCCTAGCCTATAGGGAGATCTATACATGTCAAAGCCTGAAAACTGATATTAGCATGAACAATTGTCGTCTCATCATGACCGACATCAATTTAGCCCTAGCTAATATTACTCACATTCAAACTGCATTATTCTCAAAGCCATCAAAAATGGCCACACAGCTCATTCCACTTTTCGGTGGCTTGGAGGTCGCCGTTTCCGAAGCTCAATTTAAAAGTGTGTTTAGCTATATTTTCACCTTCTGTTATCCATGAGCTTTAATTTGAACCACACAGCTCACTCCATCGCTCGGTGGCTTGGGGATCGCCGTTTCTAAAGCCAATGTAGGTGTTTAACTTCTTAGTCGTCTCACTCTGATGCTCGGCCTTCACAGAGGTCGGAACCTCTATCAGGTGTAATCCACCTTTATGAGCCGTCTCAACAAGGCAAGTCGCAAGTTGTTCAGTCGTCTCACACAGGTGACCATCTCCCCCATAGGCCTGGATCAACAGCCTTGGATTAAACCCTTGATCGTTACAGGCATAAATAGGCGCATCACCGGCCTTGCCCAGATGGAATATATTGTTTCTCATGTAGAGAATCGTCACATTGGCGCCCTGCTTCTGCAGATTGATCAGTTCATTAGCCTGGAAATTAAAACCACCATCCCCAATCATGACTAATACCGGCTGCTGGCTGTTAATGTCGGCAAGTTGATCGGCAATGGCTCTTGCGTAAGGAAGACAGGTTCCCATGGCCGCATACCAGGGGGTTGCAAGATAACTTCTGCCGATATCACTGTTATGGGTCTCTAGTTCGAAGCTGGCAAACAGGGAGCTACCGACTTCGGGCACGAAGATGTAAGGCTTAACGAGCTGACGCTGAGCCTGATTAATCGTGTCCGCTAAGTTATGGTAGCCAAGCATTACGGACTCGAGTGGCAGAGTTACTTTTTCATCCGGATCCTGAGTGTTTTCAGCCTCCTCATCTACCGGTAACTTCTGCACCAGAAGATCGATAACGGCCTCGATATCCTTCTCCCATCGCGCCGTTCCTCGCAGCATGGTTTTATGGCGATGAGTGTCTATGGCATGGGTCTGACTGCTAAATGCATTATTGGTATCGGAGGGAAATATTGCCGTCCCTAACTCCAAAATATAGTCGGCCTGAGATTCGATATAGTGTTTGCCTTCGAGTTCACTGAAGGCACCGTTATAACTGCCTAAACAGAGAGGCTCGCTCTCATTCAGCATTCCCTTACCGAACCAACTCGTCGCATAGGGCAGGCTATGTTGATGACACAATGAGATGATTTTCGAGAGTAGCGTGCTATTCAACCTCAGCTTTTCTCCAAGAAAAACCAAAGGCTTGTTGGCCTGTTTAAGCTTTGCCTCGATATCTTTGGCGATCAACTCGGCACCACTCAAGTTAAGTGGCTGATTCTGTGATATCTGCTCCAGACTCAGTGGCAGGCTCAGAGATTGAGTCGGCTGATTGATCAGATCCCTTGGGATCTCGATAAATACCGGCTGGCGATTCAGATAGGCATAGCTGAGCAATTCCAAACATTGTTCGGCGGCAATATTCGGCTGTCCGCTATGTCTCTGCCCCTGGAGACGCTCGGCTCTGACACCCAGAGCACGAAAAGAGTTTAAGGCCGCATCGAGATCCGTGTGCCAGGCAGTATGTGGGTGTACCGAATGGTGCAGGGCATGGCTATTGACCTCTGCCTCACCGGGTGCGCCAGAGATAAATACCACAGGTAAACCCTCGGTTCTCGCCAGTGCGGCAGCCGTAATACAGGGAAGGCTGCCGACCGTATAGGTCGTTAAACACATCCCCAGAGGATTCAGCTCAGCCTGAGCACAGGCGCTAAAGCCGGCATGCATCTCATTGCTCGACGGCAACACATCGAGATGTCCCTCTAAGGCGTTGATCAGGTTTGCGACAAAATCACCGCCGACACCATAGGCTCGTTTCACCCCAAAAAAGGCCAATAACTCACCCAGGCAGTCGCCAAAAAGTGGCAAACTGTTGTAATACTCACTACCAAAGTTATCTTTAATCGAC
>PJEL010000541.1_pt1 | contig 44408 bp, 26 predicted proteins | sample 1853271 | NCBI WGS metagenome assembly PJEL01 (sample SAMN08108733, study PRJNA415343) | Invertebrate metagenome, whole genome shotgun sequencing project. | host: Globobulimina | place: Sweden: Gullmar Fjord | collected 2015-08
TCGACCATCAAGCTGGGCATAATCGCCAGGGTCAAGGGGAGCTTAATAGTAAGCGTCGTTCCCTTGCCCGGATCGCTGTCGAGATCCACGACGCCGTTGAGGTCCTCGATCTTCGACTTGACGATATCCATTCCCATCCCACGGCCGGAGACCTCCGTGACCTTTTCGGCCGTGCTCAACCCCGGCTCCTTGCTATTCGGCACTGTCTTTGTCGGTGAAACATCATCCTCCCAGAGCCTTTTTGTGAGCAACTCGGGTGATGCCGATCTCAACATCAGCAGCGTTGAAGTGAACGGGGTCAACCGCTTCGAATTTGACATTGATATTGATCTTTGCTCCGGCGCCATCATCGTGCCGGGCGGTACTTGCGCGATCGAGTTGCGTTTTATCCCGAACCGCGACGAGTTCAGGACCGCAGCTCTCGCAGTGACGACCGATGCTATGCCGAGCTTGCAAGAGATCGGTCTCGGCGGAGTTGGCGCTTATGTAACCACCACCATCGCAACCGGTTTCGACCCACCAAACACTGTCGCCTGCCCTGGTGGCCAGGCAACGCCAGCGGATATTTTCAGCCTGATCTCGAACCACGGTGATGATCCCGTCTCTTATGCCACTGTCAATCTCAGCCCGGGAACCACCGAGGCTCTGGCGTCGGTCGAAATTACCGATTCAGCAGGCGCCACAGTCTTTGGCGCTGCTGCCCCGTCTCAGTCTGAGGATAGGGTCGTGATCGACCTGAACCTGACGTCGACCGAAGTATTAACGGAGTATCTCATTCGGCTGGTTCCAAAATCGCACGCTGATCTTCCGCCACCGCCGGGCCGGTTCTATGACGTTTCGGCCCGCCTCAATCTCCTTGGCAACGAAAACCTCACAGCCGGAGCTGACACCACAACTACGATCGTCACGATCGACAACCTGTCACCGGCAAGCCCGGTGCTCGAACCGGTTGTCATCGGCGACCAACAGCTGATTTTTACATGGACGAATCCGGCAGATAGCGATCTGGCCGAGATCAGCGTGATTCGAGGCGAGGCTACGATCAGTGGCGCGCCGGTTGAGGGCGCCACCCTTGCTGTCGGCGACGCAATCAGCGGTGGCACGGTGGTTTTTACTGGTTTGGCAGCATCTTTCGTTGATACTGGTTTGACGAACGGCACAGATTATTGGTACGCAGTTCATGCCCGGGACAATTGCGGTAACTTTTCCCTCGCAGCAGCTACCGGCCCGCACAGTCCGAACTCAAGCGCCAGCACGATAACGATTGGAAACGGCGTTGAACCGGAGAATTCTTTAGTATGCCCAGGGAGCGCTGCTGTGGCTCTCGACGCGTTCTCACTTGTTCTTGATACCGGAACCGATACGGTTACGGCCGTCGAGCTGACCCTGTCGAGCGGATCGGCCGTTCACCTTGAGATGGTCGAGATAACCGGCGCGAGTGGCGCTACATCTTACGGCCTACTGCTCGAGCCGGCCGGAGATATTGTTACGATTCCGATCACTCCCGCCTTGACAGTTGATACGACGGAACAAGAGTTCATGGTGTGGGTGACTCCGCTGGATCACAGCAGCATGCCCGCGCCTCCTGGCATTGAGATGGACGTCGATGGCGTCGTCAGTCGTGTGACTGCTGCCTCGGGCCTGGTGCTAGGGGACCTTACAAGCGCTACGGTGACGATCGACAACCAGGCGCCGGACGAAGGAACGTGGATCAGAACATCGTCGACGCAGACAGACGTGCTCTTGAACTGGACGGCCCCAGTCGATCCTGATCATCAGGGTTTCGTTATCCTGCGCGGGGTTGATACTGCTCCGGTTGATCGACCGGAGGACGGCACGGCTCTCAACGTTGGAGACCTCGTCGGCAGCAGCCAGGTAGTCTACGTAGGCCCCGGTACCTCGACCATCGACAGCGCCGTCTCACCGAATGTGGTTTATGTCTACCGATTGTTCACTACCGATCAGTGCGGCAACTTGTCGCCGGCTGGTGTGGCATCGCAGGCGGTCACCCTTGCTGCAGGAGCGATTCCAACCCTCGGCGAGATTGGTATCATCCTCTTGACCTTCCTGATCGCGATCGCGGGAATATTGATTCTGCAAAGGAGGCTGCAGTGATGCGGCTTTTCAGTCGTTCCTCACGTGACCGAAGCCTGACCGCGCCCGTACGGTGGCGAGCTACTGTTTTGTTCGCTGGACTGACCTCACTGGCAGCCCTCCTGGCTTATGCTACAGACCCACCTCACTGGACAGGTTCATTCCCAGCCGAGTCTCCAAACATTGACTGCACAACGCCGTGTCATGTGACCCACAACGACCAGGGCGGCGCTCTGACGTCTGACGCCAGTAACGTTAATCTATGCCAATCTTGCCACAACTCATCCGATACTCTGACGGGCCGCCCGATTGACAATGCTCACAAAGCGATTCCGGGCCAGACCGGGATCTCCCACTCCTTCGAAGTACCGGCCGTCAACGCCCAACTCGGCACTCAGCTTCCGAGCCACGCCGAAATGTCGCTCAGAGTCATGGGCGGCAATATCGTCTGCTCGACCTGCCACGATCAGCACGACAGCACTCCGGCTATGGGTGGTAGCGCCAACATCGGAGCGTCAAAAAAGCGTAAACATGTTGCCGGCACGGGCGTCATGAGTTCGGGCGGCGCCTTCTCCGGCGCCGAATCTATGTGGTACGCGATCAAGATCACGACCGCTGGCAACGAGACAACTTCCCGCTTTCAGTTTCGCACGTACACCGAAGCTGCTGGGTGGACGGCCTATTCATCAGATACGGTTCCCGGCACAGACATCGCCCTGACCGACGGCGTTACGGTCACATTCGGAGCTGGGAGCTACGACTTCGACGAACATTGGGAGTTTTCTGTTGCCTGGCCTTTCCTGAGAGCTAAACTCGATGACGGCGACAACTCATCGGCCGACAAGTTCTGCCGTGATTGTCACGCGAACTTCGTATGGAACCCGGCTCAGGTCATCAGCCACACACCGGGCGTAAAAAAAGGTCACCCAGTAGGCATGGTCATGGGCGGCGGCGCGTATGATCGCGCTGCGCCCCTCGACGGCAACGGCGGTGCAGCCGGTTCGGACGGCAATCCGTCGAACGAGTTGGAACTCGACAGCGGAGGCAGGCTGCAATGCTTGAGCTGCCACGCGATGCATTATGCAGATAGCAATACCCAGACGGTGGATGAGCCATGAAAACCTCACGAATTTTTCATACAGGCTTGTACTGTGTAGGTCGTGTTGCATTGCTGCTGGCGATGCTCACGTTATCGGCTGGTACGGCTCTTGCTGTGGATGTCGTCACAGATGGAGACATGGAGGCCGTTGGCATCGTAGCGTGGCCGCATAGTGACATTACTGATACCAACTCGAGTGCCAAAGCGACGGATCAGAGCGCGTCGGGACAGAGTTTGAAGGGGACTTCACAAGTCGCAAGTAAGATCAATGTCGGCTGGTACAATGCCCAAACCGTAGGACTCGTGAACAGCGCAGACCAGGTTTTTCTTAGCCTCTGGTGGGCTGGCCAGATGAGCCATACTGGTGGCGGCAACAATGAAACCCTCGCCCTTGACGTCAAAACTACGGCTGGCGCCACCTGGAGCACAGCCTGGTCAATAGCCCTTACTACCACACAGACCTCGGTCCAGACCGGAACCGTTGTATTGCTCGACATTAGCGGCTTTTTCCCGACGAGCGAGAGCTATGACATCCGCCTTCGCACCGAGGGCAAAACCGGCAACAATAACTCGGCAGTGAACTATTCCTGGTTCGACAACGTCGTACTCGACGTCACCGGTGTCAATGCGCCGCCCACGGCGATCGTTACCAACCCTGCCGACGGCAGCAATACCGGCGGCTCTGGCCCGTACAGCGTGACCGGCACAGCTTCAGACAGCGACGGAACCGTGACTCAAGTGCGGCTCGAGATTCAGCGCCAGGACAACAGTCAGTATTGGAACGGAACTGGTTGGCAGGCCGGGCAGGTATGGCTGACACCAACCAACGGCGGAGGCTGGGCCACGTGGAGCTACAGTTGGGCATGGACCACCGATCTCGAGGGTGTGGCGGTTAACATCACCGCCGAGGCCACCGATGACAGTGCTGCAACCCGAACCGACACCCATGGCTGCACCGTCGACAGTTGGGCGCCGCGGATCGCCACAGGCGTGCGTTTGCAGACTCTGCCAACATCAGACGACGCCAATTTCACGCTTCTTTCTGACTGGACCGAAGCTAACCCCGGCACTCCGCGTTTTGACTACAGCTTGAACGCTGCTGGCTATCTTGGTTTCGCCGCCGGTTCGGCAGGCAATACATCGTCTCGCACATTCGCCGTTGCCCTCGATGGTGACGACGATTTCGTCGCTATCAAGAGCGATCACACCGACAGCTACGGTAACGGTCCGATACAGTCAGAAGATACAACCGTCGTTTATGTACTGCCGCTGACACCACCAGCGCCGACGGTGGGCGGCGCGACCGTCTCGAGTCTTGATGTAACCATCAACGCCAATGGTGCGGAGGGCGGCGTCGGTATGTTCTACGCCATCCGTTGCGATACCACCGGCGAGTACGTGCAGGCCGATAGCACACTCGGGGTCTCACCAGTGTGGCGCACTCTCGCAGCATGGGGCACACCGGTCACCGTCACTGGCCTGAGCGCCAGTACTCTTTTCACGTTCAGTACCGCCGCCGGCAATCCCTCCGATGCGACGCCAACTACAGGCGAGCGCTCGGCCTCGGCTTTTGGTACCGGTGCTGACGGCACCACACTAGGTCCGCCCGAAGTAACGACCGGCGCCGTGACCCATTCACAAACGGGCTGCGACTTTACTGTCAGTTCGGCCTTCACAGGTGACGGCGACAGCGATTCTTCGACCGCGATTCAGGCCAAACAGAGTTCAAACTGCAATGGCGGGGGTTATGCTTCAATTGGTTGCGATAGTTTGACCGGCGTCAGTCCGCGTGAATGCACAGACTCCGGCCTGACTCCGAGTGCGGACTACTGCTACCTGGTGACATATACCGACGATCCAGAAGGAGTTCTGGGCACCAACCCAATCCAATACGGTCCGATTAACACGGGCGCCTGCGGAGGTACACCGACGACAACGGTTGGTGACGGAACTAACCCCGGTAACTCCGATCTCTGCCCGGGCGCTGATGCGCAAGTCGACGGATTTTCTTTGCAGACTGATACCGGCGCGGATACTGTGACTGACGTGCAGGTAACGCTTGCCGGCGAGGCCGATATCTTCAACCGCGTCTCGTCGGTGGCTATAACGAGCATCGACGGACTGACGGTGTACGGAACCGCAGCGGCAGCCGCGAATGTCGTTAATATCAACCTGTCATCAACGATCGGTGTGTCCACCACCTTAGAATCCTATCGAGTACGAATCACGGCGGGCAGCCATGCCAGCCTCATTAACCCAACCCACACCGTTACCGCCACTGTTACCGATATCACGGTTACTGACGGCAAGACGATTTCAGATACGACCAGCTCGACGGTGACGATCGACAACCAGGTCGGCGCTGCCTCATGGGGCGTGGTAACGCCAGGCGATACTCAAGTCAGCCTTGCTTGGAGCAATCCGGCTGACCCCGACTTCGCCGAAGTGATCATTGTTCGTTCGACCAACCCAGTCACCTTCACCCCAATCGACGGCACGACCTACAACTTCAACGATGTTGTTGACGCCGGTCCGCCCCAGCAAATTGTGCGCTACGTCGGCAATGGCACCGCCACCACCGACACCGGTTTGACCAACGGAGTCGTATACCATTACGCGATTTTCGCACGCGACGCTTGCGGCAACTGGTCGTCTGCGGATACCACGGGTCCGCACACGCCTGCAGTCGGGGCCAACAATGAGGTCACCACAGGCTCGCCGACGGGTGTTGTTGACGGCTGCACTCAGATCACCATCAGCTGTCCGTTCAGCGACGACGACAATTCCAACAGTACAACTACCGTCAAACGTGGTCTGGCCGCTGTTGGACCCTTCACCGTTACCGTTTGCACCGGCTTGACCGGCGCGTCACCACGATCTTGCGTTGACACTTCGGCAAGCGCCTCAACGACCTACTACTACGAAGTCACGTTCGCCGATGCAGACGGCGTGCTCGGCACCAACCCGCGGGTGACGGCCGATTTGACTACACCAGCGTGCGGAGTTGACGATACGACGCCAACGTCGAACTCGGCTACTGCCACGAGTTGCAGCCAGATCACCCTCACCAGCCACTTCACTGGTGACGCCAACAGTGACGGATCAACGCTTGTCGAGTACCTCGACGGCGTCTGGAAGACGGCTTGCGCCGCTGCCACCGGTTCATCGCCGCGGCAGTGCATCATTCCCGGGCTGGCGGCCTCGACTGCCTACGACGTCAGAATTACCCATTCAGACCCGGATGGCATCAACATCGCCGGTACTCCCAACCCCGAAACTCTATCAGCAGTGACGACCTTGGCCTGCGGCGCCGACCAGACGCCCCCCACGGCCCTTGTAGTGTCGCCAACGCGGGAGGCGATTATCGGCGGACCGGAGGTGGTTAAGATCCACGTCTTCGAGATCAACTTGCAGTCAGTTCTGGTTTCGGTTGACGGCAATCCCTTCACCGCTGCCGCCCCCAGCGGCACTTATGCTGCATGCGGGACCGACTGCGTTGTCTACGAGTGGAACCTCGACACTACGGCCCTGAGCAACGGCGAGCACTATCTGACCGTACGGGTCCAGGATACGTCCAACAATCTGGATATCGTAAGCCAGCCCTTCGCGGTCAACAACATCGGCTCGTCTCCGGCGGGCAATGGTTATCTCCTGCGCCGCACCCACAGTTCCCAGCTGTGCCTCGACTGTCATAACGTGGCGACTCACTCGAGCCAGAGCACGGGTTCCAAGTACGGCAGCTGGGCCGTCGACTGCCTGACCTGCCATACGCCCCACCAGACCGAGAACATCTACATCGTCCGGGAGACCATCAAAACGCCCAATAGCGGCAGCCGCGAAGTCATCTTCACGGCCAAAGGTACCGGTACCGACTACACCACGCCAGCTGCGCCTTACAAAGGCGCTTGCGAGGTGTGCCACACCCGCACGACCCATCACCGCGGCGACGACTCCGGTGGCGATCACACACACAACGAGACGGCAGCCTGCACCGACTGCCACGGTCACGATGCGGGCTTTGCCGGCTCGGGCTGTAACGGCTGCCACAACGCACCACCCGTAGCCATTGGCAAACACTCTATGCACGATGAAGTGTGGGACTCCGTCACAACGACCGCCTCGAGTTATTCGGACGCCGCTTCGCACGGCGACGCTACGAGGTACGGATTCGCCTGCGCAAAATGCCACTCGGGTACACATACCAACGACGCCACCAACAACCCGACTCACGATGGGTCGCTCGCCAACCCGTGGCTGGTTGAAGTTGGTTTTGACAATACGACAGACCCTAAGAATCCATCGGGCGGATATGCCGGCGTCTACGACGAAAGTTCTGAAGGCGGCGGGGCGACACCATCGGGCGAGTACTGGTCGTACTCGGACGGTACCTGTTCAAACCTCTACTGTCATTCGGATGCTGACCCCTTACCTACTGATGCCCCTACCTACAAGTCCGTGACCTGGGATCAAGTGGCTGGGCTTGACTGTACCGGTTGCCACGATACGGGAGGTGCATCATCGTCTCTGTCGCCAGCTCACCGGCTGCATACAGACGGCAACAAGTACGGCTTTGGCTGCGTGCGTTGTCATACAAACACAGTTTCTGGTGACTCGACCGTGTCAGACAAAACCCTGCACGTCAACGGCGCCAGGAATGTTGATTTCGACTCGAGCGGCCCGGATAATTCGGGGGCCGGCTACGATTACGGCGCTTATACCTGCTCCAATACCTACTGCCACTCTGACGGAACCGATCAAACCCCGGATTACACCTCGGGATCGTCGATAGCGTGGACCGCGTCCGGTGATTGCCGTTCGTGCCATGGCGGAGACCATCAGGCGGCGCCAATCATGTCAAGCGGTAAACACAGCAACCATATCAATAATTTGGTGGCCGTGGGCACTAGGTACGGTTGCATAACCTGCCACGATGCGACTGTGGAAAGCAATACCACAATCCTGAATCCAGGTGGCTGGACTACCCATGTCAACGGTACAAGTAACGTCTCGATGGCCACAGGTACGTGGACGGACCCAACCTGCGAAAACACTGCGTGTCACAATTCTGGGCAGGCGACCCCGGTCGACTACCCGCCGAACTGGTTGGCCGATGCTCTCGACTGTAAGGGTTGCCATGGTCGTTTTCTACCAGCAGATTTCGTTTCGATCGCTGGCGAACCCAACTATGCCAACGGCGGTGGCGGTACGGCTACCGCCAACAGCCATGGCAAGCACGTTGGCGCGAACACCGACTGCGCCACCTGCCACAATCTGACGGTCGGGGGTACGCCCGACCAGATCAGTGGTTCAGATCCGGCCCAGCACATCGACACGACCCGCGACGTCGCGATTATCGCCGCTTACGATACGAACGGCGCGACTTCGAATTACGACACTGGTTCCAAGACGTGCAATAGCGTTTCGTGTCACGGGGCTGGTACCCCGCAATGGGGCGGCGCCCTAACCTGCGGCGACTGCCACCTGGCAACCAACGATGTTGACGATTGGAATATCACAAACGGCACTATGGCGACCATCAGCAGCTCTGAATGGAGCGGCCGCGGCCATGGCGGCACGACAGGCAACTTGCCATTCCCTGGCGGCAACCCGTGTTTGTATTGCCATACTGACGGAGTGCTCCACGGTGACGGCGCCAACCCATTCCGGCTGGCCAACTTTGACGCCACCGACCTCGACACCTCCGACGACCCTGCAAAGGACGGCTGGAACTCGGTGTGCCTGATCTGTCACGACTCGAATGGCACCGGCTATGACCCAGGAAGTGGGCTGATAACTGTATCGGTGGCGACGAGCACGATTGACGCTTATCATTTCGGCACCGACCACGGAGTCGGTGACGGTGGCAGACTTTGCTGGGACTGCCACGATCCTCACGGTGATGACAGCAACATCAAGATGATCGGCGACTTCCTGATCCGGGGCGGTAGCGACGAATACGGTCTGGTTGCGACCCGCACCGATGTGGCGGCGGTATTCACCAACAACACCAACGGCTCGGACTGGGCGACCTCATCGGCGCCGTTTACAAAGGTGTGTAACATCTGCCACACCGATTCCGGACCAGCTGGTTGTGATACCGGCAACCACTACACCTACGACAATGATGGTTCTCTTGGCGCGAACGGCTGCGGCGACGACCACAATATCGGTACCGTGTGCACCACCTGCCACGGCCACGACCAGCCGCCGAGCGATGCGTTCAGGGGCGCAGGCGGCGGTGATTGCTTGTCGTCGGGTTGCCACGGCGGGACCAGTACCCCTAAGAGGCAAGTTGACATTGACTTCGCCAACGGTACGGACCCCGACTTCCGCTCCCATCATGTCGGCAACGGCCTGACCATGGGTGGCACGTTGACTAACTTCGACTGCGTCGTCTGCCACGCCGAGGGCAAGGTGATCGCCGGTCCCGACACCGACACCACCGGCCAGCCGCATATGGACGGCATCATCAACCTCCGCGATACAGACGACGCGACCGCCTACTTTGATTACGACAAGAGGTCGATGCCCGCTGCCGCGGCAAATTGGAACAGTGCCAACGATACTTGGCGAACCCAGACCTCGACCAACCTCGACCCGTTCTGTTTGACCTGTCACGATTCCAACGGGGCCAGTGTGACATTTGCTGCGGACGGGGGCACGGCCGATGCCCTGAACCCCTTCGGTGACGCAGATATCACCAACAACTACGATCAGCTCGTGCGCGGCACCGGAAACGGCCGAGTCGTTGACATCGCTTCGATGGTGGTTGGCAACCCGCCGCCCGACGGGCAGTTTGCCCGCCACGCGATCCGCGGTCAGTCGCCAAGTCACAATAGCGAGTATGACGCTATCGCTGGGGGTACGTCCTTATTCGATTCCGGCGTCATGGTCAGCGTAGCCACCGATTTCGGCGAAGGCCCGCTCTGGAACGACACGTCGGTCATGGGCTGCGCTGATTGCCACACCACCGACGGCGCCAATGGATCGGCCGGCAACGCACATGGTTCGAGTTCGGAGTACCTGTTAAAGGATGCGAGCGGGGGAGCGACGCAGGGTACCTTCGGAGGAGGCTCATATATCTGCTTCGCCTGTCACGTGACAGCTACGTATGACACAACCCATACAGGGGGAAACGGGGGTGACTTCGCCGACACCACAGATAAGGCTGGAGCCGACCGAACCGCCACGAAGAACGACGGCAGTTATACCGGCATTGCATGCATCAACTGCCACGGAGGAGCGCCTGGGAACGGTGAGCCGGTATCAAAGGGGTTTGGACGAATTCACGGTACGTCTTCAGTTTTTGATGTTGGTTCCGGTGGTACTCGCAACACCTACCGCTTCACCAACGGTGGCAGTCTCAGATTTTTCGACCCCAAGGGCTGGACTTCATCGGGCGCATCCACGATGGCCTGCTACACGTTGTCTGGCAATGACAACTGGGGAGGGTGCACGGCACACGTTGGCGCCCAGAACAAGGACGGCGACCGCCAGATAGCGAGACCGATCACCTACTGATGAGCGGACGCAGGTTGTGAGCGTGGAGGCTTGAAACGAGTGCTAGCCATGAGACGCTGGCGTTGCTCCTTAGGGCTGCTTGCTGTCTCCACCACTGCGGTGGGGGTGGCGTTTAAGTTGGGGATGGTGCCAGTCCATCCCGAGCTGTTGGCTGCACTGGCGGCGGCAACTGCTACAACGGCAGTGGTTTCCTTCATCGGCGATTTCGTTCTCCTTGTGCGAAAGCGAGAATTGGTGGCGGGAAGTCGCTGTCTGCTCGAGTTTGGCATCTTCCTGGCCCTCGGCGCTGGCCTCGCCAACTGGCTGCTCGGTTATCAAATAGCCGTCATCCTCAACCGCGGTGATCGAGTATTGCTCGGCCAGCCGGACCGTGTTCAAGTGCACAACACTGGTCCGTTGGCTCGCGTTCACGAACTCGACATGGAAATTGAATTGGCCAAGGTCGAGCTTGACCGGGGACCTGATGGCAGAGTGATGGCTCACTCGAGCGTGCTCGTACACCGTGACCGCGAGGATCCTGCTCGCCTCGTTGTATCGCGCCGTGAACCTCAGCGTTTTGGTACTGCACGCTTCTTCCAGGGCGCTTTTGGTTTCGCTCCACGCATCGTCGTTATCTCGGGTGAGAAAACCGTGTACGACGAAATAGTTCCATTCACAAGCAGTCGTGGTGGGGCTTCAGACATCGTATTCACCGGCCAGGCGAACATCAAAAGCGAAGGATTGCAAGTACGTGCAAATGTAGACGTCGGCAGCCTCGATGAAGCCATGCGGGGGCACGCGACCCTCGCGGTCGCGGTCAGCAAAGAAGGCGTCGAGGTGGGCCGTGGTAGGCTGAGACTTGGTCATTTTGCGGACATCCCAGGAGGTTACAGGATCGGTTTTGCGGGGCTTGAACGGTGGTCGGAGATCGACGTTGCACGTTCGAGCTATCCGAGAACCATTCGCGCTGGGCTTGCCTTGATCCTGCTCGGGAGTATCGTCTGGCTGGTTGGGGTTCTCAGCAAGAAATGAAGAGTTTCATCATCATCGTCGTTTCCGCTTTGGCGGTATTCATGGCCCTGGCAATTGCCCAGGAGCGGGATGTATTTTTGCCTCTCATTGGCATTACGAGTTCTGCCCCGGAAATGGTCACCCCGGCCACACCTCCAGAAATCGAAACAACCCTTCGCACTTTTCTCGCCGTGATGAGCCACCTCTACGGAAGTGGCGGCGATCCGCGATTCGCCGAGCGGCTGCCAGCCGGCAACGAAGTTGTCGATGAGATCCTCGCTGATATCACCTATCTTGAACACAATCGCAGGATCCAGGAAATGTCGTTGGTGAACCTCCAGATCAACAGCATCAACAGTCCAACCGGCGGATACGCACAGGTGAATGCCACTGAGTACTGGGTTATCAGGACCCGATGGGATGATAAAGACGGTGAATCCGACCCGGCCAGATCAGAGGTTCATACCGTCGATTATCGTCTCAAAGTTGAAGGTGGCGAGTGGAGGGTCATTGGCTGGGAGCATGCGCCTGTTGTAGCAGGTGGTGACGACAGGACAAACGAGCTGGAGAGCCAAGGTTGAGGTCATTGTGGCGTTTCATGACTTCGCTGCGTTTGGCAGCGATCCTAATGGCGGGTTTTGCCCTTCTTCTGCTCTTGACGGTGATGGTTCCCCAGAGACGAACGATCGGTGATGCAGAGTTCCTTGATTTGCTGGATCGCAACGATACCGTGGCCTTCGCGCTCGAGACCCTCGGTCTTGGTAGTGTGGCCACAAGTCCCCCATTTTTCGCGGTTGTCGCTTTTTTGCTCCTGGTTCTGATCTGCGTGATCATTGACCGCTTCGGAGTGACCCTGCGGCGGATCAGGTTTCGTCCTCCCAGCGAACAGACTCTATTGCTTCGGGCCGAAAAGGCTGCGACGAGCATCGGTCAGGCCCCGAAGAACTGGTCAAAAAGCGCAAAAGCCGTGCTGGAAGGCTTCGGTTTCGCGGCCGCGCCGGTGGGCAGTCAGGCGGTGTGGGCAGTTAAACACCGCTATGCGATCCTCGGCTTCCCCGTATTCCACGTCTCCTTTCTGCTGATTTTCGCCGGTGGAGTGCAGATCTACCTCACCCGTTCCGTCGCGGCGGTCCGGGTGGTGGAGGGGCAGGCTTTTCAGACCGAGCAGGCGTTTGTCGTCAGACAACCGTTGTGGGGCGCTCTGCCGAAGCTGAGCCTGTTTGTGGAACAGGTCAATGTACAACACGAAGAAGGTGAGGTCGTGCACTTGGGCGCAACCATTTCTGGAAACGCCGGGCGCCAGGAGTTGTGGGTCAACCATCCAGCACGTTTCGCGGCAACTTCAATTCTTGTGACCGGCGCAGGTTTGTCGCCAGAGTTGTGGATTCAAGACAAAGAAGGATTCACCGCCGACCGGGTCGCCATTGTTGTCAACGCCAAGGGCGGCGACTCAACTACGATTTCACTGGTTGACGGCATCACTGAGCTGACGCTCGCTCCTCTCCCGCTTGAAAAACCGTTGCCGTCCCGGGACGAGCTTGCCGGCAACCCAGTCTCGATTGTGGGGCGATACGCTAATGCCCAGCCAGTTGCCGGGATCTTAAAAACCGGAGAACGTTTGCCGGTCGGTGATCTTGTCGTCGTGCTTGATGACCTCCGTTATTGGGTGGCCTTAAGAATTGTGACCGAAAGGGGAGGCGGTTGGCTGATCGCCGGATTCTTTTTGGCTGTCGTCGGCCTGATATGGCGGTTGGTATGGTTTCGACGCGAAGTCGCTGTTACGGTGAAGGATCAGACCGTCGAAATTTGGGGCCGGAGTGAACTCTACACCCATCGTTTCGACGTCGAACTCGAAGCTATCGCGGAGGTACTCCGCAAAGAACTGGCAACGGCAGCTGAGGAGAAAAACTCATGACAGCTCTATTCGCGGCCTTTTTCTGGACAACGCTTGTATTCTACGCTCTGGCTGTTGGTGCCCAGGTCTTCGGCGAGGTTTTTGACAAGCCACGTTGGGCGGGCATTGGTCATATTTTGGCTGGCATCGGCCTCGTTGTGCATACCGTTTTAGTTGGTTGGCGCTGGGCCATCTCCGGTCACGTACCGACAATAGGTAACTTCGAAAACGCTCTATTTGGCGCCTGGTTCATCGTCGTCATGACTCTCTGGGCAGGGCGGAAACGCCGCTACCCCTTGTTGGCGGCGGGCGCTTTGCCTTTTGCTCTTCTGATTATGGGTGGCGGCGCGATGTCAGATACCGCGATTAGACCCATGGTGGCCTCTTTGAAGTCGTTCTGGCTCTATATTCACATCTTTTTTGCCTGGCTCGCTTATGGGGCCTACACCGTGGCGTGTGGCGCCGGTATCGCGTACTTGACGAAGAACCGGAAGAAAACCGACACCCCGGCAGAAACGCTGAACCGGCTCGACGAACTGATGTTCCGCTCGACGGTGTTCGGATTTATCACTGACACTGTGATGATTGCTGCCGGATCTATTTGGGCAAAGGATCTGTGGGGTTCTTACTGGTCCTGGGACCCAGTGGAGACATGGTCGTTGCTGTCATGGCTGGTTTATGGAATCGCCCTGCATTTGCGAATCACTCTTGGCTGGCGAGGCCGTCGCCTTGCGTGGCTGGTGGTGCTGGCCATTATCGGCGTGCTGATCTCTTTTTGGGGGGTCAATCTCGTCATGGAAGGGAGTTCGCACGTCTTTAATGTTGGATAGAGCGCTCTACCAGCTTCGTCGCGGTGCTTCCGCGTTGGTCCCGGTACTCGGCTCGTGGCAGCTCTCGGTCGTATTGATGGTGGCGATGGCCTTGTACTTTCTTCTGCTCGCCATCTGGAGTACGTCGACGCCAGCTCATGTGGTTCAGAGCATCGCCGGACTCGCCCCCTTTCTCATGGTTTACCTCTTGCTTTTAGTCAATACAGGTTGGTGCTTGTGGAATAGACTGCCAAGGCTGCGGCGCGATCCGGGTCTATTCCTTTTCCATGGCGCCTTTTTTCTGCTCGCCCTGGGGTTCGGATTGACAATTTTGGGTCGGCGAGAGGCTACGGTTTGGGTTGCTGAAGGTGAGGTCTTTGCTGCAACCGCTGAGCAGATCTTGTCCGTCAACGACGGCTTCCCGCCCACGTATCACCAGTTCAAGGTGAACAGTATCGTGCCCGAGTTTTGGCAGGATCAGATGCTCTTTACCCGCCTCGAAGCAGAAATCATTCTTGCTGACGGCGACGTACGGGTGACCCGGATCAATCGTCCTCTGTGGCTCGATTGGAATACTTTTGTGCGCTTGTCTGGATTCGGCTATACCCCTCGATACGAGATTCTTACCGGCGATAATCAGGTCATCGACAGCGCCTTCGTCAAGATGAATATTTTTCCGCCAGGGCAGCGTGATCATTTCCGCTCCTCGATGTTTCCCCACCGGGTCTACCTTGAAATGTTCCCGGACTATATCGATGTTGGAGGCGCCCCGAATACCCGCACGCTCAATCTGGTCAATCCGGCATATTCAGTTGCGATCTACCGGGGCAAAGTATCTCTTGGCGGCAGTCTTCTTCAGGGAGACGACGTTTTCGATTTTGAGGGATTGCAGGTGCGTTTCCCAGAGGTGCGGTACTGGGGCCAGTTCTCGGTGGTGTGCGATCCGGGAGCGCCGGTTCTGCTCTTCGCCGGGTTGATGGCGATTGTCGGTTTGATAATAGGGCTGGCATTGCGGCGGCGATCACCAAGCGAGGCCGTCGGTTCTGCTACGTTGTTCCGGCCAGGCGGGGGATTGCCATGACTACGATAACGCTCTACCACTGGTTAGTGCCGAGCGGCTTGATCATCGGACATCTCGGCATCGCTGCTCGGATCGCGCATCGCTGGCCTTTCCTCGAGAACGTTTCACGTGTTTTGGCGTGGGTCTATGCCGGAATGGTGGTGGTCGTCTGGGGCTTGCGCACCGCAGAAGCAGGTCACATGCCGATGTTCGGGACTTGGGAAAGCGCTCTTTCCCTGGCCCTGGCTACCGTGGCCGTGTGTTGCGTATGGGAGCTTTTTGGACGCGGGCTAATGATTCTTTCCCCTCTCGGCGCGCTCATCGCTGGCGCCGTGCTTTCCCATGGCAGGCGCTTCGACCCCACTCCCTACGCTTTGACGATTTCTGAGCGATCGTGGGTCGTCGACGTGCACGCTATCCTCGCGTGGGCCGCCTTTGCGGTCTTGGCCGTCAATAACCTCGTTGCTCTACGTCTCGTTCTAGCTCGGGGCCGGTCAGAGCCTGCAGAGCCGTGGCTCGGCCGGGCCCTGCAAATCGGTTTTTTGTTGCACACCGGAATGCTGGTGAGCGGCTCAATCTACAAATTCATGCTCTTCGGGCAGGCCTGGAGCTTCGATCCTATGGAAACCATGGGCCTCGCAACCTGGCTGGTGTATGCCACGTTGCTTCACATGTGCACCCTCGGCCGGTGGTCGCCGCGCAGGCTCGCAGGATGGTGCCTTGCCGCTTTCGCACTTCTCGTAGTGTCGTACAGGGCTATTGTCTACTTCCCGCCGTGGAGCACATACCACATTCTCGACATGGACCGGCGGATCCACGTCGGGGCCGAAGAATTGGGAATTGGTGATCAAGAATGAAGGCGAGGTCATATGGAAATCAGCCCTGAACTCGGTGTGGTTATCATGCTGAATAACTATTTCCACGATGTGGCCACGGCTGTGCTTGCTTCGGCAGCAGTCGTGCTTTGGGCTCTGTTTCGGGTTCAGGAGAAGTTTCCGAACCCTGAAGCCACTGGATTTTTCTTCGCAGCATGCAAAAAGCTGACGCTGATGGTCAGGATCAGTTTGGCGTGGATTGTTTTGGGCGGAGTTCCAAGGACAATTTTCTACCGAGACTTCGAATGGGCAAACGCGGCTGGTAAGGGGCAGGTGCCTGCGTTGGTCGTCAAGCATGTGCTCATTCTGGTTTTTGTTATCGTCGGCGGGTGGGCCTGGCTTCAACTCAAACGCCGGATTGCGGAGCTGAAGTAGATACCACCTTGGTATTGCGATTTCGTCTGGTTTTGCGATTCAATTTCAAGTATAATTTCATTGAGAGATTGAGGATTCGCTATTGAAGAAGCTCTTGTTGATTACACCGCCGTATCACTGCGGCGTCGTCGAAGTCGCCGGCCGGTGGGTACCCTTGAACCTGCTTTACCTCGCAACTGCAGCTCGGCGCGCTGGTGTTGAGGTCAAGCTCTTCGACGCGATGAGTCGTTTTGATGGGGAAGAAGAAGTCGCGGCGGCAGTCAACGATTTTGATCCCGATTACGTAGGAATTCCTTCGATTACAGCGACCGTGCCTGCCGCGCTCGATGTCGCTCGCCTTGTCAAAAAATTGATGCCAGATTGCAAGACGATTGTCGGTGGTGTGCATCCAACATTCATGGCCGAAGAGATGCTGAGAGATGCTGAAGGCGCTTTGGATTATGTCGTGTGTGGTGAGGGCGAAAAGACGATCGAAGAACTGCTGATATGCCTTAAAAACGATGGTGATCTGGCCGAGGTTCGAGGTCTTGGTTTTCTTGATGATGAGGATCAATTCGTCAAAACGGCACCCCGGCTCTTTCTTGATGATCTCGAAGAATATCCCGCCGCTTTCGATCTTATTGACTGGGAAATCTACAAGTACTTCGTGATTCCCGATTCACGGCTTGGTGCGGTTTCAACGTCACGTGGTTGCCAATTCACGTGTACATTCTGCTCGCAGCAGAAGTTCTGGAAGGGTGGATGGCGGGGGCGAAACCCCAAGGCTGTCGTTGATGAAATCGAGATGTTGCATCGGCGATATGGCGTCAACGTCATATTGATCTCCGATGAATACCCGACCAGTGATTCTGCTCGGTGGGAAGAGATTCTTGATCGCCTGATCGCTCTTGATCTTGGCATGTACCTGCTTATGGAAACGCGCGCTGAGGATATTGTGCGCGACGAGAAGATTCTGTCTAAATATCGCGAAGCTGGGATCGTACATATCTATGTTGGTCTCGAAGCGACTGATCAGGAAACGCTCGATCTGGTCAACAAAGAATTGACAACCGATATCTCCCGGCGAGCGCTGCAACTGATTCGGGAGTATGGCATGCTTTCCGAAACTTCATTCGTGCTCGGTTTTCCCCACGAGACGGAAGAATCGGTGAAACGAACGCTTGAACTGTCGAAGTTTTTTGATCCCGACATGGCGCATTATCTCTGCATTACACCGTGGCCCTACGCTGACCTCTGGGACGAAATGAAGGATCGTGTACGGGTATTCGACTACAGTCAATACAATCTTATTGAGCCCATCGTGGAGCCTGAAGCGATGAGTTTGAACGAGATCGACGCGGCAATCGTGCGGTGTTACCGCGATTTCTACATGGGAAAAATGCGCGATTTTGCGGATTATCCCGATGAATTCAGACGGGATTACATGATGTCATCGATGAAGCTCATCATGAAGAGTTCTTTCTTGGTCAAGAAGATGGGTAGCCTCGCTATTCCGCCGGCAATGCGTCGAAAAATGGCATTGTAGTAAGGGAATTGTATAGCGGTGCAAACGGGTTACAGGCGGCAAATAGTGTTGAATTTCGAGTTGCTCCTTGATGCCGGGAAACTTGACAAGGCGCTCGTCAAGGCGCGGGATGCGGTGGCTGCATCGCCGGAATCGGCGGAGGCGCAGGCTCTGGTCGGGTTCATATTGGCGGAGCAGGGGAACTGTGATGCAACTCAGGAGGGTTTGAAGAAGGCTTTGGAACTCGATCCTGAAAACGCTACCGCAAAAACCGCTCTTGAGAGGTGTGGACAATGATAAACCGCATTTCTCTGCAATCTCCGGCCGGCGAGCACGACATCTCGGACCTAGCGGAACGAACACTGGTGGGAAGCTCCGGCTAACTCAACTCAGGCAATCTCCACGTCGGTATGTACTCGAAGATCAGGCGGGTCAGAATATGATCGACTTCGGGACGGGTGGTGAAAGAATCCATCGCTAAATCCCGCAGATGGTCGGTATCCTTGACAGCCACGTGAGCCAGATAGTCATCCGAACCGGTAATGTGAAAAACACCTCGGACTTCGGGAAGACTAATAAGGTGCTCGTGGAAACTATCGACCATTTTGCGCATATGTTGTTTCAGCCTGACAGCGATGATCGCCTGGAGGCCGACTCCTAAAGCAGCCGGATCGACATCGGCGTGGAAGCCTCGAATAACCTTCGAGTCCACCAATCGGCGAACCCGCTCAAGGCAGGTGGAGGGCGCAATACCGACTGCCTCCGCAAGGTCCTTGTTGGTCATCCGTGCATTCTTCAATAAGAGTCCCAGGATTTCGAGGTCAGTGCTGTCAAGTTCAGGATAGATAGTCATACACAGAATTATATTTGGTTCTCCAAGGATCACAAGAATATTCTTCTGGATATTTTATGCGCGGCAGATGATGTGTGAGCAATACCGCTTCGCGGCGCCATGGTGATAGATTCGTGGCTCGGAAGTACACGCCAAATTGAGGAGGTGGAAATTGAGATTTCTTCAGCTCTCAGGTTGCCGGCGAGCGGTCTTGGTGGTTGGATTTCTCCTGTCTGTGCTCTGTCACGGAACTCCCGGATTCTCAGCGGCGCCATATTTACCGTTTCCCCAGCATCTCAGCTATGCAGCTGGATGCCTGACTCCAGACCACCTATCCCAAGATCAACTCGACGATGCGGTACGGTCGGCATACTGGCGGTGGAAAGCAAACTATCTTGCTGCGGCAAGCGCCCACATCGATGGTCATCCACGGTATCGTATCAAGATGAGCAGCTTCGCTTCGGCTGCGACGGTCAGCGAAGGTCAAGGTTATGGCATGGTGATTGTGGCCTTGATGGCCGGTGAAGACCCAGAAGCGAAAACGATCTTCGACGGCCTTTGGCAGTTTTTCAAGGACCACCCCAGCGAAAGTGACCGTCGTTTGATGGATTGGCACGTTCCGGCTGATGAGAGCAGCGAACCCGGAGAAGATTCAAGCGCCTTTGACGGCGACTGTGATATTGCCTTCGCTCTATTGCTCGCCGACGTGCAGTGGGGTAGCTCCGGAAGGGTTGAATACCGCCAGGAGTTCAGCAATCTGACTACGGCGATCATGGAGGCAACGATTGGCCCAGATAGCTACTTGCCGATGCTCGGTGACTGGGTCGAGATTGATGGAGAAACGTATCATCAATATACGACCCGTTCGTCCGATTTTATGCCCGGCCATTTTCGCGCTTTTGCATCTGCGACTCGCGACCAACGTTGGCATCGGGTGATTGAAGAAACTCAGAGTGTCATCGATTCTCTGCAGACGAATCATAGCCCCGCTACCGGTTTGCTCCCGGATTTCATCGTGCCCGTTTCCGAAACCGACCACAGCCCCATTCCGGCGCCAGCTGGATTTCTCGAAGGGCCGAACGATGGCCGTTATTATTACAACGCTGGTCGTGACCCGTGGAGAATTGGTACCGACGCGGCCATTTCTGGTGATCCCGCCTCGACGGATCAGGCGCGCACCCTCTCGCGATGGATTCGTCACAAGACTGCCGAACAGCCCATGGCCATCAAGGGTGGATACCATCTTGATGGTACACCGATCGGCAATTATTTCACGACCTTCTTCGCTGCGCCGTTTGGTGTTGCAGCGCTCGCCGATCCCGAGGCTCAACAGTGGCTGAACCGGGTTTTTGACGCCGTGAAACGGCGGGAAGAAGACTACTTTGAGGACAGCGTGACACTGCTGTGCCTCTTGGTCATGACCCACAATTATTGGACCCCAGAAGCGCTCCCCGAGCGATATCGCACACCTACTTCACGCCGCAGCACGGACTGATACCGGAAACTTGCCACCTAGTGGACCTCGTGAGACGATCGCAATAAGGATCGAAGCGCAGGAGGTTTGCCCATGAGAATCGTGATTGCTGTATTCGTATTGTTGGTTCTTTTTTCCGGCACTCCGGCCGCTATTGCTCAGGCAATCACCCTGGTGACGCTTGGCGATAGCCTCACCGAAGGCGCTGGCGACGACGGCAGCGGTGGTTACCCGGCCCGCCTACTGCTTATGCTTGAGACTGACCACCCGGGATCGACGCTGAACAACCTGGCTGTCTCCGGTTTCACCTCTGACGAGCTCATCAACGAAGAACTTGCGCCCGCGGTAACCGCACTCAACGCCGCCCCCCCTGGCAACCTCAAAGTAGCGCTAATATGGATTGGCAGCAACGACCTCTTCGGCCTCTACGAATGGTTGTGCGACTCCTTCAATCCCCCCAACGACTATCCGGGCTGCGAAGGAGAGGTCTTCGCGGCCTACAGCAGCAACATCACGACCATCCTTGACGACCTCGAAGGCGCCGGGGCCGAGGTCCTGATTGCCCTGCTCGATGATCAGTCGAAGCGACCGGTGATGAGTGAACCCGATCTCCGCTTCAGCTCCTTCCCCACCATCAGCGCCACCGATGTCGAGCACATGTCCACCCAGGTATCGCGCTACAACGCTGAGATTGCCGACCAGGCTCGCGACCTCGGCATGACAACCGTCGACTTCTTCAATACGACGATCTTCGAGACCTGGAACACCCTGAGTGAAGATGGCAACCACCCCAACGCGGCTGGCTACGATGCTATTGCCGCCATCTGGTTCGACGCCCTGAACGGAACCTCAACAACCACCCGCCGCCTGACCGTCACCCGCACCGGCGCCGGGTCGGGAACAGTGGTCAGCAGCCCATCTGGAATCGACTGCGGATCCATCTGCAGCCACGACTTCACTACCAATACGACTGTGACGCTGTCCGCCGTCCCTACTTCCGGCTCGACCTTTTCCGGGTGGAGCGGCGCTTGCGCCGGGAACGGTGATTGCACCCTGACGATGGCCAATAACCAGTCAGTATCAGCGTCATTCGACGGCGGCACGGCGCTCGACTATGTCGCCGTGGTCCCGGTTGTAATTCACGCTCCCGGCGCCGCCGGAACCAACTGGCGCAGCAGCGTGGTCGCCCTCAATACCTCAGCTAGCACTGCCAGCCTCGAACTGAGACTGGTAACTGCGGCCCAAACATGGACCGAAACGGCTACGATCCCCTCCGGCAGCAGTCAAGAATGGGACGATATCGTCGTGGGTCTATTTGATATGGCGTCAACGGCCTCGATTGCCGGGTCGCTACATATCGCGTCAGACCAGTTCCTCTACCTCACCAGTCGCACCTTTAATCAAGGCGACGACGGCACCTACGGCCAGTACTTGCCGGCGCTGACGGCTGTCGATGGTTTGACCGGCTCGGACCGCGGCTACCTGCTCAACCTCAAGGGGCTTGGGTTTCGCAGCAACGTCGGATTCGTGAACCTCGGAGGAGGCGCTTGCACCGTGCGCGTTTCCCTCTTTGAAGCCGGCGGCCAAAGTCTGGGTAACCCCGTTGACATCTTCGTGGCGAGCGGCGAATGGGTGCAAAAGACTGATGTCTTCGCTATTGCCAGTGCCCAGCCTCGAGATCTCGCATATGCATCGATCACGATCGTATCGGGGAACGGTAGCATCTGGGCCTTTGCTTCGGTGATTGACAGCGAAACCGGCGACGCCACCACGATCCCAGTGCTCAGGGAATAAGCCGGCTACTCAGAGCAACGGCTTCCTGCGTCGGAATTGAAAAGCTTCCTGTGGAGTTGTATCGATAGCAATCTCCAGGGGGACCAATGAACCACGACGACGACCACGATTCTGCCACGGTTCCACGTTTCGACGAGGAAGATGTGACAATTTCGTCAACGAATGCTTGCGAAGCGAACGAAGAAGAGACGATGTCCCTCCTCGCCGGTGGTCGAAAGCCGGCATCGACTCCTCAGCAGCCGGCTACGATCGCTGGCTACCGGATTATCGGCCTCATCGCGCAAGGGGGAATGGGGGTGGTATGGGAGGCCGAGCAAGAACGGCCCCGGCGGCGGGTAGCGCTGAAGGTCATGCGCCGCGAACACCAGGTGGACGAAGTTCACGCACGGCTTTTTCACCGCGAAGCAGAAACCCTGGCGCGTCTCAAACACCCAAACATCGCTGCCATCTACGGAACCGGCCACACTGAAGACGGCCGCGACTACATCGCGATGGAGCTCGTCCGGGGCGAGACCCTTGATGAGTGGCAGCGGAACAGGCCAAAAACGATCAACGACGACGAACTGCAACTGCGTCTTCAAGTCTTTCGAACAATCTGTAGCGCCGTCAACTACGCCCACCAGCGCGGCGTCATCCATCGCGACCTCAAGCCGTCGAACATCATCGTGGGCAGAGAAGAAGGGGACGAAGCAGGGAGTTCCTCTGATGCACTGGGTTCATCCGTGAAGGTGCTCGACTTCGGACTCGCCCGCATCATCGACGTGAATGTGGCCGAGACCCTGATGTCCGAGGCCGGCGCCATCAAGGGCACCTTGCCGTATATGAGCCCGGAGCAGGCACGGGGCGAAGTCGAAGCAATCGACGTGCGCACCGACGTTTACGCCCTCGGAGTCATCCTCTACGAGATGATCGCCGGCAAACGTCCCTACGACGTGACCAAGGCGGCATTGGTCGAGGCGGTGAGAGTGATCTGCTCGGAGCAGCCGCTGCCACTGCGGGAAAGCTGGAAAGGCTCGACCCGGCTCGACGCCGATCTCGAGACCATCATCGGCAAGGCGCTTGAGAAAGAAGCCGACCAGCGTTATGGGAGCGCGGCCGCGTTGTCTGATGACATTGATCACTATTTGGCCTCGCAGCCCATCATGGCCCGTCCGCCGAGCGCGGCTTATCAGCTCAAGAAAATGGTGCAGCGTAATAAACCGATGTTTGCCGCTATCACCATTGGGTTAGCCGCACTCTTGATCGCGGTTTCGGCCACCTCGTGGGGTATGGTCCGAGCCCGGAGAGCCGAGAGGCGCGCAGCCGAATCGGCAGCCGTTGCCCAAGCGGTCAATGATTTCCTTAACCAGGACCTGTTAGCGGCGGTGGCGCCATCGCAAAAAAAGGGCAAAGGCAGAGATATCTTGATGCGGGAGGTGCTCGACGCCGCAGCGGATAATATCGAAGCAGCCTCTCGACCCGACGGACGATTCGGCGACACGCCGCTTGTCGAGGCCGCGATCAGGAGGACGCTGGGAGACACCTATCAACGCCTCGGTCAGTACGACGACGCCGAGCCACAGCTGGCCAAAGCGCTTGAAATCGGCGAAGAGCTTTTCGCCGACGACGACCCGGCCTTGGCTTCTGCGTCCTACGATTTGGGCTATTTGTACGAGCAGCAAGGACGGTACGATCAAGCGGGACCCTTATTGGTGAAGGCGCTCGAAATTTGGACGCTCAGTCTAGGAGAGGCGCATAAAGACGCCCTCATAGCCATGAGCATGTTAGCGAGGGTGTACGGGAAAGAGGGGCGATCAGACGAGGCTGAGCCCCTGCTCAAACGGAATCTGGAGTTGGTAAGGGCTACCCTTGGCGAAGAACACTCGGAGACGTTAGTGACCATGGGAAACCTCGCCAACTTCTATCAAGAACGCGGACGCTTCGACGAGGCCCTGCCGCTCCACCTTGAGGTGCTCAGATTACGCGAACAGATTTTTGGCGAAGGCTCCATGGAGACAATGGGGCCCATGAACAACCTCGCCAACGTCTACGCGAGCGAAGGCCGCTTCGACGAGGCGATCCCGCTATGGGCCCGCGCCCTCTCACTCAAGCAAAGCTTCTTGGGCGCAGATCATCCCAGCACCCTCAACACCATGAACAACCTGGCTGAGGTCGAGGAGATTTTCGGTCGCTACGCACGGGCGGAGACCCTGCATCAGGAGGTTGTCGACGCCCGCAACCTGGTTCTCGGCCCAGAACACCCGATGACCCTATGGTCGATGGGCCGCCTTGCCTTCGTTCGCGGCAGGCTTGGGCATTGGAGCGAGGCCGACACCTTGGCGACGCAGGCCGTCGATGCCCTCGAAAGAACCCTTGGACCGAACAACCCGAATACGATCGGGGCAGAGGACATCCTGGGAACGATCCAGCTCGGACAAGGGCGCGCCGCGGAGGCTGAGCGTCTATTTCGACGCCTGCTCGAGACTCTCGAGAGGGAGCACCCAGGGGACGAATACACCATTCCCCTGGTCGCAGGCCACCTCGGACTTGCGCTCGCAGCACAAAGCAAACGCTCCGAAGCCGAGGCCCTGCTACTCGAAGCAATCCCGCTCCTGCCTTCTGAATACGCCGAGACCAGACTTATCGTCGAAACGCTCGTACGGCTCTATGACGATTGGCATCGCGCTGAGCCGGGAAGCGGTTATGATGTGCGCGCGAACGAATGGAGAAAAAGCTTAGCAGACGGGAAGTAGCGGAGCGTGAAGCAGCTCGGATCGTAGCCGGTATCAGCATACATCGGTAGAAAATGAAGGTGCTCAACCTCTCCCCCATGAGGCTGTTGCGCTGCGAGGAAATCCCTCTATTTCAATGAGATGTATCGCGCTGGCAAACAGAAGACCCCAGATTTTCATGTCCCAACATTAGCGACGAGCCACTGAGGCTTCGAATCCGGAAAATGAACCGCCAAGACGCTAAGACCGCAGAGGTTGTCTTTTCAACATTCAACGAAAATCCTCGCGATCTTTGCGTCTTGGCGGTTTGACAAGACTGACGCTTTTGGTCGGTAAACGGATCAATGTACAGCCCAACAGCCCTCCCTTCCAGACGAATTGTAATCCTAGCGAAACCTCTGCTATGCTATTTTCAACGATGTCTACTCCATCTGTTACCCGTGTCAATCTCATCAATGCAATCGAGATAGTTGCAACAACCTATGTTGGGGAACTTATGGGAAAGGCAGCGAGCACCGCCCATCTCAGGCGCCTCAAAATTGAAGACAATTATCTCGGATGCGACCAAGTGGATGCTGTCCTCAACTCCTTGCGATCTGGCCTCAAGGTCCTCGTCGGCGATCGAACCGCGGAAAAGGCAATCCGTGAGATCAGAAAGCGAGTCGATGCATGATGAACAAACGAAATACAGATATTGCGACTCTCGTGATCTGTATTGCCTGGGCTTCTATCGCACTACCGCGAATTTTCACCGGTAAATGGTCGGCTGAATTCGAGGCATTCATCATTTGGGGCGGCGGTTGCTTTCGGTTGATATTGCTCGCGGTAGCCTCTTTTGCCGCCGTGCAGGCCCTTCGCACCCTCGATAGGGATAACCCAGCACACCTTTCACAGACTTTCCTAGCAGGCGGTTTTTTAACCTTTGTGCTTTCCCAGATGACCTTGTTCATCCTCACGATCAAATCCGGTGGCAAGACTCCGTACCCGTCAATCGCTGATCTCGGTTTTTCTATAGCCTGTGTTTTGTTGATCGTTGCAGTGGCCCTGGGAATTCGAGCATGGCTGCGCCTCGATCTCTTCCCAGACGGTGGAAAAAAGGCTGCGACAGCTGGGATTCTGATCGCTGTTCCAGTCGTTTCCGGAGCTGTCTGGACTATCCGGTCTCTGGCGGCCGCTACGGTTCCACCGATGCAGATGGTCATCGACATCACCTACCCGGTACTCAATACGATCCTACTCATATTGACCGCAGCGATGCTTCGTTTGTGCTTGCTCCTGGGCAAGGGTTCGGTTGGGGTCGTGTGGCGGTCGTTGCTGGCAGGCTTCTTGGCGATGGCCATTGCCGACGTGATGTATTCCTTTTTTGCCGGTTTCAATCTCGAGGTTCTGGAGCCAACTCTCGACCTGTTGTACACGGTTGCTTATGCTCTGTTTGCGAGAGGTACGCTACTTCAGTGGCAATTGCTCCGCGATTAAAGAAACGCTCGCGAGAGTTTCCGACAGAAACACTGACCACGCGCCATCACCTCCCGACAGAATGCTAGACTTCTGACCAGCCTCCTAGTCGAGCATTTTCGCGTCCGCGTGGATCAGAGAATCAATAACGTGGTACTTTCTTTCGATGTCAGGATTGAAACGATGTGCCGGCCCGTTCATTATCATGTTTTTCGTATGTGCTTGGCTATTTGCAGCGCCAGAAAACGAAGCATCTGCTACTGCTGGCGACGCCTCCGAGCCTTCGGTGAGCAACGAGCCACGAGCAGCGTTGCCCCCTGCTGATTGTGTGCGTCTGCAGCGCCAGGCCCGCCTCGCATGGCAGCAGAGCCAAAGGACCGAAGCGCTAGCCCATCTCGAACAAGCAGACGAAGTGTGTCCCGATACGATTGCAACCATCTTGGCGCGGCTCGGACTCCGACGCTTGATGAACGATCAGGAAGGCGCCACCCGTGATCTCAAAGCCCTCAGAACACTCTTCGGCGAAGCTGATCAGGAGCTTCCAGTTGCAGTCGTCGCCCGCGCCATCCTTGATCCATCTGCTACCGAAGATGAACTCCGCCTGATTCGCGATCGCCTTAGGGCGTATCATTCCCGTTTTCCAGATGATCAGGATTTGTTGACTGTATTGGCCGTATTGGAAGCTCAGCTCGGTAATCTCGAAGAGTCCCGTAAGATTCTCGGCGAGCTGCTGGTAGTTTCCGGCTCTCCGAAAATACGATGGGCGGTGGTCCTACTCGACCTTGAACTCAAGCGGCCCGAAGACACCGTGCACAACCTCAATATCCTTGCCCAGGAAGACAGCGCTTTTTCATCGTGGGCGGAACTCGAACTGCTCAGAAAGTATGCCGAATTAGGACGTCATGATGATGTCGCGCGGCTGACAGATACCATGCTCAGCCAGGGAATAGCCCGTCAATCACTGATTGCCGAGGCAGTTATGGATGCGGCTTGGTCACTGTTGGACAAGAACGAGCGCGCAGCCGCGCGTTTACTCTTTGAACGGGTACTCGAAATCGATCCTACCAACAACGAAGCAAGCGAAACCCTTCGGGTACTGTTCGGAAGCCTTGCCGAACGGGAAGAACATCGCGCAGCAGAAGACCGTCGTCTGGATGAGGAAGAAGATCCTTATGCGCTGCTCGATGAAGGCACGAATCGACTCGCTTCCGGCGACGCGGCCGGCGCTCTATTATTGCTTTCACGAGCAGCAATCGCCCTGCCTGATCAACCCATCGCGTGGTACAACTATGGTATGGCAGCCATCAAGGTCGAAGCCTGGAAACAAGCTTGTGAGGCCCTTGCGAAAGCGAACCAACTCGAACCCGGCCAGCCGGGCACACTGCTCAATCTCGGCATCGCCTTCGCAAAAGCCGAGCGGTATCAGGAATCAATATCAGTGCTCGAAGAACTCGCCACAGCCCACCCGGAGCTGCACAATGCACAGTATTATCTGTCCATCTGCTATCGACAAACGGACGATAGCGAACGAGCGTCGATGGCCATGGAACGGTTCAACCAGGGCAAGAACGGTTCCTGAATGATCCTCTGGTAACGCTCAATATGAATGTCTAGCCCTATTGGCGACAAACTCGCACAGAGAATCAGAACTTGCGGGCGTACTCGCGGTATCGTTGATCGAGTTCTGGCATTGTGGTGTCGTAGATCTGTTCGATAGCATCTTTCACCGGATACCCTTCTACGATGAGCAGCATCAGTTTCGAAAACTGCGCAGTTTTCCAGCCGGGTTCACCGTGCTGGAGCATGTGGACCAGAATCCAGGATTGGGCATAGTAGAGCGACATTGAGTCCCCATAGAAGGTCTCCCTGCCCGCCTGCAAAATCGAAGACGCTGCGAGCGCTTGCTCACGTTTGATCTTCTTCTTGACTTCATCGATGCTGAGTTGTGCCAGCGTGCGCCCACGCCAGACCCTCATCTGGTTCGTATAGAACTGCGTGACCTTACGTTCACCTGGTTGAATGCCCTTCTTGGTGATACGGGAATTGCCGATGTATTCGGCAAAACCCTCGCTCAACCAACGAGGAAATTGGTGGCCGACCGTCAAAACATGGCGGAACATAAAAGCGTGCACTGCTTCGTGAATGATGGTAGACAGAAGAGTTTCCCGGCTGGGTCGCTCGGCGTGAAATGCAATCAGGCCGGGCGGGCAAAAGTATCCGGCTGTATCTTCTATGCCATCGACCGACGTGATGAAGGCCTGATACTGCGCCTGTGTTTTATACAGGTAGGCGATCACAGGCACACCGCTGTCGGCGAGCGGGATATCCTCTCCGAAGCTGTTGGCAAGCATTTGAAAAACAACCGCCAAGTCGCGCCGTACGATCTCCGCCGCACCCTCTGCATCGTGGTCGGTGACGACAGCAAATCCGTTTCCGGCTGCCGTTCTTCGTTCATTCTGATCAATCTGTTGTTCCGCCTTTTCCACCAAGGACTCAAGGTGTTTTCGCTGTTGCTCAATCGGCAGAGAAAAGATTCGAAGCGAACGATCATTTCCGGCGGGAGCGTCAGACAACAAACGCGCAAGCCCGAAATCAGACAACCCTTCCTCTGACTTCTCCCCTGGCATTTCAAATCCCTGGCCCAGCGCCATAAAGCCTGAGTGTTCGGGACCGGCATCCATCGGTTTAAACTGCAGGCTCCAGCTCAGACTGCTGGCCACCGGCATACCATCCTCCAATGCTGGTGCGAAGCGCCACAAAAAAATGCTCGACGTCACAGCTTCCGCGAATAATCCATCATATTCGCTGGACGGTGTAATACTGAGCACATCCACCGCGGCAACGCGACCCGTTGTATCGACCTCCAACTGCACAACCACCGTCGGTGCGATTCCGGTTCCAACCGCCTCCACCGGTGTAAAAAAAGGCTGTTTGCGGAGCATGACCGCTGGTAGATTCTCAGCCGGCATCGGTAACGCGGCGAGCACCACCAAAATCAGAATGACTGCGGACGTCCAGATCCTATTGAGCATGGCCCAAGGCTAACATGTAACGCCCCAGAATTGATGGCACTGAATGAGGTGACCCGCTCTTTTTGCCAATTTGTCGCGAGGGGCGGGAGACGCGCCAGAACACTAGTGTGTTTTCCCTTTTCGGCAGAGTTCTCCTGAGAAACTTGCCGGAATGTCCCACTTGCACTTCGAGTAACGGAAGGCTGCAGCGGCGGGGGAGTTTGAGGGGGAGAATCCCCACTCAAGGAGAATAGAAAGGATGTTGGGCAAGGCAGCGCGACGAATTGCCTGTCCGAAGGAAGGCCCTCGAAATCACTGCCCCCGATATGTGTTCCACCCGGAAGCGACAGAAGATTAGACCGGCATCGCATCGCGAGACCTGGTCGAAGGCCTTATCGATCTCTCATGAGGTGGGGATTCAAGCCCACGCTGCATCCTTCGGATTCGGGAGCCTTTCGGCTCCAACGGCCTCCGGCCGAGCGCCGGTTCCACCCCCTCACACTCCTCCGGCCGGAGCAGTCTGCCTTTCACGACCTTGTGCTCATTTTCCCCCGAGAGGTTTCTCCCTAATGTGTCCCTGTAGCGCAGCCCTGTTGAAGAGCTCTTACAAAACTTGGTGAGATGTATGGTCAATATTCTCTCGATGATGCGATAATCGGAAGTAGGAGCCCAGAAAATTATGACTCATACGAGCCCGTGCGCACCTGCAGAGCGCGCCTCATTCGCGATGCTCAATACCATCGTTCTGGTGTTGCTCATCGCTGTTGGATGCGGCACGCCGACCTTGGACACTTCAGACATCGATTCTCTGCAAGAATCACTAGCCGCGTTGCGGGAACCTCTTGAACCTGAAGCCAGGGCGATTTTTGACGAATCTCTTGGGTATCTGGTGGGAGGTTCAAAACCCGAAGACAGCGTTGCCGATCCGAGGCTAGCACCCTTGATTCTTGATATCTACAAACCACTCTCGGGTTCTTCAGTGACCGCAGTGATCAACCAGGCCTACATCAAGCGCGCTGGTCAAGTGAAGTCGGAGATCACCAAGCTCGAGGATACAAAGGTGCTATCCGATGAGACACGGGATATCTTGTTGAGCTTTGATCTCTTGGATCGCCGGGTTTATAAGATCAATAAGGGATTTCTCGAGTGGCCGATGTTACAACTTAGGGTTGAAAACAATACTGGTCATGAGATTCATTTAGTACGACTCAAAGCAGTGTTGTTATCTCCTGACGATCCCGAGCCGTGGTTGATGGAAGAGATCGACTATCTGATATATGACGGCATGGAAGCGGGTCAACGGGGAATGTGGCGCATCGAACCGAAACAACAAGAATGGATCCAACTCGTCGGTCCTCACCCAGGCCTGATTTTTTCAGTCGAGGTGATTGGTCTGACTTCTGTTGGCAATAACATTCTTGCCGAGACCAAATGGGGCGCGGCGGAGGTCCACCGGCTCAAGATCTACAAAGAGACATTGCAGGTGATTCGCAGTACAAAAACCTTGGCCCTAGAACTGGCCCCACGCCCAATTCGGGATACGAAGTAGGCTACCGCCTGGTCGTGACTTCCATCACATAATCTCAGTTTCTCAGACACTTTACGCTTCATAATATTTTCCTTTCTTGCTAAAGTCGCCCGAGTTCAAAATTGCAAGAATGGATGATTGTAATGACACGGAAGCTCATCAAATCACTGACCGTCTTTACCTTCATTATGACCATAAGTTTCCCAGCCCAGGGCGCAGACTATTACGTCAACTCGACAGATCTTGTCGCTAACGACAACAATGCCGGTACTCAAGCATTTCCCTGGATCAACTGCCCCGGTATGCCTGACTGGTCCGGAACCCAGTCCCTGAACCCCGGCGATACCGTTTATTTTGCAAATACCGCTACGTGGTCCGCAGCGAGCGGGTTCTCGATCATCCAGGCACAGGCTGGCATTACGTACGACGGCAGCACCTGGGGCCACGGAGAACGAGCTACTCTTGAAGCGACTGGGCCGTTAGCACGCTCGGTGATCAATTTCATGGAGGATCACGCAACCTACGCCACCATTGTGCGGGGTTTTGAGGTCGACGCCAACGGCCTCATCACCACGGGTATTGGCATGAACTGGCCTTCAGCTGCCATAAGCCTATCCGGTGCAACCAAACGAATCGAAGACTGCATCGTGCATGACGTCATGAGTGCATCAGCATCTGGTCAGTACGAGTACGGCATTGTCGTCAGTGCTGGATATGGCGGATCTTTGGTCGTCGCTAACGTTGAGATCATCGAATGTGTCACCTACAACATCTCGCGCGGGGGCATCAACATCTACGCTCCTAATGACGACCCGGCAAGCAGAATCGAAAGTGTTGTAGTTCGCGGATGCGAAATCTGGGCAACTGGGCTCGATCCCAACTACGCCGGATCAGCTCTTGCGATCAAGAACCACGTCAAAAACTGCGTTGTTGAGTACAACAGCGTGCATAACGTCACTCGCGGCACCGGCATCGGCATCAGCTCACATGAGACAGGTTTTCGCGGCCCCGAGAACTCTACGATCCGCTACAACATCGTCAGGGACTGTCCTTCGATGGGAATCAACATCAACTCGAAAGGCAGCATCAGTGTTGATATCTACGGCAATCTACTCTTGAAGAATGCCTACCAGGGTCTACGCTTCATGGATGTGGCGGATCACACTGCGGTTCGGGTTTTTAACAATACGTTTTTCGAGAACCACCACTCAAGCGGATGGTGCCACAGCATCCTCATCGGCGACGACACCGCGATCTGGGACTCTCTGGAGGTGCGCAACAACCTTTTTGTTGCTCACAGCGCTTGTCTCCCACTTGACGACTACTACGGCTTGATCACCAACCACTCGAACAATTTGTATTTCCGTTCCGGAGGAGGATCCTTAGCGCGCAGCAACGCAACCAGCTATTCCTCAGCGACCATCAACACCTTCGAACCGAGCGCCTATGCCAGCGATCCTTCGCTCGTCGATTCTGAAGACCTACCCATCGTCTTCACCGGCTCATACCCTGATAGTCTGAGACCGGATACCGAAGGTCTCAGCGTCAACTCCGGTTCTGACGCTATCAACAACGGCGCAGCGCTTGGCTCGCCTTACCACGGAAGTATCAACAGCATTACCCGGCCGTGGGATGGCGGCTGGGACATCGGCGCTTATGAAAACATTCCAGGATTGCTCTTCATTGATAATTTTGAGGCCGGCAATACAACCGCTTGGTCGGCAATTGTTCCGTGACACACAATCGCAGAAGCGAAGCGATGCCACATCGTGAGAAATGCGGGCAAATATCGAGATGAATCGTCTGGCTGAAATTCCTTGTCCAAAATGCGCCAAATACAAACTGGTATTCCGAAGATCGTGTTTGCTGAATGTTTTCGCGTGCGCCCACTGTCGCTCCTCCTTCGATCTTGCTGAGCTGTCTAGGCTCAGCAGTCGCGAGGACTTCGAAATTCTCGCCGGCCTTGTCGAGAATTTGCGTTCCGATCGAATCTAGCCCACAGATCTCACCAGCTGTCTGCTGCGGCCGACGATGCCCAATGTCCAGCGGTATTTTCTCGCTTCGGGATGCTCGACGGACTGCAGAGTACGACTCCGCGTCCCTCAGGTCGAAAACCCCACTGGACAAGGCACCTCGCCGCCCTCGCTACGAAACCTGGTGAGATCTGCGGGCTAACCTGCATACCTCACCACTCTTCTACTGAGAATTCGCGGACAAAAAAACCGCCCACTTAAAAAGTGGGCGGCTAGGTACATTATCAGCACGCGATTACGGAACCTCATAACTCCAACGCGAGCAGTTGCCACTTTCAAAATCGTCGAGGAAAAGCGACATCGGCCCACAAGGACCGGCGCCTTCAACGACGATGTCGTCAATGTTGAAGCCGCAGTACTGCCAAGATGAGTCGGTTTCTCCCTGAGTCCAGCGGATTCTCACATCCGCCTGCCCCGCCGCAAGCGCCGTGAGATCGAAGCTCTGTTCGAGCCAGGCCGAGTCAGAGATTTCGCCGGTATTCTCCCAAACCGTTACCCAGGATGTTCCACCATCGGTCGACACCTGCACCCGGGCATGGTCGTATGACGGACTTTCGACTCCCAACCAGCGCCGGAAACTCAGGAACACCGTTGTGGCTACGCTGCAATCGATGGCTGGAGTCGTCAACTTCAGTTGATCCGTCGTCAGCGAGTTCGCATAGTCGCCCGCGAGGTTAACGCCATAAACGTTGGCACCGGTGAAACCGGATGTCGGGTCAATACCACCGTGGTCGCCACCACCACCGAGCGGTACACCAAACTCCCAACCTTCGTTATTGCCGCCGTTGTCGATCGTCCATCCCGGATCGACCGTTAGATCGTCGCTGAAGAAGACCTGCCATCCACCAGTCTGTTCTTGGTAGTAGAGGCCGCCGTTGGTATCGAGCGAAGAATTGCCCAGTGCGTCATCAACGGCTATTGCAGCGTAGTAGTTGGTACATGCATCAAGGCCCTCAATGACTAGGCTATGGGCCGTCGTGAGAGCGCTGGACACCACGAGAGGTGTCGCCGGTGGAATCGACGCACCGAAGCTGAGGCCGGAGGTTGCCGGTTCGCTAGTAAGGAAAGTGACGGTCATACTATTTTGGCTGACTGCCAGCTGGACACTCGAAATCACTGGGGCGGCACAGTCGATCGTTGCAGTCGCCGTTTTGTTTGCCGATCCACCCGCACCAGTATCGAGGTCGGCATAAATCGCCGACAGCGTAGCGCCGTTGCCAACAACCAGATCAACGCCAAGGCTTGCGGAACCATAGAAATGCCCAGCAACGTCACCAACCTCGGTCATCGAAACCGCGATCGAATTGGCGCCCGACGTCTGCAAAGTTACCGTAAACGGACCCGAGGCGTTCGCATCAAAAACATCGATGGCGGCATTGGCCGAACATGGATAGACCGTGGAATTGAGGATCACGACACCGTCGGCCTCGGCGCCGACCATCACGCTTTCGTCGGTTGGGAGGTGATTGTGGGCGGTGACGCGCACCAGCATTGGCGCGCCCGCGGCAGGGGCATCGATATGGAAGATCGCCGTGCCGGTGCCATCGGTGAAACCGGCGCCCAGAAGAATGCCCTCCTGCGACGCGCCGACCAAAGCGCCACCAACCGCCCCAGCAGAGGCATCAGTCACGGAAACCGTGAAGGTATCGGTCGCCGACGGTGCGATGGCCGCCGGGACGCCAACGTTGATCGCGGTCGGTTGGCGCGTGAAAGGATCGAGGGTCGGGTCGCCATTCAGATTGTACATAGGCCAGTAATAATCCTCGTCGTCACCACCTTGCAGAGTGACTGAGGTCAGCCCCGCATAACAGATCGCGATGTTCGAGTACTGCCCGTCCAGATCGGGAATCTGGCTGCCAACCATGTCAATGTCAAAAAGCGCATCAAAATATCCTCGTTGCAGCCAATCGTCGCCCACCCAGTGGGTTGAATTCGAACCGCCCCAGTAGGAAACAAAGCCCTTGTCGGCGCCTTGCGTCACCGTGACCTCGCCAAAAACATCCGCGTTGGTGGCCCATTCGTTGGAACTACAGGAATGGCCGATGCCGATGGGATACATATTCGTATTCGCCATACTTGTGATATCGCCGGTCGATAACGGTGGATCGCCGGACCAGCCAGATGCTCCGGAATGTGCCGAATAAACGGCCCATCCCCGTCCAGTATTAAGATCATTAATCAGCTCGGTGGTCGTCGGATCGTCGGTGCCATGCCAGAGGTCACACTCGGCACTGTTCGGCGCAACCTCCATCAGCTCGGCGATGACATCTTCATGACTCGTCACGTCGTAATTCTCATAGTCGTCACCGGCAAGGAAAAGCGCGCGGTTGAGCCACGCCGAGTTGCCGGCAGTCGGTTGTTCGTAAAAGAGGATCTTGTCCCGCATGTTGATCAGTTCAGTGACGTCGTCAACCGGCCAGCGAGCGATCATCATGTCGGGGTAGATGTCATTTCCCGCGAGTTGCACGTACGGCAAGTCGGTTCCACCAGCACCACCACCACTCGGTGTGAAGGTCGCTAATTGATCAGGCGAATCACCAATCATGAGGATGTAGACCGGTGGATTGGGGCCGCTATACAAACCACTGATATATGCCTTGATGTCGGTCGTTGTGGTTCCAGCCGTGGCAGTCGTCACTACCGTGACGTTGTAACCGCAGGTTGTTTTCCAGTCTACGAAGGGTTGCAGACCAGCAACGAAAGCCGGCGGCGTGATAATTAGAAAATTGATCGGCGCATCACTGGGATACTGCCATTCGCCTGCCCGATTGCCGTCGCTACTGGAAAAGCCGAGATTGAGCGCGCTGCGCCCCACGAACGCATCAAAGGCGCGGCTCGACAAACGCTGCCGCTTCGCCATCGTTGCTGCCGCGTTGCCGCCGACGAAGCTCAAGCGAACGCCGACTCGTTTGGCGATCTTGAGGATTCCCGCAGCAACGTCATATTCGACCGGCGAGAAGCTCAGACGAACCAAACGGTGGTCGCGCATCGTCACTGCCTTTTCGAGAGCGATCAGATCGTGACTGACCACACCTCGATAAGCATCGTTCTTGAAACTGAAGCGCCAGTCACGGGCTTCCTGACAATCACATTTCGGACGCGGCGCTTGCACTGGGTAGAGCGTCGTAGAAAAACCAAGATCTCCGAGGGAGACCTCGTGCCAATCGAGAACTTCAGTCGTCAGCCGGACCTCGGCCGCTTCGGGAATCTCAACGAAGCGCCTGAAGGCCGGCAGCAGAGGCGATCCGATCGCTCCGACCTGACCGGCGCCGGGAATTGAAACCATGGTGAAATTCTGACCGTTTTCCCGGATCGTATCGAGGGTCAGACCCGGTACGTCAAAATCGAACTCCAGCGTCGTGATATCGGACCGCTGGATTTCGACCGCAGTTGGGTTTGCATTCCGATGGTTTCCAAAATCAATCCACGTTTCATTTGCGCCGGCTACCCCGACACAAACGCCAATAATCGCCAGAAATGTTAGTGTTTGACGCATGAACCCTCCATGAATTGTCACAAGATCCGAGAAAGAACCACCGAAGATCATGCCACGAGTACGGGAAATGTCAACTTTGAAAGACGTTCTCAAATTCTAATATCTCAAAACAGCGATATAGAATGAGAATAATGAACCCTCATTTTTCACCATTTTCTGCTGAGACACGGGTAAACCCGTACTTCTCACCAACATTCGTAGCGAGGGCGCCGAAGTGCCATGTCCAGTGGGGTTTTCGACCTGAGGGACGCGGAGTCGTACTCGACCGTCCGTCGAGCATCCCGATGCGAGAAAACGCCGCTGGCCATGGTGCAACGTCGACCGCAGCAGGAAGTTGGTGAGAAATACAGGTTAAACTAAGCCGCATGCGACGCACCGCCAACGCCCCCGTGCCTCTTCTCGCTCTTGCGTTTAGCTCTGGGGCCGCAGCGTTGGCCCTGGAGCTATTGTGGGCACGGCAACTTTCTCTCGCATTTGGCAGTTCACACTACGCTGTCACGACGACCCTTGCTGGCTTCATGCTCGGTCTCGGCCTCGGCAGCTTGGTTGGCGGCCGAATCGCCGACTACGCACGGAACCCCGCGATCTGGCTGGCAGGGATCGAACTCGGTCTCGCGGGCCTCGGCCCTCTGCTCACCTTCATATTGATCAGATTCCCTGTCGTGGCTGCCGAATTCTTGCCCGCAATCTCGATCACCGAACCAGCGGCCAACATGGCGCGGTTTATTCTGGCGATGATCGTCATGCTCCCGGCAACCTTTCTGATGGGTGCGACGTTTCCGCTCATGGCACGCTCGATCCGCGGCGCCCCATCAGACCTCCATCGCGCTCTGCCGACGCTGTATGGGATCAATACTCTTGGCGCTCTCGCCGGCGTGATTGGCGGATCGTTCTGGCTCTTGCCGAAAACCGGAGTCATCGGCGTGACTGCCGCCGCGGCGGCCGCAAACGCCTGCGCCGCTATGCTGGGCCTGTTACTAGCCCGCATTTCTCACCACCTTCCTTCTGTGGCCGGCGATGCACCATGCCCAGCAGCCAACCCGAAGAATCGGCCAAATCCAGTTGCACCAAGCGACTGGGTCGCACCCAACAGTTTCCTGTACCTGACGCTTGCCGGGCTCTCCGGGGCCGCGGTATTAGCGGGCGAAACCTTGTGGAATCGAATCCTGGGTATCGTATTGCCAAACTCGACCTTCACCTTTGCCCTGCTCCTCGCTCTCTACCTCGGGGGATTGGCGATTGGCAGTCTATGCGTATCTACGCTGACCCGCCGTCCGAGTCAGTTGCGGCTATGGGTTTTGGTGCAGACCGCCGTGATGGGTTGGTTACTGGTATCGCTCGCGCTATTGCCGCGGATTTCTCTGTGGGTCCGGGATGTCCGGCCACCCGCCGGTTGGGGACGTGTTCTACTGACGCCACTCACCGTCGGTGGAAGCCTGATCCTGCCAGCTACGCTACTGCTCGGCGCCGCGTGGCCGATCCTGCTTGCCGCCGGCACACCGCGGATCGAGGACGGCGGCCGGCGCATCGGACTCATGGGCATGGCCAACGCGATTGGCGCTGCAATCGGCGGCGCCGTCGCCGGCTGGTTGATCGTGCCATTGCTCGGCATCAGCCGCTCCTTGCTCGCACTGGCGGCCATCCACGCGCTGCTGGGGGCGATGGCCGCACTCGGTACACAACGACGGATTCTTGGAGGGGTTGCCGTGATTCTCGCAGTGCTTGCTGTGGCGGCTCCTCCGTTCGGCCAGATTGCATTGCCATCGACGGCCTCTGGACCCACTGCTTGGCAAACCGTACTCTACCGCGAAGCTGCGACAGGGACCATTACAGTCCTCGAAGATCCATCAACCGGGCGCCGGTCGATGTTCGTCGACAATAGCGCCGTCATCGGTACGACCTATGACGCGCTCAAGGTCGTGCGCATGCTCGGCATTCTTCCGGTTCTTCTGCACCAGACGCCTTCTGACGTCCTGGTCATCGGCTACGGCGCCGGCGTCACCACCGCCACCCTGGCAGCCTCGCCCGCGGTGCGATCGATCGATGTTCGCGAGATCATTCCCGCTGTCGCCGAAGCTTCGTTTCTATTCGAAGCAGTGAACCATGGGGTTTTGCAGTCGGACAAAGTGCGCCTCGGATATGGCGATGGGCGCAATTTTCTCCTCACGGCTGACCGCAAATGGGACGTCATCACTTGCGATCCGGTGCATCCACTCTTCGGTTCCGCTGCATTGTATTCGCTTGAATTCTTCGAATTGTGCCGACGAAGCTTGCAGCCGGGCGGTCAGATGTATCAATACCTCCCGCTGCACCAGATGCCGCCCACCGCCTTTCGCCAAGCAATCGCCACCTTTTCGGCGGTCTTCCCTCACACCCGAATCGCCTTCAGCCTCGGCCACGGTGTTCTGATCGGCTCGGATCAGCCGATCAAGATGAACTGGAATCTCTGGCAAGAACGGCTGCGCACATTCGAAGAAACTGCCGACCTCGTCGATTCGGTGCTGCAAACCCCGGCACAAATTGCAGCGCTCATGCAACTGGACACCCAGGGATGTCAGACAGTCGGCCTCTCCCCGCTGTCCACAGACAGCGCGCCGGTACTCGAATTTCTCGAGCCAGCGGCGTTTGCGCCGGGCGTCTGGAAGGCCAACGCACAGACCCTCATCGAAGCGTACGACTCCCCGCTCTCAGACATCAAAGGGCTGCCCGAAGTCTTGGTTCCCGATCTGCAACGACTCATCGCCGGAAAGAGGCTCTTGCTCTTTTGTCAGCTCGAACGCAACGACGGTCATTTCGACGACGCCGCAGCATGGCTCGCGAAGGCGCTCGCCGTGGTTCCGGAAGACCCGGAAATCCGGCGCTACGCACTGCAGGCACAGGCCGATGGTTGGTTCCTTCCGCGCTGATCGCATTTCCCATCAGTAGTGAGGCGAAGCTCAGAACATACCTATCCACTTCGCTCAGGTTGTCTCAATACCTGTGCCTATTTGGTTTTCTCGGCATTGTGACGTGTTGAACGTCGAAAGGGAGAATTGAACCGCGAAGTGCGCGAAGACCGCAAAGGTTTAAGATTCTTACCTTTGCGTTCTTGGCGTCTTCGCGGTTCAAAAATCCAAGCGATCTGGGCCAGAGCGAGTTCAAATTTTCCTGGCGCGTTGTCATCAGACGCGCTCAGAGCGTTGAGATTACCTGAGTGAAGTGGATAGGTATGGCTCAGAATACCTCAATACTGACGAGTTGGGAGCGGCTATTGGTAAAAGGCGTTCGTGCCTGGAAGGTATGCTCACCGGTTTTAAGAGGCCAGCGTGCGGTGTAGGGATAATCACTGATCATCCAGGGTTCACCATCAACGTACCAGACGATTTGTTTTGTCGGCGGATCGACGGTGACACTGAGCGCGAGAGTCGAGCGGCCCGGCGGTGCTTCGGGATCACGCAGCACCCGCATTGAAGGCCGCGGCGTGGTGATGCTGATTTGGCTTGGCCTGAGTTGGGTGAGCTGCGGTCTCGACGAGGCGGCCGGCGGATATGGCAAACCGGCATTGACCTGCCACTGCGCATAACGCGGACCTAAATCGGTGAAGGTTCGGGTTGTGATGTCGGCGCTTGCGCTTCGAAAAGTTGCGAGCTCTCCAGTGTTTCTATCAACCATGAGCCGTTGGTGCGCTTCACAGCGCATTATTGGTTCTTCACCTTTGGCGAAATACTCGAGTTGTTGACGATCGCAGGCATTTGATGCGCGCGTGCCGGTGAGCGCGCACAGCATCACCGGGCTCGAGGATCGAGGAGGCGGGAATCCGACGTCATCAAGACCATCGAGTTGGTCTGAGTGCAGACCGGTCATGACCCGTTTGACAAGACGGGCCGCCGAACGGGATCCGGAGAGCCGGTTCATCGGCCGGAAATCGGGATGCCCGACCCAGGCAGCAACAAGATATTTTCGCGACCAGGCTACGGCCCACGCATCGTGATAGTTCGAAGAGGTACCGGTCTTGATAGCAACCGGAAACGGGTATTCGAGCGAACCCATACGCTCAAAAGCCGGTAAGCGGGCCATGGGATCAGCGAGAAAGAGGGTGATCTGGCGCGCGACCGATTCGGAGAGCAAACGCCGGCTAGGCTCTTGCGGTTGACGGTCGTACCAGCGTAATTGCCCGAGTTCGCCATCGTTGAGAAAAACGCTATAAGCACGCACAAGCGCTTCGAGAGTCACGGGCATACTCCCGATGGCTAGACCAAGACCCCAGTGCCGCGCATCTCGCGTATTTTTGTGCAGACCTAGATCGTTGAGAAATCGATAGCCGTCATCAAGACCAATCGCATCAAGCAGGTTGGCGGCCGGCACATTACGCGAATTGGCGAGGGCCATACGTGGTAATAACGGGCCAAAAAAACTTTCATCGGCATTGCCGATGCCACCTGCTCCACGATCAAGATCGTCGAGAATATCAGCCGGCGTTATGATCTGATTTTCAAGCGCAAAAGCGTATAAAAACGGCTTGAGGGTCGATCCCGGCGAACGGGGAATCCGCACATAATCAATCGCGCCTTTGTGGCGTTGATCAAAATAGTCGGTTGACCCAACCCAGGCGAGAACCTCGAAGGAAGCACGGTCCAATACGATCAGGGCCCCGTTGCCCGCACCAAGGTGATCCCACGAACTGATCGATTCGAGGAGCTGCCATGAGGCTTCCCGCTGGAGTTCGAGGTCGAGGCTGGTAATGACGCATGGCCTCTGAGAAATCTGGACAAACTGCTGTTGATCGGCAAAGAGCTGTTCCATAGCGAGCACGTAATGCATCGCCTCGTCTGGGCGCTCTCCGCGCAAAGGTATTCGCAGCGTCTTGATCTGCTCGATCGCAAGCTCGTACTCGGTGCAAGAGAGCACGCCGGTGTTTTTTAATATGCCGAGAATCCTGATGCCTCTTGCGATGGCTTGTCGCCGGCCATCGCTGGTGAACGGATTCATGCGTGCCGGGGCTTGTGGGATTGCAACAAGAAAAGCGACTTCGGCCCAGCTCAGATCAATGACCGGTTTATCGAGATAGCGCCGGGCTGCGTAGGCGATGCCGTGAATGCGATTACCGTACGGCACAATCCGAAGATAGTGACGAAGCACCTCGACACGGCCGACGCGGGAGGTCAACACCAGACTCGTCATCGCCTCAAGCGCCTTATTGAAGTAACTCCGTGATCCGGGATGCTGCATTCGAGCAAGCTGCATCGCGAGGGTCGAAGCTCCCGAAATCCGGCGGCCGCCCGTCATGTTCTGATGCGCCGCACGCACCACCGCCCTGGCATCAACTCCAGGGTGTTCCCAGAAGCGCCGGTCTTCAATCGCCAAAGTCGCCGCGATCACCCGTTCGGGCAAAACCTCAACCGGCCAATAGCCGAAACCACCCTCTTCTGACCCACCGACCTCACCGAGAAAATCCCCATGCCGATCACGCAGGAGCACACTGACCTCCGGCTCGCTCAGATGGGCCCGCGATACGGCTATCCCAATTCCCAGCATGATCAGCATACCAAGTATCAACGTCCCACCGGCGACGAAACGCCGCCAGTAACGAAGCAGAGGTTTCAGACCGATCTTCATTTCAAACCGCTGATCACGGTTCCTGATCAGCGGCTACGATTCGAATTGTTGCTCCATTTCCGTGGCCGCGTACCGACTGGTCATACATCATCTCGGCTGCGGCCGGTGGCTGCATGAAGACTCCAGGTACGGTCGCCCGGCTTCTGAAGTAGAAATCGAAGGTCCCTTTTTCCAGTGTGTTGTAGTAGAAAGTGACACTATCGTCCATATACGCCGCATAACTCGGTTCAAGACTCATTTGGCCTTCTGGAGTTGCTTCTTTTCCGGCTGTAGCAAGGCGCGGGTTGAGCGGTTCCATGCCCGCGGCGAGCGGTACAACAATCGCGACATAATGCCGCTTACCAGGATTGACGATCTGCACATGATCCTCAACAACATCACCGACGACAAAGTCAAAAATCTGTGCCGCTGCATCAAGGGGCAGACGCTGTGGCGGCGCATCAAGCACCTTGTACAACATCAGTTCTCGGGAAACGACAAATCCTGAAGCTTCGGCCTCGATCATGGAGCCCGCGGCTTTCGGAATCCAAGAGATCTCAGCCCGGGCGACCGTATTTTGATCGCCTGCAGACTCAAGAGCGATCGATGCTGGCCCCGAAGCCTGGTCTTTGTAATAGACGATAGGATTATTCGACGTCAGCTTGAGGTCCTGGCGCTCGGCGCCGAGCATCAGGCTGATCGTCTGGGGCTCGATCTTGAGGCTCCCTTGACCGAGCACATCGGTGAGAGCAAGCACGGCGGAGGCATTCGCATTCGTTGAACCCCATCCGTCGCCACGGCCCAAGTTGATCAATCCATCAACCAGCACCTGGAATCGGGAATCATCCTTGGAAACAGCCGCGAGCGCCCGAATGATTTCGGACAAAGAACGTGTCTCCGAAGGCAAGATGAGGCCAGATTGTTGGTCTTCGGAATCTTGAAGACCACCAAAAACCTCGTTACCTTGATATAGCCGCACAACCAGGCCATCCCATAGTTTGGCCGCGAGTTCATCGACGGTCGCCCCACTCGTAGTGCCAGCTGCAACGAAGGATTGCAGAACCTCAGCCGAAGCCTCAAGATTGAGATACCGCGCCTTACGCGCTAATTCAGCCGCGTAGGCAGGATCAAAATGACCCGCTCTCGTCAATGCTGCAAGCGCCCAGCAACGCTCGGCGAAAGACGCACCATCGATGAAGCGGCTGTAGTCCGAGCGTAGACTCTGATCAAGCACTCGTACCAAGCCCGCTTCGAGCTTTTCATCAACTTGATAACCCGCCGCTTTTGCCTCAATGAGAAAATCAAGAGACCACGCGGTTAACGAAACAAAGCCTTCAGAACCGGGCCAATACGCAACAAGGCCGTCGGAATCAATCACGTGGGGCAGAAACTCGAGTACATCCGAAACTGCACGATCAAGTTCGGCCGGGTCATCAACAAGATGAAAACGATCACGAAGCGATGACAACGCGATAAAGGCTCGCGCGCGGCTCAAACGCTGCTCAGTACAGTGGTGGGGATATTCCATCAAAAAGCTCAGAGCCGCGACCATACGCACTAGGCCGGGCTGAGCCGAGACAAGGACGGTACGCCGAATCGTGCCTTCCCGCGCTTCACCTGTGATCTCGGGAAGCTCAATGCTTTGCCCCTGCACGAGCTCGTCAATCTTACGATCGGCAATTCGACGACGATCATCGAGGATCGGTAAACGCACTTCAAAAGCGTCGCTTGCTTGATCAGAAGTGCGGCTGACTCCGACTCTGAAAAGTGCCTCATTCGTTTCGAGCGTGCCATCTTCTTTGTATCGCGGAGTTGGCACGTTGATATCAAAATCGATGCGTTGCGGCCGATTGGGCACCCACGCGAGTTCCCGTCGCCCTTCAGATTGCAGCTCAACACCTTCGACCTCAATCTCAACCGCTCCGGGACCGCCTTCACCCTCAACGATGCGGCCGATAGCAGCAGCGGTAAAAATATCCCCAGTCCGCACGAATCGCGGCAAGGCTGGCTGCACAATCATCGGCAAACGCACGCTCAGACTTGATGCTGCAAACCCAAAACGCTCAAGACCACTGATCGCTTTGGCGCGGATCTTGAAGTTGGTTAAATTATCGGGCAATTGCACCAAGACACTCATTTCGCCGTCGGCGCCAACGATGATTCGAGGATCGTAAAAAGGTACCGGCTTGAAGTTCTTCCGCACTGTCGCACGATCAAGAATGCCTTCCGCCGCCATCTCTCCTTCACCACCACCTGGATTTTTTCCAAGGGGTAAAAAA
>PJEL010000542.1_pt1 | contig 44355 bp, 41 predicted proteins | sample 1853271 | NCBI WGS metagenome assembly PJEL01 (sample SAMN08108733, study PRJNA415343) | Invertebrate metagenome, whole genome shotgun sequencing project. | host: Globobulimina | place: Sweden: Gullmar Fjord | collected 2015-08
TTCAACATGTTGAGCCCTATCAGCTAAAAATAACATTAATTCTGCTGTCGGAACTAAATCGTACTTTGGATTTAATAATAATTCACGAAGTTTAATGCATTCTGGTATACATGGAGATCCCGGTTCTTTTGTTAATACACTTTCTATATTTCTTTGTCCTAACCATTTTGATAACAACTTAGCTTGGGTCGTTTTCCCTGAACCCTCACCACCTTCAAACGTAAAGAAAAAACCTTTATTCATTTATTTTCCTCCTAGTTAATATTATTGGACCAGAATCATCAATCAATATTGTATGCTCACAATGTGCTGTTAATCCTTCTGCACATACTGACCAACTATCAGAAACAGTCGTATTATCCGATTCAGAGTCTATAAACATAGGCTCTATCGCTAATACGACTCCAGGTCTCAAAGTAAAATCATTATAATAATCTTTAAAATTAGACACGTATGGCGGTGCATGTAATTTTCCACAATCTATTCCATGACCGCCATAGTTTTTGGGTATTTGATATTTATTTTTATTGGCAATTTTCTCTATCACACTGCCAATGTCACTTAATCTATTTCCTGGGACAGCAACTTGTATTGCTTTAAGCAGTGCAGACCTACACTTTGAAATAAGTTTTGATTGATCTTCACCAACAACAACCGTTTCAGCAGTATCTCCTATAAATCCATCTATTTCGATGCCAAAATCTATAGAAACTACATCTCCTTTCTTTAATGGAGTATCATCTGGAATTCCATGCACTAAGACATTATTTTTAGAAAAACAGATTGCGGCAGGAAATCCCTCATGCCTGAGAAAAACAGGATTGGCATATATTTTATTACATTCTTCTATGGCAATATTGTCAATATCTTTAGGTGTACATCCGACTTGGATATGAGATAATAACTTATCTAGTATGCGAGCAGCTTCTTTCCCAGCTATCTTAAAACCTTCAATTTCTTTCTTAGACTTTATCTTTACTATCATTTAGAATACTTTAAATCCTTCTATTGTGTTAATCCTTATAACCCAAAGACCAAACAAGCTTCCTTCGGCTAAAAATATATTTCTATTAACCTCTCTCTGTTTTTCTAATTCATATGAGAGAGTATCTCCCCACGGAAGCTCTTGAATTGATTCTAAAAATTCACCATTTATCAACTCAAAACATTCTTCACCAAGCAAAATTACTCTTGGCTTTTTATCTTCCATTTCTAAATCTATTTTCGTTTTGAGTATTTCATGAATTAAATCATCAACCTTTTTTGTCATTTTTTTCACTAATATTTTTAATTGTTTCAAAAAAATTCAAATCTTCAAGTTTAATCGTTTTATTGGTTGTCTCTTCAAGTTTAATAGTTTCATCAGTCGTCTCTTCTTCCACGAGACCCCACGGCGTATCATTTGATATGATTCTCGACCACAATTCTTTATCGACATCATTAATTTTTTTATTTGCTTTAGTAATGTCGACAGATTTAATTCTTGTTGCATTAGAAAATAAAATTAACCATTGTCTTGCCATAAAAAGTTCTAACGTACTTAAATCTTTCATCTATCCCTCCTTAAGGAACTGGTGTGTGTGAAGCAGTATATGCTGCAGCCAATCTATTTAGAGCATCAAAAACGGTTGTTGGATCTGCTCCTGCCCAATCACCATGATTAGTTGGAAAGTAAGCAAGATTTCCATTAGATGTAATTTGAGTGACTGATCCATAATTATCCATATAATTTAATTCTGTATATCCATATCCATCATTATCTTTTGAATAAAGAAATCCAGCATTTGCTCCTGGAATAGGATCTGTAGTTTCCATTAAAATAGCTGGAGCAATATTTAAATAACCATCTTTAGTTATTTGCGTAACATCTCCATAATTATCCATGTAATTTAATTCTGTATATCCAGAATCATCTTTTGAGTAAAGGTGTCCGGTATTATCAGCATAAGTAGGATCTGTTATTTCATTTAATGTTAAATAACCATCTAATTCGAGAGCGCCAATTCCAGAAGCATTAATTTGAATTGCACCTGAATCAACAGTAATTGTTCTACCACTACCAGAACCAGTTGGACCATCATACACACTATCTAATGATGAATTAAAATTTCCATTTGATGTAATTTGTACAACATTACCAGAATCATCCATATAAAATAATTCTGTGTCTCCAGAATCATCTTTACAATATAAATATCCTTTGTTTGTTATAGTAGGTGGATTTTCTGCTTGTTCATATAATCCAACACCTTTAAGAGAATTGTAAGTTGCTAAATAACCATCTTGCGTAACTTGAGTTACCTGACCAGAATCATCCATATAAAACAATTCAGAAGTGTTGTATTCATCATCATTTTTAGAATATATAAATCCTTTATTTGATACATTTGTTGGATCAGCAGCTTGTTCACCAAATCTAACAGGACCACCATCAAAACGAATATCTCCTGATGTATTTTCAAAAGCCACATCCCAATCATCAGAAACAATAGAATTTATATAAATAGCAGTGGTTCTTGATGTACCATTACCACCTAACTCTGAAACAAAACTATATATGTCGGATGTAATTGAGCCCGTAGCATGATTATTTATTTTAGATTTTAATGAAGTAGATAATTCTCCAGCAGTAAGAGCATCTCCAGGAGTTGCCGTATCAGTATATGATTCTACAGTCAAAGAAATAGCATCGTTACCACCTTTTGGTTGTAAACCTATATAAGAAGAAATAACACTAGAATCTGCAGGGTCACTTTCATGCCAAACTCTAAAGACACTTTCCACACCAGCAGTACTAGAAGTTATATAAATTCCATTAGTTCCGCTCCCAACATTAGAAATATCAAATTCAATCCCATAATCATCAACTGCAACTGATCTTGTTACACCTGGTTGGTTTCCATAAACCGAATCAAATGTAGAATATGTATAACCATTCTTTGTTAATTGAACAACAGCACCATTATCATCAATATAATTTAATTCTGAAATTCCAAGAATATCTTTCGCATAAACTATTCCTCTACCAGTCATTGAAGTTGGGTCAGTTATTTCTCCTAACATTAAATAGCCATCATGAATATGATACCTAATACTACCATACTCATATGCATCAGATCCCACTAATACTTCAATAGCTATAGCTGCATCCCTAACAGCATGTGGTTGACTAACCCTAGTTAAATCTTGATTATTATCTAAATCTGGCATACCAGTCAAACTAGTGTCATCTATTGTTACCGGATAATATGTTCTCCAATCTTTGATTGTCATAATTTTTTAACCTCTCGTTTAATATCCTTTACCAAATATATCTCTAATATCATTAGATGGAATAGCTCCGGTACTTTCATTAAGGAACACAACTTTCCTATTTCCTTCTAATGTTATGTGAGTTAATCCTCCATTATCGTATCCGTCAGTTGTAGCGACCAATACAGTATTAGTAACTTCATCTGAAGAAATGGAAGTAACAGATGGAACATCTCCACCTATTACCTCATAAGTATAACCACTTCCAACTATACCATAACTGAATGATAATCCATATGCATCAAATCCATCATTATATCCATCGGTATGTTTATCAAATGTCTCTATTCTAGTCATTCCAGTTGTGGTGCCAACATAAATTCTAGTTCCCTGAGTATATACTGATGAAACTTCACTAACAACATGTAAACATAGTATTTCTCCTGGAACAATAGGCGGAACAGAAGCTGCATTATAAGCATCAGCAGCATTATATATATAATCAGGTGCCCTATAATTAAAATCTCTTTCATTAGCACCATTAAATACATAAATCTGATTGTAGCATTGATTTATAACATACAAAGTGCCACTGTCTGTAATCTGCGCTTGATTCACATAATAACCATCCATGTAGTATAAAGGATTGGATTCATTACGAATATTTACTATTCCTACATCACCAATTGACCCCCACTTCATAGAACCCCAATTAAATTCATTCCATATGGCCCCTACATACCTGCCCCATAAATCATCCGCCCAACTAGAAGCACCCCATCTTGAGCCTAAATCTCCATCCATCGATAATTCTAAATTGGAAATACCATCTATTCTCTCACCATGTAAAAATTTAATATCATTTTGTGGTGTGGGTGGCATAGTATCTATCATATTCATTTGTCTTACCACACTTTGACTTTCTCCAGCTATATCTTTTACATCCAAACCTTTAAGTCCGTAATATCCATCACAAAAATAAAGAGCATTTACTGAGCCATCAACTATAAATGCCCATCTTGAATATAATTCATATAATTCATAATCTTTTACATTAACATATACAGAAACAATACTTGTGTGATCTTCGGTATTTTCAATAACAAAATGATATCCATCTGTTATATCTGTTCTAGCAGAGCTAGACCCATTGTACGGAGTATAAAATGTATCAGCTTCACCGTCATATGCTAATGTTTCTTTTATGTATATTTTTATTGTATCGGGATCAATATTGTCTTCTGGATCTAATATATCAAATAATATAGAAGCGCTGCTACTCACGCTGGTTGCGTCAGGTGCTGGGCTTATATTACTTAAATAAGGGGAAAAAGTCCCTGAATTTAAATTCCAGATTGCCATATATTAATTACTCCTAATAATTTAAGTTCCAAAAGGAAATTGTCCAAATGGACCTGACCCGAATCCACCATTTAAAATTAAAAATCTGTAAATCTGATCTAATGTATTACCTAACAAATCTGTCGCAACAACCCTAACATATACATATTCATCATCAACAAAGGCTACTGGAGGATATAAATATGCAAGTAAGCTGCGGTATCCAATTAAAATACTTCCATTATATCCATTATAAAAACCATTAAAATTTCCTCTAAAAACATCAAGATCATTTATATAAATTCGCAAATCAGTTACTTCTATTGCTGTTGCAACATCTATAATTGATAGCGTTATTGGACCAACATTATCCCAAGATCCTTCTGGCGCTGGATCCTGATTAAATAGAATTGGGGCTGTCTTATCAACAAATTCATAATCTGTCCCATAATGAGAAACAAACATGGATTGAATATTATATGAATCGAATATTTGACCCCATCTTGTAATTCTAGATGAGGTAATCTTACGAAAAATATCAATACCACCTTCACCAGCCAAATATATTCTTTTGCTATCAGCCTGAACAACATTACTCGCATGCCAGGTCCTTACAGTTCCATTGTAATTGGTCATGTGGGCTGTTGACTCAAATGGAGAAAAATTAAATGTCGATGTAATACTACACCCATAAGCATCTGTTAAGTCACTGACATCTAAACGAAAACTATCTCTTCCATAAAATAACTCAACCCATAATATTATTTCGGTAGCATAACCATCACCTGTTATTTCTGGTATTTCAGCATATCTCGCATACATACCATGATTAAATTGATAGTTTGTTACATCTAAAAAATCATTATTAACGAGTATCGGACCACCAAAAACAATCCTTAAAGTAACTTCATAAGGATTTGCCTCAGCTTCTTGAATGGCCGAAATTGTTCTAACATTCCAACTAGTTTCTGCAGATACATCTGCCAAATTCCTGGCAGTTATACGCATAGAAAAATAATAGTTTTGAGTATCAGAATGAACTAATGTTAATCTATATCCATCATAACCATCACCTGTGCTTAAAGGCACCACAGATGAAGCAGCTGTAAATGGAGAGTAGAAGGTACTTGGGCCACTAAAAGCCAAACTACCATTGGCATAGGCATCCACTTGAGATAATTTTATCCCATAATCATCCAAAATATCAACGGATATATACCCATCAGGCTCATTACAAACAGAGCCTTGGGGAGGATTTATATTACGAAAAAATGGAACACTCATAGTTAGCCTCAGAAAAAGATATACGAATGCTTTTTACACATTCGTATAAATATTAGATTATTGATATATTACTAGAAAGTTTATAGAATCTCTGAAGCAATTGTGGCAAGCATGGAGCGCTCTCCCTTGCGCAATGTTACATGACCGGCAATTCCACAATCTTTGAATTTTTCTACAACATGTGTTAATCCATTGTCCGCAAAGTCTACGTAAGGATTATCAATTTGCTCAATGTCACCGGTAATGATAATTTTTGTTCCATCTCCAACACGAGTAATAATAGTTTTAATTTCATTAGCACTTAAATTTTGTGCCTCATCAAGAATAATAAATGATTTCGGTATACTACGACCACGTATGTATGTTAAAGGCTCCACTTGAATTAAACCATCATATATCTCTTTGTTGCTTTGATATCCACCACTTAGTAAAAAATCTAAATTATCATATATTGGCTGCATCCAAGGTCTTAATTTTTCATCAATATCTCCAGGGAGATACCCAAGGTCTCTTCCCATTGGCTGTATAGGACGAGAAATAAGAGCACGATCAAATAATTTATGATCACTTATTACATGGTGCATTGCGGCAGCACATGTTAACAGCGTATTATGTGTTACTATAAAATTATTTGTAAGATATAAATGATCAGAATGATCTATATATATACATTGCGCATGCTTTTTGCCAATATATTCAACACTATCTATATATCTCCTTGGAAAATACTTAGTTCTAGGAATATATAAATCACGTTTTCTTTTTAACTTAAACGGAATAAGATCTGGAGGACAATTAATATACAATCTATACGATTTTTTTCCAAATAATAAGTTTCCATTGTATTTATACTTAGTAATCCTACTATTAATAGTGGCTGTCCCACCCAGCGACTCAATTAAAAATTTTACCCCATTGGCAAGATTGATTGAAGTAGAGCTGAATGATATACTACAGGAAGTATTCTTCTCATTACAGCTAATAGTACCATCCGAGTCCATTAAGCCTTGTAATAAATTAATTCTATTACGTGTTGAAGAATATTTATAACGATTTGGTATAAATTTTTCATGTGACCTCCGGCCATTCAAATTTAATTCAATCAAACCGGTGGTTATTCTGTTTTTTCGACCATCATACTTAGCCTTTTTAAAATAATAATCATATTTTGACCTTTTAGTAATATTAATATCTGGATATACTGATTTGCAATACTCGATAATTTCATGATCTGCGGATGATATAGATACAGAAGAAGATGTAAATCCACCATCACCCAATAAAAGACCTAATAAATATGGATCCAATGGTAATTCGCTATTATTTGAAAATTCTAAAGGTTTTGTTATAGGTATAGAATGATTTCTTTTTCCAGATTTGCCATATCTTAAAGATTTTCTTATTTCATTTAATTTTTTTACGCTTCCGACCTTTTTCAAATCTCTATTTTTTTGAGTTCTAGTATACCATAAATGATCATCTGAACATTCTGTGCTGGTACCATCCGTAAAATTAACTTTATATATGTCTATTTTCCCCTGTGGATATATACCTAATATTTCTGCCTTTTCACCACTTGGTGTTAAAACTGAATGACCAATTTTTAGATCACCCATTTTTACATAACCGCTTGGACAAAGAATATTACTATCTAGCGGCTGCGCTTTACCTGAGCCAGCTCGCCCCACTAAAGTAACTAGTTTAATATTCGGATCTAATAAAATATCAACTGCCATTCTTTGCTCTGCATTACGCGGAGTAATACCAAACAGCTCTTTTGGCTGAAATATTGTTTTAAATAAGCCTTTATCAATATGTCTGGCAATTGCCACATGATTAGCTTTTGAATCGGATTGTAATTTAAAAAACTGATTACAATAAGCCTTTATCTCTGAAATTTCCACCGTTCCATTGGCATATATCTCATCAATAATTTTAGATTTCACAATTAATGTATCGACACCACTATATATTGAATCAACATTCTTTGCAATCTTATCTCTTACATAGTCTTGTGCTTCAATTTTAAATACATCACACTTAACTCTTAGATTAATATCTTTAGAAACAAGTATGACATTCTCACCTTTCTCCTTTAATCCTAGAGCAGTACCTATTATTTTGTCATCAACTTTATTCGCAGATAAAGTTGTTGGAACATCATAATCTAATTCCACTCTAACAAGACAATTACCTAACTTTACTCCTTCACTCAATGATCCTTTAGAACGCAAAGAATCTAATTTACGAATAATAAACCGAGCATTGCGCCCGATCTCATCCGATTTGATTTTTGCATTATCTAATTCGTTTAGAACTGAAATGGGAATAACGACTTGGTTGTCATCAAAGACCTTTAAACAGTGCGGATCATGTAATAGAACACTAGTATCTAACAAAAAGGTTTTCAAAATATTTTAACCCTCCTAAGTTGCACTACTTTCATATAGTAGATATAAAAATATTGATAGTCTTTTATCTTCCTCGTCGGGTCCTCCTATTATCACATCTTTGTTTAACTTCCATAACTTCCTTATATTGTTTAACAGTTAGAGGTGCATGCATTATAATTGTCTTTTTAGTTTTACCTTTTAATTGATCCTTTGCGCTTTTTTGCAGTGATCCTAATTTATTTAAATCATCATCACTAGTTACCTTTATAGAAACATATTGATTTTCAATATCTTTAATACTTCCGAGCACTTCGAAGTCTAGGTTGTGGAGAGTTATCAAAAAACTAGTATTTTCTAAACTTCCTAAAGCATCAGCATCATTCAGGCCATTCCACGTTTCATCCACTTCGGACTCTGGTGCCTTCATCTCTTCTGTACCAATTCTCACAACAATTAGCTTATTGTGCCAATCTTTAGTACAAATCTCTTTAAATTCAATAGGTATATACTTTCCATCACGACCTTTATGATATAATTGACTCATTTTACTTTTCTCCTCTTTTTGCCATTTGGAATGGGAGAGCCCATTCATTTATGTGAATTTTATAATAATATTTATTAAATCCCTCTTTAATAAGAACCAGTTTTGGTTGCTTCCATTGAGCAACTATTTTTCCCTCCCTTAAAATGTCTATGGTGTCATCATAATTGCTAAAAATTTCAATTTCAACCGAGGTTAAATAACCAACGATATCATTATTATTAAGTTCTATTAAAATCTCCTCAGGCACTCCAAGAGCCATAAGAACCTGATAGATCCATTCTTCCTTTTCCTCGGCTATAATTTTTTGTTCATCGCCCTTATCGGCTAATACAATATCAGACATTTTAGTTACATCCTGACCAAGTGCAATCAAGGCAGCTCACACAACCACCTTCCATTCTTATATTTGAACTTTCACAATTCGGGCATGAAAAAATCCTAGCATTAACACTTTTTTGTAATATTGTATTCAGCTTAGCAGCCAAAGTTCCCACATAAGCATTTTCATCTAAAATGTCTAGAGCGCTTTCAAGATTATTAGTCTTCATAGATAGAGATAAAAATCTAGTAACCTTAACCAAAGAGTTAAAACTCCTAGTTAAATATTTTTCCACTCTTTTTTCATCTACTCCTTTTTGTAATAACATTTTAACCAAAGCATTACCCGTTTTAACAAAAGAATCTGTCTCTGTTCTTTTATAGTTCATAACAAAAACTTGATATGGATTTCTAATATCACCATCTTTATACGAAATTGTAATATAAAATTTATCTCCACCTTCAGCACTAACACAATGAATAACAGAATCCATATTTGGTATTCCAGCTTTGCTGGCAAATTCATCTGTAATTAATATTCCCTCACGAGAACCTTCTCTGTATACAGTTATGCCTTTTAATCCCTCTTTCCACGCATTCATATAAATCTGACTAATAGTTTCACAATCTGTATCTCCTGGTACATTAATTGTTGAAGAAATACTAGCATCAATATACTTTTGAATTATTCCTTGAAGTTTAATTCTATAATTATAATCAATCTCGTGAGCCACCACCCAATAATCAGGAAGCTCAATTTTACCAGCAACACTATAAAATCTAGGAAGACCTTGATGATAAACTTTAAATTTCTTTTTTTCTTTTGTTCCTAATTCTACAGTTCTGGTATAAGATAGGGCAAAAATTGGTTCTATACCACTAGAACATTGAGCAATAATAGATAGAGAGCCATTTGGAGCTACAGTAGATAGCGCTACATTGCGTAATCCAAACTTTTTAGCCTTCTTTTTAATTCCTATAGGTAAAGATTTACAAAAACCCCTTTCAAAATGTTTTGACTCATCGAAAACAGGAAACGACCCTCTTTCAATAGATAAATTTATAGATTCATCATACTCTGCACTCATTTTTATATATAATAAACTATCAGCCATCTTAATAGCTTCTTGAGAATCATACTTAATACCAAGTGAGGCATACATATCTGCAAGACCTGTAACACCCAATCCTATTCTTCTGCCAAATTTGGCAGCATTTTCTTGTTCTTCTAAAGCATGTTTTCCAATATTCAATTCAACTATATTATCAAGATGTCTCACCCCTCTTTTAGTCATCTCAATAAATAACTCATAATCAAATTCCGCCTTATTTGTATATGGATTTTTTACAAATCTATGAAGTAAAAGAGATGCCAAACAGCAAGCGCTGCCCGGCTCCAATAACTGTTCTCCACAATTTTCACTAACTATATAATAATACTTATCTTTTCCGGTCGGAGTTTTTGATTTAAACCCACCCACAAGAAAATTATGAAATTCATCCACTGTGCCATTATATACATCTTCATATCCAAAAAATTTTATATCAACTATTTTATGATTATAATTCCCAGCCTCATCTTTCAATTCTGCAAAACTTTTAAAATGACTTGGTTTGCCAATTCTATGTGGAATATTATTTTTTTTACACTCAAACTCCCACTCTTTTTTTAAAGGATCTCTATTAAGCTCTGATTTTAAATTTACAAAAATTTCTACTTGTTTTTTTGCATTTTTCTCTTTCATTAGCTTATATGTATTTTTAACACTTATATTTGCGCGTTGTTTTATTTCATTATCATTTCTACTACGTTTAGACATATAATGCGAATGGCATTCTTGAGAACAAATCCCAGATTCTCTGCTTTTATGATGAACTTCAAAAGTTTTACCACAAATTTCACATTTTTTAATTACATAAATAATTTTATCTTTTATTTTACAATTATAACCTTGTTCTAAAAGATTTAAATAATGTCTCTGAGTTCTTGGATGTAAGTTATAATTTTCAATACCACATTTTTGAGCCGCCCACTTAGATAAACCCATAATTCCACCAAGATGATCATTACGCCATTTAGAAAACTGTTCAGTTAATTTATTTTTCCTAGCATAATCTCTCCACTCTTTAGTAGAAAATCTATAACCTAACTTTTTTACTAATAATAGAGCATTCTTTTTTAATTTTTTATTAGATACTCCATCATATCTGCCATTTTTCTTTCCAGATATTGCTTTAGACATATTTTTTGAATATCGGTCCCAATCCTCTTTTGACCATTCTTTTTTAGCTCGTCTCATAGGATTATTGTCACCGATCATAAGTTTTGAATGTAATTTATTATGTTCCTCAATGGTTAAAATTTCTAAATTATCAGGATTATTATTAAGGCTATTAAAGTCTTTGTGATGCACGACGCAACCATGAGGAATATCTGCATATCCGTGAGCAAATGAAGCAATATATTTGTGCTCTCCTTTTACCGAAAAAGATCCATTTGAAATCCAAAAGTAATCTTTTTTACTTAATTTCCCATATTTATTTTTAATTTTATTATTAAATTTAGAAACTATTTTTAAACTATCACCTTTTTTTAATTCATCGACCCTCTTATATTCACCACTTGTTAGTTTAAATTTGTGATTTTTTGTCACCTTAATACTACTACCATCATCGAGAATAACTTTATATATTGGTTGATTGTGTCCTGTAATTCTTGGATTCCTCATATATCTAATTGCAATTTTTCCTTCATCATCATGACAAAATACTGGAACATCATTTTTTTGAGCCAATTCTTTTATGGGAACATTACCACGACCATCTGCTACATATACTAGCGTATCTCCTGTAATACATGGATTTGTTGAATGAATTCGCATGCTTGGATACGCATCAGATGGTGACATCCGAACAGCCTTATCCCAAAATAATAATCCTGGTTCCGCAGAATCTCTAGCAGATTTAACAATTTTATCCCATAATTTTTTGGCTTTAACTGTTTTCTCTATAACCTCATGATCTGTTGTAAATGAAAGAGTAAAATCTTCGTCTTTTATAACTGCATCCATAAACTTATCTGTAAGTTTTATGCTAATATTTGCATGTTTAACCTTATGTATATTATTATGTTTAATTTCAATAAAACTTTCTATATCTGGATGATCGATTGGAATAGTTATCATCAGAGCACCTCTGCGCCCAAACTGTCCAATTAGCCCAGTAGTTAATGAGAATAACTCCATAAAACTAACAGCACCCGTAGAAAACCTAGCGCTATTAGATACCTTAGAATCTGCAGGTCTTAATTCACCTATACAGAATCCTATACCACCACCATACGAATAAGTTTTTGCCAAATGCTTAGCAGTATTAAATATACCATCTAAGCTGTCATCTTCAATTTTTGTAACATAGCAGTTGGTTAAAGTTGCTTTTTTAATATAGTCATTACCCAAAGCAAACATCTGTCTACCGGCAGGAAGAAGGTATTCATATAATTCGCGAAAATACTCTTTAGTTCTACCAATTTTAAACTTTTTCTCTACATTGCTAACACATTCTGCCCATCTATCTTTCGCTTCATCAAGCGTAAATTCTGTTATTTTTTCACTATTGTCTCTTAATGCATATTTTTTCAAAAATACAGAACAAGCAATTTCATCACCCTGAAATGATTTTAATGTTCTGATAACTTTTCTTTTACTTAAGCCGCACCCATGTAATTCATCATCGGACAAAATTCTGTCCACTGTATCTTCCAAACAATCATTAAGATAAATTAATTCCAGCATTCTTCACCTATATTTTATAAAAATCTTTTATTTCTTGATTTTTTTTAAGTTTTAAAATAGCTCTAGATTCTATCTGTTGCACATATTGTCTTGACACCGAAAGCATATCTCCTATTTGTTGGAAAGTATGTTTCCTTGTCCCACCTATACCGAAGCGCATCATAACAACTCTGCCCTCAATTTCTGGTAACCTGTTTAAAACGTTTTCAAGCATTTTCTTCCCTTCTTCTTCTTCATAACATTCTTGAGGATCTGGTACAACTTGAAAATCATCATTTAAATTTTGTTTAACTCCTTTCTCAAACCTCTGCTGGTATCTCATATAATATCTTACTCTATTTCTGATGTGCCAAATAGCAAAATTAAAAAAGTTGGGGCATCTATCAGGATTAAAATCCTGCATAGCTTTAAGCAACCCAAGCTTACCTTCTTGAATAAGGTCACCATAAAAAGATTTTGATTTATAACCTTGTATTTTAGTGTAAATCAAATATGTTAATCTTTCAATTAAAACTGATTGAATTTTTGGTTTCATTCTCGGGGAAGCTTCTTTCCATATGGCAATTAACGATAAAACCTGTTCATTGGTTACATAATACTTTTTCCAAGCAGCTTTTTTTGATAAATTACTCATCCTCTCCCCTTAAAAATGGAGGAGTCCATCCATCTTTTAAATCTTTCTTAAAAACTAATTTAGTTTCATTTAAAGCATTAAATACAAACTTTGATTGTTTTAAAGAATATTGCATGGCGTTAAAAGTTCCGCCACGCCTTTTGCCAACCCAAAATGCAACTGTAAAATCAGAGGCGTCAACCATATTTGCATTTCTTACCTGATACAGATATGGTTGATATTCTGCATTAGGGTTTGGTTCAACAATATTGATGCCAATAGCATGCTTCATTTGTCTATCTAATTCATTTCTTTGTTCTTTACTCCAAAAGCGGGCTTGAATGCTCGGATGAAATGGGAGATATAACTTATACGGAACACCATGTTCTATACAAGCCATACCAACCCATTGGTCAACACCAATCGCTCCGCCTAGATTAAAAACTAAATCTTCCTGGAATTCTCTTTGAAAAACACATACCATATTATCAGCCATACGTATTATAGTATCAAGTGAATAATGTGATACTATAAAAGTATCTGGTCTGTGTCCGGTTATAGCAATTTTCATTAATTTCTCCCTACGGCATTATGATGAGACCACCACCATGTTCTTTAACAACTACTTCTTCTTCATCGTCGTCAATCTCATCAAGATTTTTTATATATGCTCCCGCCTCATCAAAACAAACGGCTATGTCGCTCCCATCATCATCCTTCGCATATAATTCAACTGGAGCTGCCCATAAATCCCAAATATATTCTATTGTTTTTTTAGCGAAATTTTGGTCAATCGTGCCCGTATCTTCACTAATATGTTTTAATATTAAAGTGCCTTCTGCGCCAATTTCTGAAATGACAATTTTTGGTGCTCCGCCATTATATAATGGTTGGACTAAAGTTTCTATTACATTATCCCTCATGCATTCTTTTATCTCTATTAGTTTTTCACCATTATGATCTTTTTGATAATCTTCTGCATAACCAAATGTAAATAGATTTAAATCTTTTACTAACTCCGACGTAAGGTAGTTTCTAACAAACGAAATATCTTCTTCTTCTTTACGAACTTCAAATATTTTCTTTAGACCTGCGCCTTCACCATATTTCTTGTCCCATCTCTCTTTTATATCTTTAAAAATTCTATATCCAAGAAAATAAGGATTAATTTTAAACGGGTTGGCACCAGGCTGAACAACTCTCTCATGATCTCTGGCAAAATCCATAAACTCACTAGAACTTAAATCAAATTGATACATAAGCTCCGCATGCCAGTAACTAGCCCACCCCTCATTCATAATTTTTGTCATCTTCTGTGGATAAAAGTAATATGCTTCCTCTCTAATAATATCGAGAACATCTTTCTCCCATTCCTCTAAAGGTGCATAATTAATTAGAAACCAAAGAATATCTTTTTCTGGATGAGGGGGAAAATTAGCATTTACAACCTCTTTAATTACCATTTGTCTATTTTGTTTTCTATAGACTACATCATCAAACTCTCCCATTTCTTGATAACGTGTATTTTGTTTTTTACCTTCATATGGTTTTCTATACAAACCTTTATGACAATCTATATGATCATCTAAAGCAAAACCTATATCCATCAATCGCTCAACTCTTTCGAATCCAAATCTTTCAATATAAGATTCTATTCTAGCAGCATGTTCAGCAGCATGTCCAATCATATTTCTATCTGTGCCTTGGAACATACAATTGTTCTTAAAGAAATCTGAATTATGAGTTACAGCTCCTGCAAACAAAACATAAGATGAATCTTCAGGAACTTCTAGATTAAATACATAACTACTTCCACATGATACTCTTACCTCACTAATAGGAATATAAACATTATCATCATCGAACCAACAAAATTCATAACTGCGATCACCATCATTAATATCCCATTCAATTGATGTCAAAGAGCCAAATCTATCTTTGCTTGTACCAGAAATATTAATAACGTATGAATCTTTTTTTCCATCTCGCTTTTTAATTTTAATATTAGTTTTAATATTAAAACTTAAACATATTTGTCTTACCTGTGTCGCTAATTTTGATGATGTAGTAGTTAAATCTAAATTTCTTTCACCGTTACATCCATCCCCATGAAAAACCCCTCTTAAAAAACTTTTTAAGAAATCTTCATTAGCAGATTTAAATAAAAAATCTGGTATTTGTTTATTTTGACATCCAGCTCCACAATTGTTGCGCAACCAATTACTAAGAACAATTTCATTAAACAATATTTGATGGGAGTGAGTGTCTTCTTTAATATCATCATAAACATTTAAAGAAAAAAGATCTTTAATTAACTGCTTACTTTTATTATGAAAAGATTTTTCTTTTGTATGAAAACACAAACCCATCTGACCTTTTGGACGAGAATATCCTTCTGCTAAAAATAATCCCAAAAACTCTCCAAACTTGCCATCAATTGATATATTATAATTAACATCGATAATTCCGCCAGGATGACCTTCTCCTTTCTTCCCTGATATTTTAAAACTATCAACTTTTTCAAGACCCAAAATTTTTGACTTAGGATATATTACAAAATCCTTTGGTTTTAAATCTTTAGCTTTAACCCACTCTTTGCTATATGATTGATAAGGCTTATTATCACATTGCTTTTGATTTTTATATTTACAGTTATTTTTACAAACAGATTGTCTATATAATAAAGAACATTCTTTTTGTTTAACCACATAAAATGGGTGCTCGGGAGTACAAATTACTTCTTGTGAACCTATTTTAATTTTAATCAACTCACCAGAATAATTCCTACGAGATATAGCCATAGGATGTCTATATTTACCGGTATGTGTTAAAATTTTATCTTCCGTGGTTATATCTTTTATTTGTTTTGGACCATCTATTGTTTCTATTAATGTCTGTGGAAAAAAACAATGACCTGCACAATGCGCAGTAATAAAAAGATTTTGTACTTCGTTGTTAGTATCCAACATAAAAGCATAAGATGGATTATTATTAAGAATTACTTCATAAATTTTAGAATATCCCATTTCACCATAAGTCTTTTGATATTCATAAGATCTTCCATAACTCCAATGCCGTGCCCTTGTGGGCAAACCATAAGAGACGACATTAGTCATAGTTGATTTTTCAACAGTTTCATACACAACAGGGAATGGGTCCAATCCGTTATCTAGAGCCAATTGGCTCATCTTTTCCATACGTTTAGTTTTCATTTCTTTCCCTCATCTACACCATGTAAAAACTTTCTTAGACATTCGTAAATATCCTCACGTTTTTCAATATTTGCACTCAAAAATCTTTCATTCTCGGAAAGCTCTGCATCTTTTTCAAAAATTGATAATAAATTAGATGGGTCAGATGAGCCACCTCTCCAATTATAAAAGTAATCTGAGTATTCTACTTCTCCATAACCTACAGCTTGACATTTTGTTAAGATTTGCTTGACAGATTCTATACATCTATCATTATCTTCCTGCCAATTGTCGCCATCAGAGAAGGAAAATACATAATTATTCCAAGTCTCTGGAGGAAACCTGTCATCAATAATTTGATCAGCTAATTTAAATGCAGAACTTACCATAGTTCCACCGGCTTGAGATATACTAAAAAAGTTTTCTTCTTCAACTTCTCTTGCTTGTGTATCATGTGCTATAAAAACCAATTCTACATTTTTATACTTTCTTTCGATAAATTTAACCATCCACCAAAAGAATGACTTAACAATATATTTTCTTTCGCTGGTCATACTTCCTGATCTATCCATCAACAGAAATACAGAAGCATTAGAATGTCTTTCAATTACATTTTCCCAAATACGATATCTCAAATCAGATAACTCAAACCCACCAATCCTCATTTTACCTTTTAATGCATTCCGCTTCATATTTTCAAGAACAGTACGTCTCTTGTCAATATTAGCTGGTAATCCTCGCTCAGCTATATCTTGAAAAACAGTTTCTTCTGTTTCAATTTCAATAGCTTTTGCTTTATCTTCGAGCCAAGGGAGATCAAGATCTTCAAGCATCATTCCGATAACTTCTTCAACATCTACTTCTTCCTCATAAACTTCTTCGCCAGGATCTGTGCCACCTCCAGGGCCAGCTTGCCCATGCGGATCTTCTTTAGCAATCACATCACCAGGATCACCTTCTCCATGACCAACACCTTTAGATTTGTTATTCTTTCCATATTTAAATCTCCACATGTCAAGAAAACGCATGGGTATTTTTATTTTTTTACCACCTTTTGATGATATAATATTTTCTTCTGATATTAGTTCATGGAGACGATCCTTGATTGCTTTACGAATTCTTTGCTTATGACGAGCAGAATCGCGAGCCCCAGGCTTTCTCATTCCCCATAAATCTTTAAAAGTTCCGCTCATTATTTTCTCCTAGCTATTTTGTGACATTATGTCGCTGACATAACGAAGAAGTTCATTGGCACTTGCTGCATTGTATCCATATTTGTCTACAAGAACTGCAACTACTTCATTAATTTTCTTTAAACCTTCTGGGTCCGGATTACGAGTGGATACTGTTAATCTAATAACATCTTTTCTCTCACTAAAAAGCTGTTGCTGTAAAGCTTCTCTAAGTTTTGGATGTGATCGATAATCAAACTCACCAGTTTCACTTTTAGTTTTAATCATTTTGCGATAAACTTCTTGTCTAAAAGAATCTTTGCCAGAACTTGTAACTTCTACCTTTTCCTCAATATTTCTCATTAAACGTTCATCTGCCTCAACCATATCTCCCCACTCATTTTCAACCTTAGAGTCATCAAGATAAGCTCCAACATTATCAATATAATTTGATAACAAGTTCTTAATCTCGTACTCAAAATTTACAAAAAATGCTTTTTGTACTTCATTTTTAGCAATCTTGCTATATTCCTCAATACATTCTGTAATTAAATCTTCTAATCTTGAAACTTCTTCTTTATCAAGTTTAGCATTAGTTGGTAAACCTGCCTGAATACTTCTGATTGCTGCAATAGGAGTAACCGCTTTTACATCATATTTGGCAAAACATGCTGCTAATCTATTAACAACATAACGAGGTGAAATGCCATCTAACCCTTCTCGTTCGGTACTTTCTTGAATTTCTTTTACATTCTCTGGGCTAAATCCATCAACATGTTCTCCATTATAAAGTCTCATTTTTTGTAATAATGTAATACTTTTATCTTTTGGTTCTTCCATCCTAGATAAAATAGCAAACATTGCAGCAATATGAAGTGTATGAGGTGCAATATGTACATCTTGAAATCCAGGAGTTTGACAGATAAGTTTTTCATAAATTTTAACTTCTTCATTAAGTTGCAAATTATAAGGGAATTTTACTACCCACAATCTATCATGAAGAGCTTCCTCAGTCTTGTTTGCAATAAACTTATTATACTCACACTCGTTAGTATGCGCCACAGGCACTAAATCCGCATAAATGAGAGGAAAACGTTCTACTTTAATTCTCTTTTCTTGAGCTAAAGTTAAAAGTATATGTCTAAATTTCGGGTCAACTTTTAACATCTCAATAAATTCCATGATACCACGATTAGCAACATTAAGCTCACCATCAAAATTATATGCCATCGGATGCGACTCAACACCATAATCTTCTAACTTAGCAAAATTTACAGAGCCAACAAGTTCTGATTGGGACTGACTATTATGTGAGACAAAACCATTTGCTATAAACTCATGACCATCTGGTACCTCGATATCATAAACATCATTCTTATCAAATGTAATATTTGAAATAGTTACAAATAAACAATTTTCATTACATAATTGTTTTGCTATCAATAATGCTGTTTTATCTTCACATCCCTTATCTTCAGCCTCTTTAATAAATTTTTTAAAAGAATCATAAGAAAATCTCCTACCATAAGATTTATTACTCACAGAATAACGATGCCAGCTACTCAAACCAGCCGTAGATTTTATAATTAAAGAAGTTAATTTATCAATTCTAGGCATTAAAAAAATATTTGTATTATTTTCTACATCAGTTAGATCCCTAGTATATTTCCATTTTGGTAAATCTAACTCTTTTGTTAATTTATTTACATTTTTACCAGTCACTAAAATTTTAAAAGCTCCACTAGTACCAACATCTTTATCAAACATTAATTTTGATGGGACACCCAAAAGCAACAGTAATAATAAATGTACTTGTTGCGCTAATATAGGTGAAACCGTACTATAAATGGCCTCATTCGTATTTTTATTAGCATGTTTACCAATATTTCCATCACCAAGCCATAATCCATGTAAAAATTGACGGATCTTACCAGATTGAAAAATTATTTCAGGAATACACTTTTGATGTGCTCCGGTAGTAAATCCCCATCTTTTCATATCAGATATAAAACTTTTATTATTAATTAAAACACCTTTATTATTTTTACGCATTTTTACTTTATTATCATTACATATACCCAACATAGCATTTTTAACAATTTTATGAACTTCTGGGTTATAATTAGAAATTTCCATAGTACTATAATTAGGTTTGTACCAACAACCTTCAGCTACATATAATCCTAAAAATTTTACAAAATCATCTGACCACTCAGAGTCCCCCTTTTTCCCATTTGAATCAAAACCATTTTTGTTTGGCTCAGACCAAACTCCATTTGCCATAACTAATGTATCCCCAACAGACATTTCTTCTGCATTTTTCCATTGGAAATTACCAAAATCATCAACAGTAAGAAGAGGATGATTTGGCGTGCAACCAATTTTATATCCTAAATTGGTTGCTATATTTAAGATATCACGACCTTCATACCTAAAAAATGTATTAGCTTTTTTAGTATCGCCATTCCTATTAATTATGTTAATATCAATCGATTCCTCATTTTCTATACCAAAATTAGAAACTTCTGTTAGAGTATTATCCAATAAAATCAAGGAGTTAGAGATACATTTGGTATCCCCAGGCTGAAAGGTTCCTACACCAACTCTATGCATCTCAGACATGAATACCCTACAAACTGGTAATTTCCAGAAATCACCTTGATACTCTTCTTTAAGACGATAGGAACATCTTGGACATAATTCACCCTCAATTACTAAGCCAAATTTCTCACGAAGATCTTTTCTAGCAGCCGTAGGTATTGCATTTAAAGGATTTTCATGCATTGGGCATCCACTAATTGAAAACAACATTCCTTCAGCCATTCTAGTAAACAATTCCAACCCCTGTTTTAACATTGTTGCAAACTGAGATTTACCAGAACTAGTTGGCCCCCATAGTAATAAGATTCGTCTACTAACTTCAGAACCAGCAGCTGCTGCTTTAAAATATTGCATTATTTGAGCTAGAACATGATCTACACCAAATAATTCTTTTTTAAAGAATTCATACATAGGATTTTTCTTGTATTCATCTTTTTCATCAAAATCAATACCTTCACTCTCTACCATTCTGCAAATACGGGAATGTGATAATTCATTTAAAGATGGATTTGCTATTACCATTGGTAAATATTCACGCAAAGTTCCGGTCCATTCAGTTGTATCCTCATTATTTGTACATTCATCAATTACCGAAAAAACATCTAAAGTCTTAGGCACTGATTTCTTTTCTTTTTTCTTTTTAGCATTTTTTATAACTGTCATTTACTCCATCCTTTTTGTAAAGTTAAAAAAGCCTTTATCGGCAAAAATTTAGGTCATATATAGTTATACGAAATTGAGCACACAAATGCAACAATCTTTTTTTATTTTTCTCCAAAAATGTTAGCTGCGACATCTTCATCACCACCTCTAATCTTATCCACAATTTCTTTTACTTCAGGTTTTATAACATTTTGGTATTGCTCTTGAGAGTTGCTATAAAGTGTATCTCCAGAAGCACTCAATGAAATAAGTTTTTTAACCTGTTCATTACATTTGGGGCAGACTTCAAGATCATCAGCATCAACATCCTGAAGTTTCTCAAATTTCCCGCATTTTGGGCATTTATACTCATATATCGGCATTTGTTTTTTCCTCAACAATTAATTTAACTTTAAGATTCTGCCAGCTACGTAATATTTTTTGACGCCATACAGGATCTGTTATTTTCATTTTAATAAACACATCACCAGTCTCATTATCATAACTTACCGTTTGTAATTCAGCAATCTCTAATTCATTTGTCATGTCGTCTCTCCATAACCATCATATACTTCTGGCGTCCAACCTGGGACATCATCAAAAATCCTCATAATGTCAAAGCGCTTATGCAGTATAAATCCTCCCTTTTCACCATCACGCATCTTACCTATTACGATTTCCATATCAGGTCTCAAATCTTCACCCTTTCTAGTTTTAATAATTAACAAAATATTAGAATTCTGTGTAAGCATAATACTACGACCAACTCTATGTTGATCTGGAGGAGGCGTTTCACCGCTGGCTGTTTTTTGTGGAGTTTTTAACTGAACTGGTGATATAACTCTAATACCATATGTTCTAGTAAATTCATGCATTTGTTCTGCAAGCCTACCAAGATTTAACCAATCGCCACCCTGCTCCGCGTCGGGTGTCATTAAGGTTATATAATCAATAACTATCAACTGTGGATTATATTCATGACACTTCTCAATAAATTTACTTTCTATTTGCGCCATTGTACATCCACGAGGGATATCAATTATATGAAATTGTTTAGGATATGCTTTTTGAAATTTTAATGATTGTCTGTATAATTCAAATTCATCTTTCGTAAGACATCCATCCCTAAGATTATTTGCATTAATTCCCGCAATACAAGCATCTATCCTCCTTCTAATATTTTGATAAGGCATTTCAATTGAGAAAAATAATACATCAGTCCCATTATCAACAAAATCTTTGGGGTCTTTATATATATCATTTGAACCCATCCAAGCGTTAACTCCTGCTTGCATAGCTAATACAGATTTACCAGCGCCAGACTCTCCACCTATTAATAAAAGTTCTGATTCGTGCATACCATTTGTAATGCGATCAAACTCTCTAAATCCCAAATGAATACCACGAGCGATTTCTGGATTATCTCTTACTTGTTTATAATATTCCCATGACTCAATAGCTGTTTCAGACAAACTACCTTCTTTGAATGCTTTATTTCCGTACACATTATCTATAGATGCAACTAACTTTTTAGCTAACAGGTTAGCCTCATCCAAATTTTTAAAACTTTTACCATCAAAATTTTGCTTATATGTTTCTTGACCAAATTTTAAAAGCAATTGTTCATTATATCTAATATTTAATTTTTCAAGGTCTGCCGGGAATTCTCGAGGATCAGTTTGTTCGTTTTCGATTTGAACATATATTTCTGCCATTTGTTCAGTCCATTCTTTAGCCTGTTCCTCCATGACCCTCATTGTCGGCACTTCTTTAAATTTGTCAAAACAAAACATGAATAACTTATAAAATAACTGACAGTCTGGATGCATATAATCAACAGAAATGGTCGTTTGCAAGCTCAAGGAAATGCTACGCTCACTCATAGCATACGCTAATATCTTTTTGTCTAAGTCTTGAAGTTCAATCATAATTTCTCCTTGCCTTCACGAGCATCTCTCCCACCAGCAGCTAATATTTTTACAAACTGAGAACCTAACGACTCAAACGATTTTTTAAATTCTCCGTCAAATATTTGTCCTGTATCTGCAGAGTTAGTACAAATAATTGTAGGCATCTTATTTTGCATCCTACCTCTTAATACATTCTCTAATTGATTACCATATAATTCCATGCTTGCCTGAGTTGGAAAAAATCTTTGATCAACTTCATCTATAACAACAAAATCGTAATTTTTTAATGCCAGTTGGATCCCACGATTTGGACCCATAACATTTGTAATTAAATCACTTAAAGTTATATAATAAGAACTATATCCTTCAGATGGCAATAAAGCTTTCTTTAAAATGCAGCATGCTGCCATCGTCTTTCCTCTCCCGCGCTCTCCAGTAAAACAATATGTTAATCCATTATAAAACTCATTTTTAATGTTATCTATATAATTGATAATAGCAGATTTAAAATTAGAATCACCATAAAAATCATCCATTTTTCTATGCCAATAGTCTACTGGAATTTTCGCATTAGACATCCTATCAATATAAGAGCAATAACCAAAACATGCGTGACATCCCACGCCCTTACAACTCTTACATTGTTTTATTATTCTTGATTTCTCTATTTCTATCTTTCTTGTAGAGACCATTAACCCTCCTTTCTTGTAGATCTAACAAACTTTGGTCCCTGGTAAGGTCCATTCTCTAATCCATCAATCTTTGGTCCAGGCATTGAATACGTATTAGTAGTGTCAATTGCTGGACGATATTGTTTGGGTGCTGGTTCAATGTCATTATCTACTGGGCGACCATCACCTTTTGGTTCAATAACACGCCCTGTAAAATGACGACCTGTAGGAGGAATGCTATTGTAGAATCTGTCGTCATCAGATGCTTCTTCATAAACTTCATCAACTTCTTTATAAACTTCTTTATACTTACTATTTATACGCAAAAGACTGACCTCCGAAGAATTTATAATAACAATATCATTATCGCACTCAATATCAAGAAGTTTAAAAAACTTTTCACCTACGCTAGAAATATATCCTGTAATCTCAATATCATTTTTCATAATCACAGTAATACATTTATTCATTAAATCTTCATTCCTTAAATATTCGTTCATCAGTCCTCCAATTTCTTATATGAATCTTGGCCTAACAACATACCTTGTCTAACGGCCTCATTTACAACAATACCTTCTGTATTATCATTTCCATAACTTTTTATATATGTAATTAAACCATTAAGGTCATTCCATGTTTTTAAATCCTGTTTTTCAAAAATATCTGGGGAATTTTCCTTGCACCATGAAAGAAAGCTATTAGGTAATAAAGTATGCCTTTTAAGGACGCTACTGCGAGCCTTAGCGTGTTTATATTCATTAATAAGGCCAGCCTTAGTAAAGAACCCAATGCTTGTTATAGGGTACTTGTTGGTCTTTACCTTCTTTGCTAGTACCCATCTAATATATGTTCTTATCTCGTGTGCGTCACCATCAAACATTGCTAATATACGACGAGCCATTACAAAATCCTTACTCTTATATGGTATAGGATTTAATATTTCAAATGTATATGGGTGTCCATAAAATTCTTGATATTTGCTGCAAAAGTAACCTATAACACAAGATGGTTTATCTGCTGGTTTATCCCAATACTTTTTCTCTTTCCAGCGAACACTATATTTGTCCCACCATATCTCCCATTCATTCTTAATGGTGCCATGTTCATCACAAGAAAAAACGGGGTATTGAACCCCGTCTCCGCTATATGTCACTGTAAGCTTAGCGCCACATATTTTACATTTATTTGTTGATTTTTTGCTTGATTTTACGCGACCTTTTAATTTTACCATGATCAAAACCCTCTGGAAATTTTAATTTAAAAAGAGGCTCGGTTTCATAAACCGAAATTCTTATTGCCGAATGTTTATCTAAGAATTTTGCGTTATCGATTAACTCGACCACAATTGCATCTTTTTTATTTTCAGCCTTACGAATAACTCGACCAATTCTTTGTAAGGCGCGAACTGATGATTTACCACCACCAGCCAAAATTAGGCCATCAAGACTTGGAATATCAATGCCTATATCAAAAACACTTGAAGCAATTAAACATTTATAATGGCCCCTTTCAAAGGCATCTTTAACTTCTTCTCTAGTATCACTATCTACTTCTCCATTTACAAAGTATAATGGTATATCATACAATCTCTTAGCGAGATCATTCCCATGAGATATATATCTGACAAGTATTAATATGCGTCTCCCCATTTTTATTAAATTACGAGCAGCATCAACAATCATATCATTTCTAATATCATTCTTTGTGATATACTGACTATAAATGGAACCATAATGATTGGGCAGACCTTTAATGGGAGGAACTTCAAATAATACTATTTTAGGCTGAACGAGGAATCCTTCTTTTATTAATTCAGAAGCTGTCTTTTTATAAATTCTAGGACCACAAATTGATTCTATAAGTAGATCTGCACCATCATCTCTCCACGGGCTTCCAGATAATCCAAACAAATACCTGCAATTTTTACTTGTTTTATAAATTGATTGTATAGTGTCAGTAGCTAAGAAATGCGCTTCGTCAAATATGTTAACTATGCTATTCTCTATAACCTTTTTAATATTCTTTTTATTCTTCGCGCTAACTTCTTTAACTTCTGGAGCCCAATCTTCATCATCAAGAGATACTTTAGTTTTTAAATTAAATGCGGTTGCTGCCGTCCAAACAGAACATATATTAATTTTTCTTATAATACATTTTCCATCACCAATAATACCAATTTTAATCCCTAGCGCCTTTTCTATTTCTTTATGAAACTGATACAAAAGATCTTTACCGACTACATAAATAATACCAGGTAAATTATAGTGAGCCATAATCATCGCAGCAATTAAAGTTTTTCCGCCACCTGTCCCTACCCTGATCATACCTCTTTCATTCTTTATCGCGGCATTAAAAGCTTCAACCTGATAGTTTCTCGGAATATATTTTTTGATAGGTAATCTGTTTAAAGTGATAGGAGTTTTTCTTTTGTCATCTAAAATGTAATTTACTTTATAAAGATTGAAAAAATCTTTAACTCGGCTCAATAATCCTGTTGGAAAAACCATTTTTTGCGTGAGTAAATGTTTTTTACCATCCCAATGTTTAAATTCACCAGTATATTTATCAAACCATCCGACCTTAAAAGCCTTGGTATACTGGTATCCTTCAACATAAAAGCTGGTAACTTTGTCAAGCGCATCAACGATCTCAATATCTTTAAGACCACTGATATGTGACCACACATTATTTATGGTAATTGTAACAGTCATTAGTTTACTCTAAAAATATAACAATAATATCAGAATTAACATTTTCTTTTAAAAAATTATAAATCCTAAAAATATTAGCTTTAGAAAATCCAACTGCACAATCAATTATAACAGAATTTATTTTCATCCCTCTTAATCTAAAAAAATTATTTTTTATATCCCGTGCTGAAAAAAGGCGGTCCCATTTTTTACGTGGTATTAAACCTCTTTTAAGTGTTTCTTTAAGCATCTCCTTTGAAGGAAAAAAATAAATTGGATTTTCTAATTCTTCTAAAAAAAGCTTTCTGGCGAAAGTAGAATGCCCACTTTGTCTTGGTAGACAAAATTTTACAGTACTCATTTCTTTCAACCAACTCATTGGCGAATAATTTTTATCTTTATTCATTTTGCCAATTTCTTTTTGAAATTGTTTGGTCCATTTAACCATGTTTAAAAGACCTTTGTATATTGCTTTATGCTTAATTTTCATAGGAACGACTCCTTTTGGGGCCTTACAAGCCCCATGTTAATTTTATCTCTTTCTTCGATCAATAATTCTCTTTCCGGGGGCTTTCTGTCCAGCATTTGCGGTCAACTTACCAAATCCTGATTTCTTTTGTTGTATTATTCTATGTACTTCTTGCGCTTTTGCTTGCGTATCATTGCCAGCACCATATTCTAAATTCATTTTATCAGCACGCGATTTTTCTTTTTCGCGCATTATTTTCATTTGTTCAGTAGCTTGTTTTTGTAATGATTCCACTCTAGGTGTTGGTAATCCCAAGCCACTAAATAATGTATATACTTTAACAACATCTTCTTTAATATCCATTTCATAGACACCACGAACCAATGATGGAGAATCACATGCTTCACTAATAACATGACTTGCATAATCAATATTAACAGCGGGAAGTTTTTTTAATGTCTCGGCACTCGCTGTAACAATATAACCACCAAATCTGGTTTCTTTAAGATTAAAATCACTTGCTAGTAGCCCTGATTCAAGATTTTCAATGATTCCTTCTGCAATCGCTGTTGTTTCCATATAATCTTCAATCTCAAGCATTCCATAAATGGTACAATCTCCTGTGGTAAATACTCGTCCAAAATCCATTGAATCAAGACTATCATAAGGAGTAGACATCGCTGAGAGATGATTAAATATATGAAGCGGTTCTACAATTGCATTATTAGCTGTATCCCAAAATTCTGCCTTGCTCAATCCAGGATAAATTATTTCTATCTTAGAATTGTCGACAACAATTAAAGTTGTTATCGCATCAGTGCTTGCCATTTTGGCAAGTTTTCCCAACGTAACTACTGAATTATGTTTACTTAGTGCGTCTTCAGACTCTGTCGGCAAAATATAAATAACTCCCATTGGTTTTCCCAATGTTGACATTAACCCAACAAGAGCTTCAGCTCCACCAGAGCCGGTTCCACCACCTCCAGAAATCGCTAATATTAACATCTCATGAGTATCATCAAATCTTTCTTCCAATTTGTCTAATATCAATTCTGCATTTTGTTCTATTGCCTGTCTTCCATTATCTAATTCCTTTCCTGCGCCACCAAGGGCAAAAGGTAAAAATATTTTCTTATTCTCTGGCAATTTTATATGTTCTAAATCTTGAGTTGCAGTATTAAATACACAAGATTCATATCCCATATCATAAAATGTCTCGGCTACTCTTGACCCAGCTTGACCCAACCCAACAATTCCAAAGTATAAGCTTCTGTCACGTTTAGCAACTGCTTTCATATCATCCTCCTTATTAGCCTTACTTTTTAATTTACTTAAAAGAGCAGGATCTAACTTCTTTTTTTCAGGACTAAGAGCCTTCTCTAATTTTTCATTCTCTTTAGCAATTTCGGCATCTGACTTTGATTTTACGCTTTCATTTTTTTCTTCAGTCACAACTACGCGATTTTTTGTTTTATTTTCCGACATTTTATTTTCTCCAAAATTTTTACTTGACAAAATTAAATTTAAAATTAAGTTAAAATTGAAAAACCGAGAAAGTTTAAGGAAGAATAGAGGACCCTCATTCTTCGATTGAATCTCAGAATCTCTTTGTTAAAGCCCATCTATTAACATTATACCAATTTACAGTTTTAGTTAAAGCATCTTCAATAGATGTTGAATCTGGGACCCACCCCTTTATATCATCACTTTTATAATCTATAATTAAATCATCCCATGGCTCTCTTATTGTAATTTCTGGTTTCTTATCTAATATTTTTCCTGCAATTAAAGCTATATCTTTTTCAGATTTATTATCTAATTCTGGCATTTTAATATATCCTGTTAATTTAGTTTCTATTAAAAACCATATTAATGAGGCTAAATCTTCTGCATGAACCCAAGGTTGAGAATAATCATAAACATCAACTTTTCTATCGGTTAACAGTTTTGTTACCAAATGAGAGATTCCCCATTTCTGCCTAATCCCAAAAGTTTCAGGAATTTCTAAAATAGTATTATTGAAATTTAAAAATGATTTTGAAAAACCACTACCATTTTTTAAACATTCCCAAGCTCCATAATAATCAGTATGTCTTGTTGGTACTAATTGAATCACAGGAATTGTTACTAAATTTTCAAGATAGTTGAATATTTCAAGAGCACCTGTCCAGTCTGAACTTGCTTTATTATTCATAACGGAATTAACTATGACATCGGGTTTTTCAATATCAATAACTCCATTAACAAAACCACTATCTTTTAAATTTCCAAAATAATACTTATGTTTTTTATGTTTATAAATTTTATCATAATTGGCATCAATACTTACTATATTATATTCTTTTGTTCTATAAAGTAAATACCTTATAAAATTTGACATCAGAAATCCAGCTGACCCAAAAATTAAAATTTTCTTATTCATTACTTCTTCCCCCAAATAAAGTGCCGCTCGTCATTATTTTCTAATTTAAAAGGTGGTTGATCACCCATAACTTTGGCATCTATATTTCTACGTTTAAGAGCATTTTCTAAAGCTTTTTTGGCATTTAGATTTTGTTCTGGTCGTTCTCTTGTAGATATTTGTTGCGAATGTTGTCTATATTGATATGTAATCACATCCTTTATTCTATGTATTTTGGTTATTTCATCTATTTTAAGTGCTAAATCATAATCGACAGCGGAAGTTAATTCATTTGAATATCCACCAACAGAGTCAACTATAGATTTCCTATAAAATCTCATTGGAAACATAGACATATATTGAAGAAGAATATTTGAGTCATAGTCTCCACTGTTGGCGACATGAGGAAGTGTCCAAGTCTTCCCTGAGTCATCAAAGCATATAAAGTTTCCACAGCACGCTCCTATTTCTGGATTTGAATTTAAATAATCTACAAAAGTTTTAAAACAGTATTCTGGTATCATATCATCTGACCCGACATGACATATATATTCGTGATCATTAGAAAGTTTATTTATGGCTTCATTTTTAATTTGGCCAATTCTACCACAATGCTCATCCCTTTTATAAATTGAAATTTTGTTATCATATTTTTTAATAAACTCGCTTGCAACTTCAAAAGTATTATCTGTTGAACAGTCATCAATAATTGCTAATTCCCAATCTGAATGGGTCTGATTTAAAATACTTAGAATTGATTCATTTATGTAATTCTCTACATTAAAACATGGCATATATATTCCGACAGAACTCATTTTCTCTCCTTAAACATTGGATATGGACAATCATTGAAACCAGTGCAATCTTGATTTAAAAACCAAACATCTATATTTCCACCAACAATAAATCCAGAAATTCCTGTATATTTATTGTTTTGGACCCACAACTCTAATACATATTTTTTAAAAGATCTGTCAATTCTAACTTTAATGGCAATTGGATCTCTTTTATTTAATTCTTCAGTTGAAGGTATAGGAGTGGAACCTAAATACCCATTTTCAATGATCCAGTCAATAGCTTTGGGATTATAATCAAGCTTATCATTTACTTTGGGACAATATCTTCCTGGATTGATTGTTCTCACTTTTTCACCTTAAACATGGGATAAGGACAGCTTTCATTAAATCGGCCATCTAAATATAACATCCAAATATCTGTAAAGCTATCTTGAATAACACCTGTAATTCCAGTATATTTAGTATTATGTTTAACATGTAATTCAATCAGTTTTTCGTTAAATGTTTCATCGATTTCAAATTTTGTAACTGTCGGATCCCCTTCATTTAACTTTTTAGCTGATGGTAATGGATTTAAACCTTTGCGTTTCCGCTCTTTATTTAACCATTCCATAGCTTTAATATTATATTCAAGTAGATCTCCAACTATTGATTGAAATCTACCTGGATTAATCATTCTCATTTTTAACTCCAATCAATTGACAATCATGATCTACCATTTTTTTGACAAGTTCTTCAAATTTTACTTTGGGCTCCCAACCCAATTTATCTTTTGTTTTGCTATAATCTCCGCAAAGAGCATCTACTTCTGATGGGCGCATGAAAAATCTATCAATTTCTACATGATCTTCCCAATTAAGACCTACATGTGAAAATGCAACTTCACAAAATTCCCTTACGGAATGCATTTCACCCGTCGCAAAAACATAATCATCAGGAATTTCTTGCTGCAGAGCCATCCAAAACCCCTTTACAAAATCTGGGGCATATCCCCAATCTCTTTGAGCATCCAAGTTTCCAAGTTTTAATTTAAAATTAGGATCCTTTAAACATTGCGCAACACCCATTGATATTTTTCTTGTAACAAAGTTTGGCCCTCTTCTTGTAGATTCGTGGTTAAACGTAATAGCAGCACAACAAAACATTTTATATGCTTTTCTGTAAAGTTTAATAAAATGATGACTGGCAACTTTGGCTATAGCATAAGGGCTTTCGGGCATAAGAGTGGTAGTCATATCTTGTGGAGGAGGAGAAGATCCAAACATCTCACTCGTCGAAGCGTGCAGCAATCTAGTAGAATATCCCAAACTTCTAATACATTCTAGTATGTTAACAACTCCTTTGGTATCAATATCTAAAGTTGCCAAAGGTTGTTCAAAACTAGTATGAACATGACTATTATGGACAACAATATTTCCTAAACCAGCACAAAAATTATGGATTTCATCTACTGATATATCATATACATAACCTTCATAATCAATTTCTTCATAATCATTAGTACCTTGATTGTTTTGATAAAATTGAACTTGTCTTATTTCATATTTATCTTTCCAATTTTCATTTTTATAAACTACGTGGCTATAATTATAATCCATTCCTAAAGCCGTATATATAAAACATAACTGAGCAATTAATTTTTGAGAAGTGCTAGTATATCTTATATTATTATATAAATTACATTTATTTATAGAACCGTCACCCTCTATTAACTTTTTAAGACATTCATTCCAAATGCTATGATCACATAAGAAAATAAAATCCGGTATTTGCTTATTATATGAATAAGTTCCACAATATTTTTTAAAAATATGATAAATTATTTTAGAAGAAATTTCTAATCGAAATGTACTATCATATCCCTCTTTTTTGTGTTCTACTATACAAGAATTTCCATTATAAAATAATTTTAAATCATTTTGAAACTCTTCGAGCCATTTTCTATCATTTTGACATATACATGTATAATATCTTTTTCTTTTTTTATCATTCGTTGTCCATCCTTCTGATATAAATGCTCCACAAAATCTAGCAAATGCTTGTAATGACCCATCTTTATTAGATAAATTCAATTTTATTTTTTTATTTTTTTGAGATTCGCAATAAACCCAATCATCATTATGGTTAATTATTTTATCCTTAATGTCAAAAAGTTTTAATGAAATATTATTTTTTGGAAATCTGTTAAAATAATTTATTTTACGCATAGCTAACAAATTTGGATTTGTTGTTGGCATCGATAATTTTCCATTTGAATCATAAACAGAATGATTTGGAGTAACTATAATTTCTCCCCATTTTTGTCTTAATTTAATTAGTTTACCTTTATACCAATGTCTAGAAATTTGTTTTATTGGAAACCAATTTCCCATCCCGTTTTGATATCCTAAAGTCATTAAATTTTTATTATTTTGCATATTAATTACTTCAATTTCAATAGGTCCGCCCTCACTGTTAAAAGTTTCTTTTGTTGGTTTATTTTTAATAGTACGATTTTTATTCCATAATTCTTGAATTCTAACCTGTTTTGTATATTTTCCGGGACCTATTCTATGAATATTTATAAATGTTTCAGGGTGAACTGACATTGCCGCCATATTATAGAGTTCGTGTGGTCTGGTAGACTGTATAATACGAAGCATAGATGACATATCAGTTATATCACCCTCAATAATATCAATTTTATTTTCAAGATGTTTAGCGTTCCCCAAATCTCTTGTGGCATTTCTTCTCATAACTCCAATAACATTATAGTTTTTCTCTAATAACATGTCTGCTATGGTTGGAGCATCCATTCCCGTAATGCCAGTTATTAATGCAGTTTTTCTTTTCATTTAAAATCCTCTTATATCGGGATAACTTTCTACAAACCAATCACACATATATTTTAAACCTTCATTTAAGGTAATATAGTCTAAATGTTTACCAGATTTTTCAACAAATTCTTTAAAATTATCATTACTAGATGGTTTTCTAAATTGTCCATTAGGTTTAGTTGTATCCCATATTATTGAATTTTTAGAATATCCTAAATGTTTAGCTATCATGTGAGCTACATCTTTCATATTATATTCATCTATACAGCCTACGTTTAATGGTTCTCTTCCATTATATTCTTCAAGTATAAATAAAATAATTTCTGCTAAATCTTTAGAATAAGTGAACTCTCGAAGAGGTGATCCTGAACCCCATAAAGTAACTTCTGTATTATTTAAAACAGCTTCATAAAACTTACGAATCATACCAGGAATAACATGAGAGTTATCTAGGTCAAAATAATCATGTGCTCCATATAAATTATTAGGAATTATAGTTATGAAGTTATCACCAAATTGATCTCTATAAGCTTTTGATTGTATGTCAAGCATCCTTTTAGCATGAGCATACGCATAATTTGATTTATGAGGCTCTCCATTGTGAATGTTTGATTCTCTCAAAGGATACTCAGTTTTATCTGGATAAACACAAGTACTCATTAGAGAAACAACTTTTTTAACCTTATTTACATGGGCAGCATCAAGAACGTTAGTATTCATCCTTATATTTTGAGAATAAAAATCTGCTAAATAATCTGAATTCGCTTTAACTCCGCCCACTTTTGCAGCTAAATGTATAATGTACGAGGGCTTTAATAATTGAATCATATTAAACACTTGTTGGCGATTAGTTAAGTTTGCATCTTGTATTGTTGGGCATATAATATTAGATGTTTTAGGAAGAATGGATCTCAAAGCCGAACCAATCATCCCATAAGCTCCAGTAACTAAAACACTTTCTTTATTATAATCAATCTTTCCTGTTCTTAAATCCATGTCTTTATTCTTCTCCCTTAAAAGCTTTCATATAAATAGTTGGATAAAAATTCATATTAGGTAAATTTTCAAACTTTATAAATTTATGTTTAGATAGTATATCTTTAAGAGTACGTTCTATATATCCACAAAAATGATGTGACCATTTATTTTTTTGAGTTCCGTGTATCAATCTAATACACCAATCTTCTTCCTCTTTTGTTTTGGCTTCAGCTAGCATTTTAGCTGTTTCTTTTAAGTCTGGTACTCCAATTATAAAAGAACCATCTGTCTTTAAAACTCGACTTATTTCTTTAATTACATTATCAACATAATAAAATGGTATATGTTCCAATACGTGAATAAGAATTGCTTCATCAACTGATTGATCATCAAAAGGGAGTTTCTCAATTGTAGCTTGTACATCAGCTATACATAATCCAGAGCCTTGACAAAATTCATGTTTATAATATCTTTCAAAAATAGTGGTATTTTGTGTTATTATTCTTGCCGGAGCGTCATCGATTAAAAAATCGGGAGCAGCGTCGACATTTATATAATTTTTTAAATATATACTGCCACATCCTAAATGTAACTTCATTGTTATTCTCCTATAGTTTTTATTTCGTGATAGGTTATTACTTTTGGATCACCCCAGAGATGATCTTCATTAGCAACCATTTTTCCTTTATTAAGATTATTTATCATTAAATCTATATTTTTTTGTCGAAGTCTTTTGCCGTCTGCAGTTCTCCTTAAAGAATGTTTTTTATTTATTTTATCGACTTCTGAGTGATCCTGGTGTATCCCTAAAATTCTATGCTCAAATACTGGTTTTACTCCTGACATTCTCATGCGGTTAGCAAAATCATCATCTTCAGCACAAAATCCTTGTCCAAATTGTTCATCCACTCCGCATATATTTTCTATATATTTTTTATTAACCGTCATAAAATACCAATATGCTGGAGGATGTGGAGGTTTTGTAAGGCACTCTACAGCAGCTCCTTGAATCCTCAATAAATTGTCGACAGGTAATTTATTATATTTATTCCAATTCTCACATATAGTTTTAGTAAACTGGGAATTTGATTTATATATTAATCCATAAGCACATTCTCTACGATCTTTTAAAGTATATGCTATTTCTAAATTCCGCTCTGCTTGTAATGTTTCAGGACCAGTAACACAAACCACCTCCCCTTTTGCCATTCTAAATCCAACATTATTACTTAAAACTGGTGTAAAAGTAGTAATAGGAACATCACATAAAGAATTATCAATTCTTATAAATTGAAAATTAAATTGATACTCTTTGCATAATTTTATAATTTCGTCACGTTGTGCATCATCGACAATAATTAATTCAAAATCGTTCTTAAGCATTGTTTGTTTTGACCATGTATTCAAGGAACGCCGAAACATTTCTAATCTATTATCGCAAATAGAAATAATTACAGATACTTTCATTAAAGTATCTCATATCCAAATTCGGACATTAAATCAACCGGCAAAAATTTTCTACACTCGTCTGCATTTGCCTTTGTAACATTTTTCATATATACTTCATTCATATAATAATTAGCTTTTTTAAAAGAATTCTTTTTAACAAAACATGTAGATGATAATTCTGAGCTGACTGTAATAAACTTTTTATTAGACGTCTCTAAATTAAATTTGGATTGAACAGTATCTAACATACTTGAATAATCTTTTAATAAATCCTCGTGTTTTAAAATGATAGTTGATTTTGGAAATTTGTTCATAAAATTTAACCATCTGGTATACATAGTAGCCCACTTATCCATACACTGAGGAAATTTATATTTTTTCCATCTTTTTGTATAACTTAAATGCCACCCATAAGGATTTTTAATATTAATTATAAATTTCATTGTGCCATCAATGATTGATTTCGTAATATTTTCCTTAACATATGAAGCTTTATGTTTTAAGTTTTTATTATTAAACTTGCCAGTTCCACTCAAAATAATATAAGGTGCGGCATTATAACTAAGGGTCTGATTTAAAAAACTATCTATTCGTTTTTTCTTATTATTATATTCTGATTGTTGATTTAATCCGTTCCATTTCATTTCATTTATAAAGTCTCTAGGAGGATAATGTTTCCACATTACAATAATTATTAAATCTTTAAAATTATTTCTTAAAAGCCATTCTAAATAATTGGTGCCACTTCTTTCTGCCCCCGATAAATAAATTACATCAACCATAAACTCTCCTATCTAAAAATTAATTCCATCTATTGATATCTTTTCTTTTTTCATAAGTTTTAAAGCATTTTCTGTCCACTTTCCTTTAAGAATTCCTATTTCATAAACAATAGGAGTCTCACCTCTCCACACACTAACAAAGGGTTCACTTAATTGTGAAGCTCTACGAGTTCCTTTTATTTCCGTTTCCCATGGAGTTTCTCCTTTCTGTAATAGTTTAAGTAAAAGCTTCTTATCCCAAATTGCAGATTGTAGAGATAATCTATATGGATCGTTTGGCTTTAAAACCCCAAGCAGTTTTGAACCGTGCCATTTTCCGGTGGGTCCGGGACATGGAGTGGTTCGCAAACATCCAACAGAAAAATTACGGGAAAGTTGAACCAGTTTTTGAATTTTTTTTCCATCAACTTGTCTATAAATAAAGTAATCATCTAATATTAGAAAAATTCTATCTGCTTCTATTCTTTTTAAAACATAAATGAGGTTGGAAGCCCAACCCAAATCTCTACCGACCTGTATAGTTTTAATGCCAGGGTAACTTCCAATATCGACACCCATCATAATTTCATATGGGCAGTCATTCCAAAATCTGTTAAATAATGTAAAAAATGGTTTCCAAGTTCTTCTATATTTATAACAGCTTGGCATTAAGACAACAGTTTTATTATCCATTAATTAATTCCTTTTCTAATCTATATGCGATAAGTTCAGATTGAATATCTCTATTAAGCCATTTTTTCCAAACGTATCTTCCATATTCCATCATCTCTTGTTGTTTGATTTCAGAAGTACTATTTAAAAAATTCTTAATTAAATGTCCTGCATTATTAGCTTGTTCTGCTGGAGCAGTAACAATACATTTATCCCATTCAATTTCATCCTGAAATGGTAAATTATATCCAGTACAAAGTAAAAGAGGGATCCTACCAGCCGAAAGCGCCTCATAAAATCTATATGGGAATACACCTTGGATTGATTGTGGACAAAGTAACATTTTGCTTTGTCTAATACTATTCAAGAAATCTCTTCTTCTTTTAATTCTTTCGGGATGGTCCACAGGAATATGTCCAAAAAAATTAGGAAATGTTTTGTGATCTATTTTATTACCAAGCACGGACTGACATGAATTAACACTTCTCTTTCTGGTATCTGTAGAAAGCCACCCATGAAAAGACACATCATATTTGAATCCCCCATCTGGTATGTCAACACATTCTCCCAAATCATCAACAGGCCAAAACCAAGGTATGCAGTGACCATCTTTTTTCATCCAATGTCTTAAATTACATCTAATCAGCGTAGCAGATGTGTTTTTTAAATTGACCTCGAAGTCACTACAGTCGAAAAAAACATGTTTGCTTTCAAACTTTCCCCAATGTTCTAATCTTTCTACAGGAATTTGAGATTTAGGAAAAATTCTTCTCGTTTGATCTTTTGATTTAATTCTGTGTAATGCAGCAGGACAAATTATAAAATCGGCATCTTCTGGATTGTCAACTTTTTCTACATTATCTCCTTTAGGCTCCCAAGGTCTTTCTTGAAACTTAGGAAACATTTTTATTTGGTCTTCTTTGTATGTATATATTTTCATTTTATTCTCCTGAATATAAAAATTCTGTATATATTATCAAAATTGTTATTAGTTTTACCGTCAAAAATTAATTCAAATCCACTATTTGTAACTATATCCAACAACTCTTGTCTTGGAAATGTATTAAAACAAACTTCAACATCGTCATATATTATTTTCTGCAATTTAGAAAATGTTCGTTTAACTGGAGTTTTGTGTAATATTAAATACTTATCTGTTATTCTTATAAGTTCTTTGAGTCCTTTTTTCCATGCTGGGACATGTTCTAAAACCGCTGCTGAAAAAACAACCTCACAAGATTTATCATTTAAATCAATATTTCTAATATCCAAAACTTTAAAATTATTATTAGGATAATTTTTTTGGGCCATTTTAATCATAGCTTCAGAAAAATCAGAACCTGAATAGATAAATTTTCCATTTAAAAAGTGATCAAAAATATCAACATAGTATCCACTGGCACACCCAATTTCCATTAATTGAAGGTTGCTTTCAGGTATGCAGTTCTCCACTGCATCTGCCAATGCTTTCCAAACAACAGCACCTTTGTGAAATTTTTTACATTCTAAATCACCATTTAAAAATGCAAGTTCATTTTTGACAATTTCTAATTGCCTCTCTGGCAAATTTTCAGATTTCCAATTTTCAGAAATGCTCATTTAAATCCTCCTAGAATTAATCATTCTTTTGCATACTCTTCTATAATACATACCTGGTCCTATAATTTTATAAACATCAACATTTTTCATACACGCATTGCCATTTGAATCTACTTTTATTTCCGGAACAACCTGATTTTCATCTATATAAACAAACTGTTTTCCCGTCATAGAATCGGTATCTACAGAATAAAGACCTTTAAGAAAACGCCCAAATTTACCATAGCATTTAATTTTTTGTGCATCAGGATGATTTATATCAATTATCATATTCCTAATTTTTTTCCTTCATCCAAAATACGCCGCTCTAGGGCCGGTATTGACTTTTCTATTGCGTCTGGGTGTTTGCCATTAAAGTTCTTACTAAACGTCGCTCCGCGTCTCTGAGGCAACCAGACATGTAATCCTTTTGTCGGTTGTTCTATTTTTAATTTCTCCGCATCCGTTTTTGCTCTCATCCAAGGTACGAATAAATTATTCCAATAATTCGGAACAATTCCTCTAGGATCTCTATTATGATAATAAACCGTTTTAGCCTTTACTTGAGTTGGAAACACAAAAGAATAATGAAAAATTCTAATACCCCACTTGTCTGTTGTGTTATGATCCACGTGTCCCATATCTCTACACTTCTTTCCAGTTGGAGGCCACAACATGGTTGGTGGTCTATGTGTAAGCCAAGAAGATTTTCCAGGAATAATTCGCTGGATTCTGTGCACTTCAAATGTTTCTTCAAAACCAGATATTTGCCTTTTAAATCCACCATAAAATGAGCATAACTTAAATGACATAGAATAACAATCATCATGATCAGTTAAATACTTTACAACTTTTTCCATATCTTCTTTTTTATAAATTTCATCTGAATCCACATGCCAAACAAAATCACCTTTTAAATGTGGTGTTTGTGCACTACACATAGCATTTTTGTTTGCCCATGGTCCTTGAATTAATGTAATTTTATTTTCAGGATCAGGAAAATTTTTAATTATTTCTATTGTTTTATCCGTAGATTTTGTAAAGCCCTGATTTTGATAATGTTTTACTGGCCCTTCTGAAATAACAATTTTTTCTGCAAAAGGATATATTGATTCAAGATTTTCTTTTAAAATATAATCTCCATTAAAAACTATCATTGTAAATGTAATTTTAGCAGACATTTTTACTCCCAAATCTTCCCATCCCTAGATTTTTTAAATAACTTTACATAAGGTTTATATAATAACTCAATATCATTAGTCGTGACTTTCCATCCTGTTGGAGAGAAGGTGTCAGGTCCGGTCATCTTAAACTCATGGTAATGATAAGTAATCAAGTCATGGTGTCCATCAACAATAATATTACCAGCTTTTTTGCTAACTTTGTGTTTAGCAATATTCCAGGGACCTAAATTGATTCCTGTATGTGGACAAGATAACACGCCACCAAACTTATTAGGTTGGTTATGTAATATGTTTAAATACCCTTGTTCAGCAAAAGCTCCATTGGGTCCGACGTCCCATTTGCACCATTTAATACATTTCTTTTCCCACCATTTTAAAAATACATTACAATTTTGATCATTTTTAAAACCAACCAAACCAACATTAAATCTTCCAGCTCGTGGAAGTGGATTTAGTTCATGATCGGTAACAAGCAGTGAATAATTTTTATAAACATCAAATATTTGGTTAGGATCTCCCCAAAATGCCATATCAGCATCAACAAAAACAGTCTTATCTTCCCCATATTCTTGAAAAATATAATCTGGAAGAAAGGGTTTTGTTGTAACAAAATATTCTTTCTTGGTTCTTGTATTTTTAATTGCTGGCAGTTGTGGGAACTTCTTTTCAAAATCACTCATTTTAATTGGTATGACTCTATCATCTTTAAGATTTTTCATAGCATTAAAAACAAAATGATCAAAACATAATACATACATTTTTGCTTTAGGATCTTGTTTTAATAATGTATATATACAGACATTTGCTTTAGTCATATAAATGCCTTCATTAAAATATGTACAAAAACTCATTAAAAAATCTCCTTATCTATAATTGCTTCTGAGGTTCCCCAGTCAATGTGTTTGTTAGCAATTGGGTTCTCACTTTCTAATGTTTTTGCAAGATATTTTGAATTAATTTTTCGCATCTTGTTCCAAACTCTCTTATTAAATCTTATATTGTGAACTGTATCCCTACGATCATCACTATAATGATTTTGATGTATACCAACAATATTTTTATTATGTATTAGTTGTACACCATAAAATCTTAAACGATTGGCAAAATCATCATCTTCGCCACAAATACCTTTCATAAATCTTTCGTCAACACCGCGAATGCCTAAAATATATTCTTTTCTGGCGGCAGCATAATACCACCAAAATCCGGTTATATCAGGCTCAATTTCCATAGCCCCATCTATTTTTAATATATCATTAAATGATTTGTATTTGTGCCAGTCTGATTTATTCTTTTTTAGATAATCTGTAAATCTTAGTCCAGATTTATAAACATATCCATAAATACATCTCGGTTTCTTACATGATTCCCAAGTTTGAACCATATTTACTTCTGACTGCAATGTCTCTGGTCCTGTCACAATGAGAACTGACCCACGAGCATTTTTAAAACCTATATTATTAGTAAGAGCTGGAGTAAACCCTTCTTGAAAAACAGCACCTTTTTTTGTGTCAACTCTAATGTATTGAAATTGTAACCCGCTAGATTTTGCATGTCTTTTGCACAAACTTAACAAATCATCTTTACTTCCATCATCAACAATAACTAACTCAAATTCATTTTTGGGCATGGTTTGTTTTGAGTATGAATAAAGAGTCCGGTGTAAATATTCTTCTCTATCTTTAACAGATATAATTACAGAATTCTTAATGCCATCTTCTCCTGGGACTAAGTCTTGTAAAATAGGAAGATTCTCAGTTTTAACTCTTATACTACTCTTCATCCCTGGGACGATTCTTCTGGGTTTTGGATTATAAGGAGGTGTACGTGGTGGCTTATAAGGAGGTTTAGGTTTACGATAAGCTTTCCTTTCAATTGGTCGAAGAGCCTCTTTCATAACTTTACCATTTTTATCAACCATTGGTATATTACTAATAATTTTATTTGATAGTTTCTCTTTTTTAACCATTTCTACAGAGATCCTCCTAACTAATATAGTTCCAGTTCCTTTTGGCTTTCTCCATAAGCGAAATATCATAGGAATTGTTTTGGGAAATAAACCTGTTTTTATTTCAAATGTATAACGAGTCCAGTCTTCGGAATCACACGTAAATTCATTTTGAGGAAAATCAAAATTTTTATTACCATATATATTACAATATATAATACCATTTCCACTATATCTAGAAGCTTCTATAGTAATTTTATAGGAAGTTTTTTGTTCTACCTTAACAGGAATATATAATAAAGCTTTGGGTCCATTCATAGCCATATATTTTCCTTCAGAATCCTTTCTGGTATTTAAATTAGTCCCCCTCCACGATGGCTGATATGTATCCATTTATTTAACCCCACGAAATAACATATTGTATATATTATTTATATTAAATGTTTTTGCTCTTTCCTCAAGAGAATTGGCAATTACTATACTGTTTTTGGAATGTTCTTCCCAAACATCCTTATCTTTTAATTTTGCTAATAATGTTATAAACTTTAAAAAGTTATTTGGTTGTGACAGAAACCCATTAACACCTTCTTTAACTACTTCTGAAATTGCTCCAACATCAGAAGCAACTATTGGTGTACCAGATGTCATAGCTTCAAGTATCACTAGCGGTAATCCTTCCATGTTAGAAGGCAGCATTAATACATCAAATGCTGGATAAAATTTTTCAACATCATTTTTCTTACCCAGAAAGAATACATTTTTTAAATCAGATGACATGTGTTTTAAAGGTCCGGCTTGCGGGCCATCACCAATTATAACAAACGATGTGTCTGGCATGCTTCTAGCGCACTGCAAAATAACTGGTATATTTTTTTCCGGAGATAATCTTCCAACAAAGCCGACGACAAAGTCAGTCGGTATGTTTAGATCTTTTAATATGTTTTTAGTTCTAGGTACTTTAAATCTATTCCAATCTACCTGTTGAGGTAAAACAGCCACATGCTTATTGCCCATCTTTAATAATTTTTTGCCCAAATTATCAGATACAGATATTAACATAGCAACCATGGGATCTCTTTTTGCAACTTTTGTCATTGCATCATTCCATGTAAGTTCACTATGAACCGTCTCAACAATACGGCATCTATATCCCTGTGCCCACGAACTACGTAAAATGTTATAAACTCCAAAACTATTATAAAAATGAATTATTGAATAACTCTCCGCTTCTACTAAACATTTCAGACCAAAGGTACGACCTCTTGAAGACATATCTTCTATGGTAACCTCCATGTCATTAAATAAATTAGTGCCCTCTTCATATCCATGTACGAAAGCAACGTGCGCCTCATAAATATTTTTATCCAGTCTTTCAATGGCTTCTTTGACCCACACTTCGCCACCACCAATCATTTTATAAGGAATAATATATAATACCTTTCTTTTTACTGTTTTAGAACGAGCTGATTTTTCAGGAATTGGTAAATCTAAAATCATTTGAGTAGCAGCTTCCCAAGAAAACTTCTTAACCATTTCTTTAGCTGGTTCTATAATACGCTGTTTTTCTTCATCAATATTTTCATACACGCGTCTCATTATTTCTGAACAATGCTTTGCGCTTGGATCTCCGACAACTGCATCTTTTTGATGCGTCCAGTATTGCATGCTAAAAGGGGCAGTCATTTCTTTTGTGTCAATTAGAAGTGAATTTTGGTCATTTAGGAAATCAAGCTGCCCTCCGTGTCTAGGAGCAATAACCAATCTTTCACAAGCGAGCGCCTCGAGCGCGGGTAGATAAAAACCTTCAGTCGCAGCTATATTTACAACCACATCACAAGCAGTATATAAAGACCCAATATTTGGTATATATTCATTAATAACTTCTATTTCAGGAGGATTTTTACCTCTGTAAGAATTAAAAGCTTTGTTTAAAATATCTCTGACATTAACCTCAAATGGTTTTTCTTTTGAGGGCTCTAGAAATTTTGTTTTCAAAACCAAACACACGTCATCTTTTCCAGTAAAGGCATCCAAATATGCTTTTATCATCCTATCATGCAATTTTCTATGATGCGGAATGGCATTATGAAGAAATTTAACCTTTTTTTCTGTTTTTAGTTTATATGGAGGAATATCTGGATTAAAAACTCTTGTATCAACTCCATGAGGTATTACAACCATTTTGTCTTTTGGGATGCCATTTTGTGCGAAAATATCATAAGAGAATTGGCTTGATGGAAGTATATAGTCAAGAGATCTGTGGTACTCTTGCCATCCAGGAGGGAGAATAGAACTTTCAAAATTCCATATTATTGCTTTACATTTGGATTCTGGGTGGAAGCGTTTTGGGCCTTGATAAAATATAGTATATGCAAATTCCATATCATATGGCATATTTCTATCAGGTATTTCAGGAAGAGGTGATTTTGGATCAACTTTAATCTGATTTCCTTGTTCATCTATATAATCAGCAGGACCTTGAGAAAGTGATCCATGATATCCTGGTATTAGATATTTTCTTAAATCTTCTGGGAAATGCTCAAGATTATTGGTTGATTTTAAAAATATATCATGACCACCGATTTCCATCATTGTTCTTGCATAATAATGCTGAGTTATACTCCATGAATGTTGAGTTCCTAACATACCATGCCAACGAATACGCATAATTACCTTTCTCCTTTATTTGTCATCCGATTTAACTACAACAGGATATTTGTTATCTTTATATAAATTAGCAATCATTTCACGTACTACTGCTGTCACAGTCTTGTAATTTGCTTTTGAATATTTTACTAAAAAATCATAAAGTTCTTGTTCTAATCTTATATTAATTTGTTTTCTTCCATTCTTTTCCTCCATTCGTTCACTCCTTTTGATTGAAAA
>PJEL010000543.1_pt1 | contig 44280 bp, 57 predicted proteins | sample 1853271 | NCBI WGS metagenome assembly PJEL01 (sample SAMN08108733, study PRJNA415343) | Invertebrate metagenome, whole genome shotgun sequencing project. | host: Globobulimina | place: Sweden: Gullmar Fjord | collected 2015-08
GGAGATAATCGGTGGGGAACTATCACCGGGGGCGGTGGTGGTGACGTAGCTAAGGTAGGTACTCCCGGCCCGAATGAAGTGGGTGTATACACCGGAGACGGAACGTTAGGGCGTGTGGCAACCTTCTTCTATGACCTAGCAACAGGCGATTTCGGAGCAGGCACAGCTACACCAGGAATAATTAATACTGTAGATTTCTTTTCAGCAGGCAATGAAGGTCTGCATATAAAGAACACCAACAAAGGAACGCTCCTAGTGGAAGGTAATACTGCTGGAGCGGATTTGATATTTAATGATCCTACAGAAGCTCTCAACAATAGGGTATACCGTTTGTATTTGAATGATGGGCTGTTGAAACACCAAGCTCTAGGCGACGCGGGAGGGGTTCAACATGAGTTAGTAGCTTATGATGTAAACAACGGCAATTTTGGTGTTGGGTCGTTTACTTTCGGTACAGCGTCTAACAACACTGTGGTCATAGCAGATGGCACTGCCAACACTTCCAACCCGGCCAACCAGGTGTCCATGTATTCCCTTTCGGGTGAACTATGGGCCGAAGACTCAGGGGGCACAGCATCGCAGCTTACAGCTAACACAGACAGCTTCCCAGCCGACATGGCCTTTGACCCGAACTTCCCTTACGTTACGGTTAAACGGGATAAATATGCAGGACTGACCACCTACATATCCGAGCATAAACTAGCCGAGTTGATCCAGGTGTGGGCCAAAGCAAACGGGCATCTTGCTCAAAACGAATACATCATCAAGCACGTGCCAATGGACCAGTCAGAGATAAGAGACTGGGACCAGAACGAACTTGAGAGAGAAGCTCATGCTAATGCAGCAATCTTGAAATGGCAGCAAGATCCAAACGTAGGTCCAAAACCTAAGACATACACCAAAAAACCAAAGAAATCTTGGCACAAGTAAAGAAAGACTACGATATGGCAGAACGAGTGAAGACCGCGTTATACATAGTAATAACTAGCATAGCATTAATAACCATTGCCCTTGGATGGTGGTCTACCCTCGTCCTGGCTAATAACGATGTCAAACAAAACAAAGCTGGTGTAGCTGCGTTAGAACTCGACATGACAGAAGTTCAAACCGCTCAGCAAGTCCACAAGGTCGAATTTGCTACGATGCAAGAGAGCATCGACCGGGTTGAGAAGAGTGTCGAAAAAGCACAGGAGAGTGTCGATGATAAATTCGACAAGATCCTAGACGAGCTAAGTAAGAGGCCGAGCCCTATACCCTAGCTTCTTTAGCCATTTATACAATCGTCTAGGGGATGGTCTGCCTTTGGAGAAAAAGACAAAACACCAGACGAGGAACATATAGGCTACTTCAGAACAGATATCTTTTCCTTCTGAGCCCGCATTACGAAACCCGAAGAAGCTTGCAAGTGCCCACTTATCATAACCTTTGTTGTTGTGTGCTGCTTCACGTGCCCTAGCTATAGCCATATTAGCTATATCATCATCAACCAGTATCTCCACATAGTCCCATCGTTCGGGGTGGGTAAGTACTTCTGATGCTGGCCGTACGGTCGTACCATTGTCTTCGCCACGCATAGTGCTAGTGAAACAGAACCCTTTACTGAACGACCCACATAGCGGCCACCAGATCTCTACATGAGAATAGGGTGGGGTGTTCCAATTAAACAACTTTGTCCACAAGCTAATACCATCGTCAACGATATGCCCATCACGCATGGCTTTGTAGAATAGTACTCTTATTCTCATTTCTGTTCCCTTCTATAGCCAAGCCGCCAAAGCAGCCGGGCAGTCTCTCTAGCTATACGAGTAACTTTCTCTTCTGATTTTGACCAATCGGAAGCATGTAGACACTCATGGATAAGCGTCTCTAGCTCTACCTTGGTGTAGGGTTGGGTCATCACCATGATTGATGGTTTGCCTTTAGGTGAGTCACACAGCCCCTCTATCTCTTGCCCACATAGCTCGACATCGTATCTAACCCCGTTAAATTTTGCTGTCTTAACTTTCATAAGCTACCTCCTACCCCCACTGTTCTGCCATTGCGTCGGCTATACCTTGATACGTTTTCGATCTTAGCTTGCTTCGTTCTGGGCTTGGAGCCATATAATGTATCCTAGCTTCTCTACCGTCCACTATCTTAGTTGATTGTAATTTAGGTAGCCCCTTGAGCCATAGGCAAGTTGCTTTTGTTTCTCCATGTCCATACTGCCACGGTTGAACTATTTGATCTGGTTTTCGATACTTGGTAGACATAATACCCACAGGATTTTCAATAGCTATTTTGGGTATGTCTGCGTTCATTAGAGCCATAAAGAAGTCAATACCTTGTTGTTGCCTACCGTCTAGCTTCTTCTTTTTCCACCATCTTGCACCTGATACACAAAGATGCGTACATGGCGGAAACCCGATTAGCATATCCCATTGGGGGAAAACGTCAAGCAAAGGAATAACGTCACAGTTAAGATGAGGACCGCCCTGCTCTGTCGGCAATACATCACAGGAGATAGCATTATGTCCCTTAGCCTGAAATGCATCCCGCACAATACCGCTGTACTCACATGCGACTAAAATCTTCATTCCTTTTTTGCCTTTATAGTTACGGTAGCAGGAGGACACCGCTACATCAGTGCCCTCCCACCACACCTATTGAGGGTCAGTGTTATTTCTTTTTATCTAATTCCGCTTTAAGTGACCGGATTAAAGCATCATGCACCTGTAAGTACTTCTTAAAAATGGCGTTGTAATCTGCATACGCTTTTTCAAGAGGCTTTACTTTTACTCGTTCTATAACATCCATACCTACCCCTCTATATATCCTACTGGAATTCCAGCCTCAATTGCAACATATTTTTCCACTAAAATACCTTTTGATTCTGCCCACCCAGGTAGCATCAATATACTCATACGGTCACACATTTTTAATATAGGGATATCCCTTGACAACCAGAAGTCTCTATCACACCTATACTTAGCTGGTTGGAAAGCAGCTATAGGGTGGGAGTGCGTGATAGGGCTGAACACGTTATGCCCTTTGACCATTAATTCAGCAGCAACTTGGGTAGCCTTCTCGTATCGGTCTTTCATTACCTTAATATCAGCATGAGTATACGGGCAGGCTAGGTATATTAATTCCATTAGGTTTTATCCTTTACTAAAAAAATAAGTATATTTGCTACAGCGAATAGTAAAGCAAGAGTAGCATTCTTGTAACACCCTTTCATTATGTTACAAACAAAAATTCCTACTTGCCCTACGATCATTGTTATCGCAAAAAGAAGCACCATTACCTATCTCTTTTCTTTTTCAACAATTCATGGAGTAGCCCACTGGCATTAAATATCTCGGCACACAGTGAGTCCTCAATCTCTTCGTCGGTCTTATCTCCGCCACGCCACATTTTCCACGTTTCTATCTGGTGTCTTACCTTACTTTTAAAGTAGTCTGTTATTGGTATACCTTTTTGCCAATTGTCGCTATCTCTTAGATCACCGTCGGACTGTACCATGTTCTTGTTCATGTACTGAGCGTACCGTTCAAGAACGAAAGGGCATAAAAATCCTTCGTAATCTAGTTTACCTTCGTCTGTATCTCTTGTTGCTCCACTTTCATAGTTACGCATTATGGTCTATTCTCCATAGCCTCACCAGCTATCTCATATATAATATCCGTTAACTTTTCTGCTGTGGTTTGGTTGTTTTCTAGATCATGGTTTTCTGTCCGTAGAAGCTCATGAGGGCCAGCTAAACAACAGGAAGAACAAAAGTGCAATTCTACTCTCCCTCCGTATGCACTACCTACTGTAAAAAACAATGTTTTCCACCCTTCAGGGGCCGGAGTATTTTTCTTTATCTCTACCCTACTACATTTGTTACATGTATATTTAGTTTCTTTCATTTGGATAAATTCCTTTCTTATTCATCTGGTATTATTCTGTATTTAGAATTCGGGTTTACCCTAAACTGCTTACGCCATGAAGCAATCGGGTCTTTTGCTGGAACACCAAACCACAATTCAACATCAATAGCAACACCGTACATGGCACACTGCTTGTTCATACAGAAGGCGTTGTTCCTAGTACACCGTGGTGGTGCTTGACACATCACACATAGCTTCTCGTCAAACTCTCTTTCCAAAGCTTTATTTTTCTTTCTTACAGGGCGGGGGAGATATACTGTTATCCTGTCTTCTGGATCAAACACGTTACTCCTTTCGGTATCTACGTCCTTCCCATCCTGAACAAGCTAGAGGAAGCCCCTCCGCCCAACCAGGTGTTCTAGACATTAACATTTTAAATTCTTCTAACGAGTACTGGTCTCCATACACTTCAGGGGCAGCTTCATCATGAACGTGGAGGTTAATATGGTAGCCCTCCTTTTCACACTCCTGCATTGAATATACCAGCAGGTCCCTGGCTATGGCCTGAACGATGTTCTCTGTTAACTTGCCGCCGTAGGTAGAAGCATTCCCCCATTTACGACTGATAGAGTTTACAGCCTTGAAATGAATGGTCGTCTTACTTCTACCCCAGGGGTCTTTACCGTGGACGAGAACAGGGTTGTAGTATGCAATCAGTCTTCCTGAAGGTAATCTACAATAAAGGAACCCTTCTTGTACAGTAAAAAATACCCTCCCACATTGGAACATCTTTTTATGTTTGACAGCTTGAATAGCTGCATTCTCTAGCCCAGCCCATAAGTACGTTGTCTTGATCCTAGACTTCCGCCACGCAGCAATGTGGTTGGCTATCTGTTTATCCGATAGCAAATTCACTTCATCGTTGGCCATCTTCCTAAACGCATTTACCCAGCCTTGATAACCACAAGCAAGCACGATAGTCTTACCTACAAACCTTTGAGCAGACGAAATATCTTCGTAGGGAACACCGAACACATCAGAAGCGGCTACTTTATACGGATCAAGGCCGTTCCTAAAGTCCTCTAAGACACTTTCCTCATTAGCTAACCAAGCTAACACCCTAGCTTCGATAGCGGAGAAGTCTGCACACAAAAATCTACTCCACGGTGTGGCTTGTATCATGCCCCTAAGCGACTTTGAAGCTGCAATGAAAGTGCAACCATACTTAGCGTCAATCTCTTCTGTGGTCAAATAGTATAGCTCGTCTACGGTTTGTTCGTCGAAAGAATCTCTAGGATAGTTATGAGGCTGAATACCCTTGCCTCCCCACCTACCTGTAGAAGCAGCGTGGTAAAGGAGTGTGCCACGAACGTACCCATCAGCGGATACCCTTCGTCGCATGGCGGCTAACTTACCTACGCTAGATTTAGAGAGGCTTTGCCTTATCTCTAAGAATCTTTTTGCTGGTGTAGGTAGATCTCTTTCAAGGGTTGTTTTAACAGTTTCCTTTGTGAGATCAGGGATTTTGACCCCTTTGGTGAGCAGCCATTTTTTAGACTTTTGTGTTTGTCTAGGGGAAATAACGTACCCCTCTGTGAGCGTTGATATCTCTTGAAGTAGGTTTGATTCTCGTTCACCAATTTTATGAATAAGAGCGTCAATGCTTTGAACATCTACGGGTATCCCCCTATCGTTTATCTTTTGGTCAAGAAGCCACACTTGCTGTTCATCGTCGCTTAGGTCTCGTATGGTGTTGTCCAATTCATGCTCAGCATCAACATCAGATATGCAGTACTCACATAGCCTAAGAAACTCTTCTGGTGAATCAAACCATTTAGCGGGGTTGTTCTTACTGGGCTTCCTGGGCTTACACATTTTAAGCATAAGCCGATGCCCTTTGTCATCTTTTTGGGGAGATAGGCCGAGAGCAGAGCAGACACCATCAAGGGACCTAGGAAGTGAAAGGGCCGCAGCCTTAGCTGCTGTACACTTCCACCTGCTAAATGGTATTGATCCAAACCCGTAGCGGTCAACCATCACATCCCGCCACAAAATTCTCTCAAAAGCTGCATTGTGGGCGACTAGCACTCCACTTTGAGACATGATGGTGTCTAGCTCTTCATCGGTTAAAATACGTAAGTGTGTGCTGTCAGAGGGTAGCTTGATCACAGCCCGATTGATCCATAAGCTTGTTTCTGCATCATCTACCTTGACAGCTACACACAAAACATCTGTAGACAGATCCTCGGCGTATCTGTACACACCACACTTAGGCAGCAAAACTTCGCTGCGTGTTTCCATGTCAATTACGGTTGGCATACTTGTTCAGCTATACCTTCCCAGTATTTATGACCTTGAGGGGTTCCCTTCCACTCAAAAGCACAAGCTAAGTGATCACTGGTTGGTACAAAATAAAGCGGCTTACCGGGTGAAAGATTAGCTTCCAACAGCATGATCAAATAATCAGCGGCTTTAGGGTCAATCTGATGAACTTTTTCTATCAAAGCTTCCATAGTTACACCATCCCATCCGAACTTACAGCATCAAATTCATCAGCGGCTTTAGCTCTGCCACTGAACTTTTCCCCGTCTGCCAGTTTTTGAACGTTCTGCAAACCAAGGGCCACACCTCGATTCCCTTTAATGTCGTAGGTGTAAGCCACAATAGAAGCTCTGGCATAGCAGCCAGCATAGAACTCTGTGTCGTCGAACAGTTCCTTCTTTTCGAAGTCAATGATTTGCGGCTTTTCCTGGCTTGAGCATGAAGCGAAGATACAACCCTCGTACCCTGGCGTTCCATCCCGTTCAACGTCACCATCTCGCAACGGGTTGGCAATGTTCTTAGGCCGCTTAGCTACATCAGGCCATCTGGCTTCTATCGCAGCTAGGATAATAGCCTCGATCTCTGACAGATCCGATTTTTTCGGAAACAACATCGTCAATGTGTACTTCGGGTTGTCAGCATTGTAAGTGTTTTGCTTAAACACATACGGGAAACTAACTCTGAACTTTGGTGTAATAACTTTTTTCATAATAAACTTCCTTTCGTAAAATTACTTTGTATCATTAAAATCGTCTATTTCCTTTTTTTTATACTCTTTACAACTGTGAACTTCTCGAGTTTTCATGTCTACCAATCTCCATTTACCGCCCCTTTCTCTCCATACTAAACCCCTACACCCACAGTACCTACAGTTTCTCCGGTACGGACCTTTTTTTATATAACTTCTACCCCTATTATACCCAGCATAAGCTATATCATGCGAATCACCAAACGGATCACCAAACGGATCATCTTCGCATACCCCGTTGCATGTACACATATCAGCCATGTCACCCATAATACACCTCTAATCTTTAAAATCGTCTACCGCTTTACCTGGCAAAGCTGGTCGTTTATCGTCTGCTAAAGCTAGTGTCACTGCCCCTTGTGGTCTGTCCCATAAATCCACTATAGCTTCTTTCTCTATCACCTTTTCGGCAGCAGCAATAGTGATTAGCTCCTGGTCCTTGTACGCTTCATCACCGATCAACCTAGACAACTCGGCAGCAGCATCAGGTTTCCATCGACGTTTGGTACGTTTACGAACAAGTTTATAGTGAGGGTTAAGACCGCCCTTCTCCATTCGCTTTTGGATGTGATGGGCTATCCGGTCTTTCCATGCCAAGATGACACTAGATAGCTGCAAGACTTTATGTAAGTCCTTATCTGACATGTCTTTAGGGTCGGGAAGTACTGGGATGTCGAAATCGACTTTAGCTAACTCACACATCATGTTAGCGTAAGAGGGACATGTACCTAAATTAGGGCAGTACCTACAGTGGTCCCCTGGCACTAGTGTTCTGACTTTAGCAGCAGCAGACTCCACAGCAGCGGTGACTATTTCCTTCTCCCATAACAGCAGATCTTTAGCGGGAACGTCCCAATACCTAATAGGTCCATTAGGGTGATATGCTCTGGGCTGAATGATACCAAGGCTCACAGTAAACGAAGCGTCTATCAGATCCATTCCTATGCCAAAACTTTCAGCCGCAAGGTAGATAGCCCCCAGCCCATAAAGCATAAGCTGAGGGTTATCTACTGCCTCTACAACTACATTCCTACCATATTTTAAGTCAGCTACAACCAAGGTACTTTGTATCCGGTTAAGCAGTATGTAGTCAGCCGTTCCGAAAAGAAGATCGGGGGCAACAGCAGGGGCGACACGTTGCTCTATCCATTTATGGGTCTTTACCTTCTCATGTGATGTCACTTCGTCAACATAAAGCTGAACACCATCAACCATTTCCTGGTCACAGCAGATCTTATCGTTCTCCACGTTGATGATATATCCTAGGTACTCTGACGCTCGTTTGTTTTTGACCAGGCACTTCTCTGCAACCCAGTGAGCCGCAGTACCCTCCCTCGCCGGGGCTGTAGACCCTGATGATAAATCGTGGTCATCGGACATGTTAACACTACCAGAGCAAGCCAACCAGATGTTTGATTTCGAGGGTGCAAATCGTGCGTGGGCCATAATAGTTATTCCTTTTCTTTAAATTCCCCACACCAAAAGTACATATATGTCTTTGGTGTTGCCGGTGAGGACGTGTGCCCTACCTCACCTATTTTGTGTATATGCATAGGTGCGTACCTACGACATTCACCGTATTGGTTTCTCTCCGCTATAGAAGAACGGTTTTTAACCCAGAACGCACAATCTTTACATTCATCCTTATCCATTTTCTTTCTCCTTAGTCTATCGCTTCTTGGATAACTTCCATTAGCTTTTCCACAATAATATCTTCGATTCTTCCAATTTCATCGGTGATGTTTTCTTCTATAAGATGGTTTTTTATTCCTGAGTATTGTACGTTGCTATATGCTAGCGTGTTTATCTCGTCCCTCAGTTTCCTAATCAGTGGGTCCACAGTATCTCCTTAGTCTATCGCTTCTTGGATAACTTCCATTTTCTTTACGAGGGCCTGAGCCATGTAAGACTCTAAGCTGTTGTTTACCACCAACATTTGAATTAGAAGGGACTCAGCATCTTGTCCTATACGGTGACACCTATCCTCGGCTTGCAGCATATCACCAGGGACCCAGTCTAGTTCAATAAAAATGATGTGGCTTGCAGCAGTCAGCGTGATACCTACACCAGCGGCTTTGATAGAGCCTATAAATAGGTTAAGGTAGGGGTCTGTTTGGAATGCTTCGACTAGTGGTTGACGAAGCTTTACTGGTGTAGATCCAGTTACCTTGACATGGTTAGGGAAGTGATCACCAATGGCATCAGCTACATCTCTGTGATGGCAGAACACCACCACCTTGCCACTGGACTCTATACCTTGCTGAATTAATTGGATGGAAGCAGGGACCTTAGCTAGTGCGGTTTCCCTCCTTACTTGAGAAATCCGAGAAAAATCGTCAGGTTCCCCAGCTTGGAGATCTTGTATAGCTAATTTATACCCTTCGTCAGAGGTAATGGTCCCCACCCCATCCGTAAAGGAGAAGGTTTTGTTGGTAGCTAAGTCTAGTTGTATTATCTGTCTTACCTTTGGAGGAAGCTCTTTTAGCACATCAGATTTATGACGCCGTATCATCAAAGATTGTAATTTGCTGTTAAAGTGAGCTAGGTTTTTCGCACCAGAGTAGTCCCAGCCCCAAGGTGCTTTCCATGCCGCACAGTAGTTAATAGCGAATCTGTGTCTAGTTCCCCAGGCTCTAGGTTGAAGGTAATTAAGCACATTAAACGCTTCTATGGGGCGATTCACTATCGGCGTACCTGATATGGCTATTTTCCTATGTGATTTTATAGCTTGCATACCCCTTGCTCCGATGATAGCTTTAGTCCTTTTAGCTTTCGGGTTTTTCATAAACTGGCACTCGTCTAGTATCAAGGCGTTCCACGTGAATGAATGAGACTCAGTAAAAGGTAGCTCTTTACCTAATATACCATAACTAGCGATCACTATACTTGTATCTGGCCAATTCTTGGCATCAGCTATGCCTGCGGTTAACGGTGACTCTAGCCATATGTTCAATTCTTTTAGCCAGTTTGCTTTTAAAGAGGCTGGGCAGACTATCAAGATTTTAGGGTCTAATCTCTTCCGTGAATCAAACGTGTATACTGCTTCCTTGTCATACACTCCTTCCTTGTACCATCTGTCTAACGTCCTAATCACCTGAATAGTCTTGCCCAGACCCATACTGTCAGCTAGATAAGAGTCCGTTCTATCAGCCAGAAAATCAACGCCATCTTCTTGAAAAGGGTATAGTTTCAATAGTTACCCTTTTCGGTCTAAATCTTTTACGTGAGTGTACAACATAATCATTGACGCTATAGTATTAACTAACGCCCATATGCCGACACAAAAAGTACATAAACCATTAAGTGTAGGCATTGATTCCCCGTTATCGTTTATGTATAAACCTGCTATCGGGCTGGTATACAGGAAAACAAATAACCCGATTGAGACAAAGGTGAAAAACGCATGTAAAATACCCACTTTTGGTATCTTCAGTTTCCTCACGCCCTCCCCAAACGCCTTACCAAGAAACTTCACTCTGAATCCGATTACCAGTCTCAGCCCGAACAGCACCAAAACCACTTTTGCTATGTCAATGATTGACAAGCTTAAAACCCAATGTACGATACGTTCCATTTTCTTTCTCCTTAAAATGCGTTAATATTGCCGATCTTGGCAGGGTTATCAGAGCAACATGGTTTATCAGATCCACCGCTCACCATTACCTGCTCAAGATCGGTATAAGGTTTAAAAAGGTGCTTATTTGAACCCAGGACCATCATACCTAAAACCGCACGTCTGCTGAAAAAGATCGTTAGCACATTCCTGGTAGCCGCTAATAGCCAGCTTTCGCTATAAGCACCGATTAATAGCCCCTGTAGGATTTGAACCTACGTCCCTAATCTGAGAGATTAGTGTCCTAAACCTGCCTAGACGAAGGGGCCGGGATGCCCGATAAACAATCCGCAAATCAATTATAAACTGACTTTGGCCAAACCGTTCTAGACCGGACATAGTCGAGCGAGGTATACTTTCACCCCCGCCTTGGTTTCTCTCCCGCGTAGGGCACTCTTGTATGGGCCACAAAGTCAGTTTATAATTGCCCGGTTAGAAGCAATGATGGGCTGCTGCTGCATCTAACCGGGCTGAAGGAGAAGAACTAACTTCCTTGCAGATTGTCATAGCTTTCGCGTGACAAAGCAATTCGACGCCCATCTGCTAGGGTGATAGTCCGGGATGCCGAATCATCACGCTGCCATAGCAAATCAAGCTTGCTTGTGTCGACGCTGCCGATATTGACGCGGTTCCTGGGTACGTACACCTTGACAATTGTGTTGGGGTGTTCCACTTCCCCTTCATGTGTCAAGTCAGAGTCAAGGTATGTCATCCGCATACACTTGTTTCCCTCTGGACTTCCCAAGATACCTGATCTATCGAAGCATGACGCTCGATAAACAATCCGCATGTCACCGTTTCGGTATTGAACTACCATACCTGTCTTCAAACTGTCCTTAGTCATCTTTATTCCTTTCGAAAGAAGTTAAAGCTTAACATTAAGCTTTTGTTTATATGCTGTGAACGATGTTGTCGTAGCTCTCTTGTGAGATCTGGATTTTCTTTCCGTTAGCCAGGGTGATTGAAGGTCGGGTATCACGTTTAGCGATGCAATCATACCCGACAAGTCTGGTTGACCGGAATTGGTAAGCATGATCCCCACTATGAATCTCCATGATATTAAAGGTGCTACTGTTTTGGTTACACAAGTCATCATTGAAATTATGTAACTCCATGTGGCCATCCCCGTTGACAAAAAGATCCCCCGCTGGTGTGTCTAGAAGCACCCGATATAATCCACCATTCTTGAGTTTCACTACCATTCCTGTTCTGAGTTGTGACTTTCTCATTTTGGTTCTCCTTAAGTAAGTAAATACTAGGGTTGTTTATATACTCTTGACGATGTTGTCGTAGCTCTCTTGTGAAATCTGGACTTTCTTTCCATTAGCCAGAGTGATTGAAGGTCGGGTATCACGTTTATAGATGCAAGTATGCCCGGTAAATGTGACGGCTGACCGGAATTGGTGAGCATAATCCCCGCTGTAAATCTCCGTGATATCAAAGGGGCTACTGGCTTGGTTGCACAAGTCATCATTGAAATTACGTAACATCATGTGGCCATACCCGTTGGTTAAAAGATCCCCCGCTGGTGTGCCTAGAAGCACCCTGAAAACGTTCCCATTTCTAACTACTACTACCATTCCTGTTCTGAGTTGTGACTTTCTCATTTTGGTTCTCCTTAAGTAATTGAATATTTGATTAACGATCATGTTAATATCTTATCACAGATCCAAAATCCGTCAAGGACAAAACATAAAAGAAATTCTCACATACCTGTAACTCATTACCGATACTATCGTTACAACCGATAAAAAATACCAAGGTTTTGACCCCCCTTGACGCCAAATCCCTTTTTGTGTAACATACTACTCTGCAAGCATACTATTTAAGGAGCAATCACTACATGGACACTGCAAGAGAAGGGGCCTTAAACCTCCTTAACATGGGACTGAAAGTGTTTCCCCTACAACCAGGGGGTAAGAAGCCAGCAATCCAGGGATGGCAAGAGTGGGCCATACACAGCGATATAGAGATGGTTACGACATACAGTGACCATAACCCCGATTGTAACTGGGGCGTGTTCTGTAGTGGATCTGGATTGGCAGTGATTGACATTGATAAGAAGGACGATGTCAATGGCTATCAATCCCTACATGAGCTACAGAAGAGGCATGGAGCCCTTGAACCTACATTGTCAATCAATACCCCTTCTGGTGGTTGTCACTACTATTTTAAGGGTGATATCAAGAATTCAGCCAGTGTACTCGGGGTAGGTATTGACACCAGGGGTGAGGGTGGATATGTGGTAGCCCCTGGGTCGGTTATTGGTGACAAAGCGTATACGATTCTCAACAATAGTGATATAGCTAAATTACCTAATTGGATACACATAGGTAAAACAGACAAAAACCCTATTGTTTTACCTGAAGGGCAAGACGTATACAACAGCATACCAGAAGGTAAGCGAAACGACATGCTGACTAGCTGGGCCGGGTTAGCCAGAAGCAAGGGTTTAATCGAACCTGAGCTAAGATCCTTACTTGAAGGGATCAACAACGTCCGGTGTAGCGATAATCCGCTGCCTAGTACAGAGCTAGACGCAATCGCTTCCTCTATAGGGGGTAAAACCCGTCAAGTTGCCCAAGCTATACACGATTTTTCAACAAACGTAGATCCTAAAGAGCTAAAGAGCCAAGACGATTGGCCTTACGACCTTGACTTTTTCACTAATGGTACTGCTCCTGAAAGAGATTGGATCATCCCTGATTGGATACCTAAAGGAGAAATGGGGTCGCTGTACGGTTCTGGTAGTTCTGGCAAATCACTACTGTCTCTACAATTGGGTTTGTCGTTAGTTACAGAGACAGACTTCTTAGGCTTGCCAGTGGCCCACCCAATGGATTTTATAGGTCTTTATTGTGAGGATGACAGAAACGAGATCCATAGACGACTAGACGCTATACGACGATCAAGCCTATACGACTTCGAAGCTAAGAATACACACAGTTTTAAAGCATGGTGCAGGGCCGGGAAAGATAATGCTTTGGTCAAAGGAGATGGTAACGACATAAAAGCTGGGGGTTTCATGCCTAAATTAGTGTCTTACCTGGATACACTAGATAAGGCAAAACCAAAATTTATGGTTCTTGATACATTGTCTGATATTTACGTGGGTGATGAAAATGTGAGAGAGAAAGTGAATAGGTTTATCAAGGTGTATGTCCAGAAACTTGCACTAGATTATAACATCACTATAATGTTCTTAGCCCATCCATCAAGGGCCGGTCAAAACAGCGGGGATATATTGTCTGGGTCTACAGCATGGCACAACTCGGTCCGTGTAAGGATTGCTTTGATTATCAATGAAGATGGAACACGGACACTAACCAAGATGAAATCAAACTACTCGTCTATAGATGATAACATTGTTCTTAGATGGGAAAAAGGTTTGTATGTCCCTATAGGTGTCCCGTCTAGTTACGCTGACAGGGCTGATTTGTTAGCTAAATATGTGTGTAGCATAAGTGGTGGGGGTGATCAAGTGGGGATCAATAATACTTTTATAGATGAACTATCTCTTGATCCAGAGTATGGTGTATTGGTCATCGGACTGTCATCAGAGAAAAGGAAGATGGATAGGGTGTTAGGGCTATTAAAAAGCGATCTTCCTAACGTAGGTGATAAAAAAGTTAGCTACTCACGTAGGGAAGATCGCCGACCCAAGCACTGGGCAATTATTGATCAGTTATAGGGGGGTCCCAGCCAATCGTTTCGGTTGTAGTGGGCCAGTCAATCGTATTGATAGGTGCAGTGATAGTTTGAGCAAAGGTACGTGGAGTAAAAACTTGGTCAAGGTAGGTTCTGGGCTCTTTTTTTGGTTTGTCTAATTTCCCTTTTTCCCAACACTCTAGACAAGCATACCCCCTTCTACAGTACGTGCCCGGTAGCACACCCCCTACACAACACTCCAAGCTATATACCCTACCACATATACTACACGAACAGGACGTTAAATTTTGGAAACAACTCCCACACACAAGGTATGACCTCCCTGTTATTTTAGAAGTGTAGCTACGTAACTCGTGTTTCTGCATAATATTGCCACAGCCCCTACAGGGAATACACTCTTCCCTGCACTTCTCACACAAACCCATCGTCCGAGCGTCCCCCCATACTATAGGTTCAGGCAAAGAGATTACAGGGTGTGGTGAGGTTAAAGAAACCTTCCTACACGAACTACAGCTATAGTCCCCGTATCCGTATATCATACCTTCTGTGGAGGATAACTGTCCTATGTGTGTTGGTGGAATCTTACCAGCGGGGCTACAGTCCATGAAGTTAACTAAAGTAAAAACGTTTAACGGCTTAGTAGGCTTACCACTGTACATCCAATGAAAAGAGTCGGTGTAAGGGAACGTTTTATGCTTCCCTGTAACTTTCAGGTGAACGTACAGCTTTTTACCTAACGTATTTTTTATCACTATGTCTGATTCATTAGGGGGGCCAGTATGTGTCCTCACACAATCACAATTATAATGGAGCCACTTATCCAAAGCTATGTGGACACTGGGGTGGGTACTGTACACCCTATCACCATATGTAACCACTTTATCAGTGTCAAAGTCCTTTGCTCTCCACAGTAAAGCTCGACTGCTTTGGTTTTTGTGCGTGACACAAGCCAAAGAAACTACCCTTGGATTTTTAGCATATAACTGTAGATAAGGTCTACAGTCTTCGTGTCTCATACAAGAGTTTTTCGACCCAAAACCTGACAAGTAAGTGTCAATGATGAGTGGACCTGTCACTATTTCAGGTTCGATAGTCGGTATAGCTAAATCAGCTACCATGTTCTCTACTAAACTTGACAATTGACCACCCTCTGGCTCTATTTCCAGATCGGCAAAATAATCCCAAAGCTTTCTTACTATCCTACCTAACTTAGTTTTTACCTGCCTACCTCTAGCTTCATATGTGACACTACTATCTTTCGTGTCGTAGTTAACTCTTAGACGGTATACATAGTCCCTAAAATCATAATACGCGTCACAATCTGAGTCAACGCCAAAGGCAGTGGTAACTGAACTTAGCAAGAATTCTGTTATATCCATAGTTATATCCCTTAATCAGCAAAATAGGTTTCATGGAAAATCGTCAAGCATTCCCCACACGCAAAAGACAAATTTATTTCGTAGCACAGACCCATCTGCTCACACACATCACACCTAGTTAATACTGGTGTTCGTACAGTACCATCATCGTCGACCATCTGCTCATACGTCGACAAGTGTATAGAGTCAAATGGGTCGTCTGTTTTCTTCTGGCTATCAAGGGCATCTTTCACGTATTGCTCTATTTTACCATTCTGATGTGACCTGCCGCATCCAAGGATTTGACCGGTATACTTGTTTCGGGTGTGGCCCATAACATCACTGTAGCTATCGTTGTATCCGTAGTCAGCAGAGTAATGACTATATTTACCCCAACTACCTTTAGTGGGTGTGGCCCAGCGTTCACCGTCACCTTTAGCGTAATGCTTATCGTGTGCCCTAACGAAGTCGAGCATACTAGCTATATTACTGATACACTCTTTAGGTTTGTACCCGCTCATTCTGCTATGAGAGTTAAACACACCTATACCTAGGTTGATTTTAGAACAGCTTACTTCCCCCATGTAGCATATATCCGAGAAACTTCCCCAAGATTTCTTGATGCCGGTAGCCGCCTTAAAATCCTTATGGAAATCATCACAGGCTTCGCCATAGTCTACATAGTCATCACCAGCACGATCAAGGCCAATGATATAGTTATAGTCGTGAACAGGTTTGAAGTACTCCGCTGTACTAGCTCCAGACTCTTCATAGTCCGTAATCAACATATCAAACAGGTTAGGGTACTTCTGTGTTAGCTTATGGGCCAGGAACACACCCAGCCTATCGTCAAAGCCAGTTCCGGTAGTGGCACTAGTCAGCCCTGGAGTTTGGACAGTATCCATATGAGCCACCAGTAACACTTTAGCGTTATTGTTGATATGCCAGTACCGCTTAGAACGTCTAAACCCATATACGTGTTTAGCTAAAAGACGTTTTAGGCTCTTTTTTGAGCCAAAATAAGGGTATAAAGCTTTGTAGGTAAATTCTTTAAAAGTTGTCTTAATGCACCTCCTTTGCCACCACACATCTACTACAAAATATCGTGTTACCTAACTCATAAAATGCTGTACCTGAGTTTTCCCATTTACTCTTGCCACACTCACACGCTATTGCTTTTTTCTTGTCAACACACCCTGAGCAGAGTCTTGGCCCAGCGGGGGAAGGTGTAGTTTCTTCAAAAAGAAAATGATTGTCGCAAGAACACCAAGCATATTTGACAGATCTACATGTGTTACATAGAAAAGTTTCTTCTCCTAACTTACCTAACTTACATGTGCCCCCAGGTCTTATGTCGCCACAATAGCCACATTTACCATAGAGGTATTTATAGCATCCCTCACAAACTAATCCTTCAGCTACGCTCTTGAGCTTGTCAAGCAATGTTAGGTTCGAACAATGTATACAGCGACCATGGTTCGCCGCACAATCACGACAAACACCACCATGGCTATCGTATCTAACAAATCTGCTATTACAACACTTACATATTTTAACAAAATCACTTACGCCATTTATATCACCGTACGTTGAAGTTAACATACCTGTTGTGTTAACCGTAAGCTCATTCGACAAAGTTGTGGTTTCTTCATCACAGACCACATAACAAAAGGAGTCTGCGAAAGGATGTTTATTCGGCCTTGGTATTGTTACGTACAGCGTTTGCTCTTTGTGTGTCTTGATCCTACACGGGATATCAGGATGGCCAGTACAATTCCGCCAATCATCACATTTATCTTTACACCACCGTTCAAGCTGTTTACGGGGTTCGTGGTTGCCATACACGCGATCACCGAATAACACATCCCCTCCATCAGCGTCTTTACACCGCCACAGCAAACATCGGGCAGCTAATGAAGGGTCTTTGTCTAATGTAAGTACTGCTAGGGACACGACTTGGGGGTTATCAACGTACATCTGCAAAAGACTTGAGTTTTCGGGGTGTGTCATACAGGAGTCAAATTTACCATTTGATGTGAGGTAAGCCGTTTCTATATCTCCCCCGGTAAGTATGTTCACTTTAAATGTCCATGTAGCGAGTTTAAACGCTTCGATTATACGCTCTCTAGCGACTGGATCACCTATTTTGAGGATGGTTCGCATATATCGACCAAGGCCTATTTCTACGGGATTTCCTTCTTTGTTAAGATATTGTATATATGATGTATGGTCTTTATAACCCACTTCCCTGTCGATCAGGTTCTCTTCTAATACCTGAGGGTCTATTTCACAGTTTTTGGTGATCACATCGAACAGTGTTTGTTGTTTTTTATTCATGTTTTTCTCCTTAAAATAGTAAATATTAGCGGTTGCCGTTGTACCATAAAACAGTTTTGGTAGCAATAGAAAAATGTGAACATTATTGAGCTTAATCCCCTAAAGTAGCTAGGTTATATTTAGAAACCGAGTGACACAATGTCACGTGTGTAACTTAACTTTCGTGTTTTTTAAAAATGTCCACTAAGTTACACACCTAAAAACCGTTGTAAGTCCTTATCAGGCCAAGGGTTATCGTTTTGGTGTGTAACTTAGTCGACGTGGGCCTATTTTAGGTGAAAAGTTAAGTTACACACCTCCATAAGTCCTTATGTAGTAAGTACTTACAAAACTGAGTTTCGGACCTGTACCAGACGAACTAGGTATGGTCCCCATACCGTAGTGAGTCTGTTCCTAGGTTACGGTCGGCACGTGTTGAAGTCAGAAAATCATAAATCCCCTGATGAAAAATATTTTGACCTTGATATTTATTTCCTGATCAATTATTATTTTTGTATGAGAAAGCCAAAAAAGAAGAACATCGGAGCTTACCAGGACAAACGACATAATCGCTGGCGGGCCATGATCAAGATCCGGGGCAAGCTAATAACCCTAGGGTCTTACACTACACCAGAAGAGGCCCACACAGCCTACCAAGCCGCAATGGACGAAAGGAATAGATCCTAATGGCAAAACGGATAAACAGTCGAGCTAAAGGAGCTAGAGGGGAACGTGAGTTTGCTAAGTTTTTAAAGAGCTTTGGTATCGAAGCTAGACGAGGCCAGCAATTTTCTGGCTCTAGCGATAGCCCTGATGTTGTTCACAACTTACCAGATACGCACTTTGAGGTCAAGCGTACCGAGCGGCTTTCAGTCTATAAGGCAATGGCTCAAGCTACAAAGGACGCTGGAGGAAAGCTTCCTATTGTAGCTCATAAAGCCAATGGTAAGGATTGGTTAGCTATATTGCCTATGGATGATTTAATAGCTATACTACTAGCTCATTATATGTCTTTATAACCGTGATATTCGCTATCATTCGATTTAAGGCCCCTAGCGTTCGATTTAAGCCACTTTAGCTAAAACCTATAGGATAGCATACCTAGGGTAGCTAAAGTGGCTTAGAATCGAATCTGAGGACAATTATTTGTCAATTTTGCCGCCATACCCGGATTATCAGTACAATAACAAGGATACTGAACCCACCCCCTATACCTAATGGGGGAAGGCCAAAGACAGTGGTGAAGATACTGTTCCACATAAGCATAATTCCGAAAGATAGCAATATAGCTAAAGTAGCTACCATAAGTACAGCACATGTCCAGTCAAGTATTTTATAAAACATAGTATTCTCCTTAAATAGATGGTTATTTCAGTTTTGCCAGGATATACCCACAGAATCCCCACCATGACACAGCAGACATATAGCACACGCCGTGGAGTATTCCTGAAAAGGACAATATCCCTTGAAACAGGCAAATAGTGACGATCATGGTCAAGGTCGAGATTACTAGCACTTTGTCAATGTAAATCACGGTATTTCTCCTTTAGCTAAATTACCTAATATAGCTACAACACCAATGTAGCTAATTTACCCTTTTATCTACAGCACAGTCGGCACACATACCGTCTATATCGTCATCGATTGGTATGTAAGTATCACAACCAGAACACACGACATATAAATCAGCAAAGCAATCATTACAATATGCTTCGTCATCAGGGGTATGGGTTATATCGTCGCTATGTGTTAGTTCCCCACATTGGTTGCATACGTAGTAGTCGTCTATACACTTCCCGCATATACCGTCCTCTTCACTACCTTCACCACGAAAACTATCATCGCAGTCCTTGCACAGGGTGAAGTAGTAATCTAGGCAACTTTGGCATACGTCAATGCACTCTGATTCTATATGGTAGGTATCTTCAAGCGGTGTGGTATCCTCACAGCATCCACATGCGGTGAAGGTATCATGGAAACAGTTTTCGCACCATATTTCTTCCTCATGTGTGTAGCTATAGTCAGGGTTTGCTTCCCCACCACAATTAATACACTCTGGGCAAGAGCTAGAGTGACTACCATTTTGACAATCACATATAAATTCTTTATCGTCATCACGCATAGATAGGCGGTATGTATCTCCTTCTATCTTATGGCCATGTATAAAGCTATCCATGAATGGCCAGACGTTAGCTTTATTGGCAACTTCGACGCTTAACGTGTCAGAATTACGTATTTTAGCTATACCTTTTGCTTGCAGGCGATCTTCTATCATCACTTTTACACGTCTAGCCGAACAGTAGATAACATCGTAATATTGTCTTTCCTTGATCGTCCAAACCAAACACCTTGCTGCTTGTGTTCCGTCTATGATATACGCTAATGATACTATTTCTGGATTCTCAGCGTACATAGTTAGGTATTGGGGACGAGTAGACATACAGCTATCTACGCCGTAATTTTGGAGCCTGACATAGGTGTCTGGTATAGTTTGGCCAGTAACGAGGGTTATTAGCGTATCCTGTTTCATAGCTACCTGGATATCGATAACCCATTGCTCCTTTTCAGCAGTGTATAACTGTGGAGTCAGTTTTGATAGAAACCTACCTAGTCGGGTCTTAAAACGTTTTTGCCGCTTAGAGTCATAATAAGACACATACTTTCCCGTTGTATCATCGTCAGGGACTCTAGGGGCCATATCGACGACTTGACCTCTATAGTTATCCCCCGGCGAATGACACGCTATTAGATCTGTTAGACTCTCTTTCGGTTGCATGTTCTTCTCCTTATAACACTAATTTGATTTATTAGGTACATATTTTAAGGTTCCTTGGGCTTTCAAGATATCGTATGTATGCCGATACATAGGTAGTTCTCCCCCACTACAGGATGATATAAAATCAGGTATAAACCCTGCTGAACAGTATCCCTCAGGGTCGTTATTGTATCTGATACATATCTCTTGGCCATATGTTCCGGCGTACACGTAGACGTCAATCCATACTGTTTGGAGTCTTTTGTCTACGCTAGCTACATATGACCCTCCGCCTATAAACTCTTCCGTTTCGTGGTTACAGTGGTTCGTGAAACGGGGGCAGTCTTTTATGTCATGTTTTTCCATAATACTTCTCCTTTGATGATTAAGGTTTCAACTGATAACAAACCCACCTAGTCGCAACTAGGCGGTTTGTGAGCAGTTTAGCTAGTTGGCGTTAAACAGTGTAGTTTTATCCAAGCCATTGTTTCTTGGTACGACCAATTGTACCTTTCTCCCCCTAGATCTTTGGAGTACTCGTCGGCTAGAGCCATGATTTTATTTGACTGATAGTGGCATGGATTCTGATCAGGCATAAATCCGTAGTTTTCGCACAACTCTTGGTGGGTTAAAGCTAGCACGCCTTTGACCTCTTTATGTAGTTCGTTGAGTGTTGCTTGTAATGTCATGTGTCTTCTCCTTGGTTAAGGTTAACTGATAACAAACTCACCTACACGCATGTAGGCGGTTTTGTGAGCAGTTATAGGTGCGATTGAACTTTTGCCCAATAACCTAGTGTGGCTTCTTTTCTGTAGCCCGTTGGTCCTCCATTCCATATTCTAGCTCGGTTTTCGTATGTGTCTTCCAGGTTTCGACGCTGTATCCATAACCTTGTGTATGCGTCAAATATCTCAAATGATTTGACAGGGTTTAGTCTGTCCTGTTTGGAGTATTCCATATCTCTAAATAGCTTGAGATCCTCTATTACACACGGTCTGATTTGAGCTTCCCCTAGTTCCCCTGATGGTAGTTCTCGCTTTGACATAGGATTTGTACTGTTTGACGACTCTACAGCACATACAGCCTTATACAGAGATGATAGAGACTGATGTGATTGTACATTTGCAGCTTGTACACTTACATGTTTGGTTTGGACTTGCATTGTTACAGTCATTACAGCTAATACACCTAGACTGCTTAGTAATGCTATTCGTTCGATCTTCATTGTGTTCTCCTTCAAAAATACCAAAAATTATGTCAATGCAAGCGTCAATTGCTGCATTACAGTACTTGTTTTGGATTTGTTCAGTCGCCATAGGTTCTCCCTGCTGCTTTGTCTCTAATGGCCTGTTGCAATGATCGTCCGTTTGGGTACACCTCATTGAATGACTTGGCCTTGGACGTGCTGCTCTGTTTGACGTGAACAGTGTTATTTTTGCCAAACTGGTTAATTTGTGTGCAGCCAGTTAGGCTTAGAGCCATTATAGCCCACAATACTACAGTGATCTTGTTGTTGATACTCATTTGTTTTCTCCCTTTGCATAAGTAACGGTTTCAAACTGATAACAAACTCACCTAGTCGCAACTAGGCGGTTTTGTGAGCAGTTTAGCTAATCGGGTTGCCAGTAGAGATAATATTGTCTCCATAGGCTGTTTCCGGTCTCCACGGTGCAGTACAATGGGCCCTTGGTCGTTCGGTGCGATTGCCAGCTTTGTCACATCGGCAAACTACTACATATTCCATATGGCCGTACTCGTCCTCCTTGTAGTCAAGGACTAGGTCAAACAGTCTCCAATAGCCACTAAGGATGATATTTCCAGGTGTGTACAATTCTTTGCTTGTCATGGGTCTTCTCCTTTGACGATTAAGGTTAACTGATAACAAACTCACCTACACGCATGTAGGCGGTTTTGTGAGCAGTTTACACGAGTCTGTGGGCTTTGCGGCTTTCAAGGATCTGGCTTTCACGTTCGGCATGCCATGCATCCATAAGGTAGTTGGCGTAGTCGCTGTACACGCCATTCTTGGTCTCTTGATCGATCTTGCGTTGTAGGTAGTCGAGTCTGTTTTCCATGGTATCTCCTTTTGAGTAGGTTAATGACATGATCATAGTATCGGTAGTATCTCATATCATGTCCACATAAATCAATATTCCACGGTGTAAGTAATTATAAACCCTTGACATACAAGGACTTTGATGATAAAATATAATACATAACTACAATTGTAATCCATAGTGTTTTGAATAGAATAAAACCAGTTCGACAAGTGTAGAGCATGTCTGATAAACCACCAAAACTCCGTAAAACACCCACCAAGTGGTCTCTAATGGCACAACGAGAGGCACAGGGTATGGATTTCTACGAAGCGGGGATTGAAGTAGGATATAGTAAGTCCTATATGCAGTCCAAGGCATATCAAGCGATACGCAAGGATACCCGATATGCCTCGATGGTCGCTGAGTGCAAGGCCGTTCTAGCTAATCGCACTGTGGTTACCCGGGAGAAGGTGCTTGAGAATATCCAATGGGGCATTGACCAAGCTAGGAAAAACAGCAACCTAACAGCACTCAAGGGCTTCCTAGAACTCCAGGGCAAGGCAATCGCAATGTACTCTGACAAGCACATCACTGAGGACAGTGACACACAAAAGGAGCTAGATGCCCATAAAGCCAGTGAAGCTAAGGAGTTAGCTACCATACGACTAACACGAGTAGGTTAGCTACATCACTATAACTCTAGCATAGGCAAGGACTTATGATCGGCTAGCGTGGTAGGCTGCCAATGTGGCAGTGTAGCTAGATTAGGACATAAGGAAATCAAGAGTCCTATTACATGCGTACGGGGGGGGGGTGCTAAGAGGCCCTTGACCCCCAACGTGGGTGGCTGTAGTAGTAATAGTATGTCCCGAGAAATGTAAACGAGTTTTGTAATTCATAGTAAAGTGTAGGGGTATTATAGCTATATCACTACACTAGGTATTATAGCCATATCACTACACTAGGTATTATAGCCATATCACTACACTAGGTATTATAGCTATATCACTACACTAGGTAATTTAACTATACTAGGTAATTTAGCTACATAAAAGGAATAGGCACATGACAGACAGACGACACACAGGTCCGGGCATAAAGGTCCGGTTGAATCAGATGAGTTGGGCAAGCGGTGTAACAGCGGCTGTCTCCCAAACACTTGAGAATGTTACCATGTTGGTTGAGAAAATCGTGGTTGTTACGAATAACTCCACGAACGCGATCACATACGGTATTACATTTCTGGATGAGGACGGTGCTGCCGCTATTCTAGGCACAAACTTCACCGCTATAGCTGAAAACGCTAAGACAGTAAAATATGCTACATCATCAACCCCTGATTTCCCGGCTAGTATGCTGGTCAGGAATAGCGTAACTATTGAAGTTACCCCCAGCGGTGATCCTGGTGCGAGTGGTGGTACAGTGGACATTATTCTTTACGGGCCATAATATGAGTGCATTACAGAAAGTTAAAGATTACGCTGTTGCTAATGGCAAGTCAATTGCAGATTTGCAGGCGATGGGCAAAAACGCATTAGTCGCTGCGGCAGGTCTGACATTTCAAGAGTCGGGTACATTAGGTAAGGCTATTAAGCGATACAAGGCACAGCAAGAGAAAGAGACTTCTGACGCTAAATTGCTGAACATCACTACTCGTATCCAGAATGGCACCCTACCTGCACAACCGACTGCTACAGTAGAAGAAATTGAAGCAGGCATATCTTATAAGGTGGTGATCTAATGAATATGCAACGGAAGTTCGGCATATGGATTGTTGCCCTGGCGGTAGTGTTTGGTGTATTGACTATTTCAAGAATGGATAATACTGGACGTTCGTTGGTATCGTTGCTTCTTTTAGCAGGCGTTCGTGATATAGTGTTAGGAGATAAATAATGGCAAGCAATATAACCTCTCCCACGATTCACTTTGTCGGTCGTACTACCCGTCACAAGATGTCTGACCTAACGAATCTTGTCACCAATGGGACGTTCACTGGTGGTTCGGCGGGATGGACATTTGGATTAAGCAATGGTCAGCCTGCATACAATGCTAACCAAATTGAATGGGATGGCAGTCAAGCGGCTCAATGTAATATTAGCCAAGCAGGAATTTTGACAAGCGGTAGTTTATACATGGTTAAATGTGCTTTGACCCGTGCTGCTGGTAATATGTTTTATAAGCTAGGCGGCACTAATAGCGGTAATTTCTCAGTATCGTCATCGGCTGTTGCGTATGTGACATCTGCTGGAACAGCTTTCAATGTATTTGGTGATTCTGCTTTTAGTGGTAGTGTTGACGATGTAGAAGTCTACGCATGGCCCGGCTCCGAAAACTCAGGCGGCGGCTGCACAGTATCCACCTTCTCAGGGACCATCTCGGATTACATGAACGCAGACGGTACGCCCTTGGTTGAAACCACAGGTGCGATTACAGACTCAGGCGGATCTGTCCTGATCACAGACGCTGCGGCGTTTGGCTCGGTCGTGGTCGGGACGCTGTTCAACCTTGATTCTGACGGTACACACGCAGACGGCATCTATGAGATTACCGCAGCAACGGCGAACACAATCACTTTGGATCTTGCCTACGTGGGCGATGAAGCGGCGATCACAGGAGGATGGGTAGGCGGTGCATTCCCGAACGTCCAGGCGGCATGGGACAGCGACAGTACAGACGTAGTAGACGGTGACGGGTTCTACAACCACCGTTACATCTGCACAAACGTAGATGAGGTCACAAGCACCACGATCACACCAGCGGGAGGCGACAGAGCCACATCCAAGTACGAACACACCATAGGGTATCACTCGGTCTTATTCCTCCCAGCAGAGGACGCTGTAGATGATAGGGTGATCTCTGACATGGACTCCGAATCCTACGCAGGGACGTATGCGACGAACTTCACTACCAGCTACTACCTCGGTTGTATTGAGGCCGCAAGGATCGTTGAGTCCAAGACGCAGAAACGGTCTGCTGGCGATCAAGTTAGTTGGGACGCGGATGACAATGCAATTGATGTCGTGACCATCGGAGGTGACAATGTTCAGTTGCGGAATATCTATGCACATAACAATGATCAAAGTGCTGGTTCTGTCGCTATAGACTCTTCTGCACCAAGAGAAGGCACACATTTAATTAATTGCAGATTGGACGATGTCCGAGACGCACTAGGCTCTAATATTGCTGAATCTGTTTATATTGATTGTTATTTTGGCAAAAATGTGGGCGGCGACCAAAATGTAAGTGGCAGTACTTTAAGCGAATTTGTAAATTGCTTTTTCAATGGATCTGGCAATACTTATGCAGTATTTGCATCGAATGATCAGACTTATAATAATTGTATTGTCTACGGTGCTGGATCTGGTTCGTTTGTTTCTGGCATGACACATTGGAACGGTTGTTTATTCATAGACCAAACAACCAGATGTGTTTTTATAAATTCACAAGCAAATACGGCGAATGTACTGAATTGCATCTTCTCTCCAGCAGCAGCAGCAGATTATGCTGTTTATATGGGGGACGATGGAGCGGCAATCGGCTCCAACAACATTGCCTATTCAACCACAGCAGGGGCAGTCCTAACAACCCCATTCCTGAACAACGGCGAGGCTGGAAGTCCGACGTCCGGGGCCTTCTGGCTACCGAACACAATCGAATCCGACCCGCTATTTGTAGACGCTGCGAACTTTGATTTCAGGCTTCAATCCGGTTCCCCAGGACTCGACGCAGGTGTGCCAGGCTTCGACCCCCCTGATAGTAAATCAAGTATAGGTTTGGGTGACAGTAGTCAAGCAGGCGGTGGCGGAGGATTCTTCCACCATACTCGTCGCCGTTAATAGAGTGAACATTAAATAATGAGTTTAACACCTGAACAAATAGCTCAAGTAGACCCGGCATATTGGGCGGCTTATAACATGATCAAGCTACAGAACTGTAGGTTCAGCTTTAAAGATCATGATTATCAGAAGGAGCCTATGGCTTCTCAAGTTCGCCGTATATGCTATATGAAAGCTACTCAGGGTGGATTCTCAGAGATTGAAGTACTTAAGAGTCTTCATGGCATGATCAATAAGAAGTACAGCACTGGGGTTCTGTATATGTTCCCCACCGCTGATGATGTTGGTGAGTTCTCGAAGAGTAGGTTTAACCCCTTGATCTTGGCCAATAAGAAGGCCATAGGGAAGTTCGTTAAGAAGACAGACACTGTTAGCTTGAAGAAGATCCATGACGCCTTCTTGTTTCTTAGGGGAGCTAAGCTATCTCAGAAGATTGGTGAACAAAACGAAAGTTCCAAACTACGGTCGATCTCCGTAGACAGGGTGGTCTTCGACGAAGTTGATCACATCTGGCAAGAGGACGGAGAGTCAATAGAAAAAGCTAAAGGGAGGTACGGACATTCTAAGATCAAAGAAGAATGCTACATTTCCAATCCGACCACTCCGGGGGTTGGTATTGACTTGATATGGGCTAGATCGGATCAGCGGTATTGGTATCGTCGGTGTAAATGTGGTGAGTGGACTTGTGCTGAGTTGTCTTTCCCTGAGTGTGTGCATCTAAGACCTGATGGTACAGGATACATCGCTTGCACCAAATGTGGCCTAGAGTTAGGCATCAACGGTAATGCTGGTGTGATAGGGCATTGGGTTCCGCAAAAGAAAGAAAACTCAGACTACATGCATGGCTACCACCATAGCCAATTAACTAGTGTATACAATGACCCAGCGGAAATCCTAAACGACTTCCACAATCCACCAAACAATAACCTTGGTGATATATACCGTCTTCGTCTAGGCTTGCCTTATATAGCCGCAGAAGACAGATTGATTAAGTCACAAGTCTATGCAGGATGTAATAACGACATCATGCCAGACAGCCACCCTGGCCCCTGTGCGATGGGCATTGATGTAGGTAAGACCAATCATATTGTGATCGGGATTAGGACTTCGCAGAACCAGTACAAGGTAGTTAAGCTAGCTAGAATGAGTGACTGGAACAGTATCCACGATTTGGCCAAACGGTTTAACGTAAAGAGTGCAGTGATCGATATCCGACCATATGAGAACACTGTACGTAATTTCCAGAAGGAAGAACCTTATAATATTTACCTATGCGAGTATAACGAGAACACCGCAGTTGGTCGTCAGTATAACCCGAACACTGGTATAGTGAAAGTCAACAGGACTGAGATCTTTGACGAGACTCATAGGATGGTAGTGAAGGAGGGGATGCTGTCTATCCCTAGAGATTGCACAGAAGTCAGGGAATTCGCTAGACAGATGTGCGGTGCATATAAAATCCTGGAGACTAATAAGAAAACGAAGCGAAGCGTGTACAGGTATAAAGGCGACGACGAACATTACAGAAATGCTATGAACTATTTCACCCTAGCCTGCTCGGGGAATAAAATAGCTATAGCCCGTGGTAAACATGACCAAGATCGACAAACAGTAGCAGACAACAATTGGAGAGTAGCATAATGAAGTTAGAACACAAACCAGTTCAAGCTGAAGGTGAACAATTTAAGAACGGTATGGAGGACGGTATCCTGGCGTATTGCTCAGGCTCGTACCCAGAGATCTTCTTTAAAACAGTGAAGGACATGAATACGTCACTACACAGATCGAAGGTACGGACACATGTGAAGTGCGTATTGATCGACAACCACCCTACCCCTATAGAAGAAGGGGATTGGGTCATCGAAGGCAAGGTTGTATATAGTGACGAGTTCGAAAAGAATTGGAAGAAGAAAGTAGGGAGACCCCCTAAAAATGAAGAACGAGCAAAAGATTAAGTCAGCTATAGTCGCTGGCCATGACGCAGGAAGGTGTGATAGAGAAGGGAACCATATCCGCCCTGCCGACCGTGGTCCAGGCAAAGGTGATCGTAATAGGATAGAAGATAAAGAAGCTTTTAACGCGAACTACGATTTGATCGACTGGAGACTTAGATAGTGGCTATTGATCAAAAAGCAAAGCACAATATGAAGTACCGTTATAATCTGACGCCGGAGAACTGGAATCAGATGATGGAGACGCAAGAAGGTCGTTGTGCTATATGTAAGGTTCACCAGAAAAATGTAAAGAAGACCTTTTGTGTCGATCATGACCATAAGACAGGTCAGGTCAGGTCACTGCTGTGTGGGAAGTGCAATAGTGCTTTAGGTTTCTTCCACGATGATATAGTTATCGTCAAAGCCGCAAAACAGTATTTAGAAGATTGGAACCAATAATGGGCGGACTATTCGGCAAAAGACCCAGTATAGACAAACCAGACCCTGAGCCAGAACCTATCCCTGAACTTATAGAGGACGAGATCAAGTCTGACGAGACTAAGCGGCGTAGGCGACAGGGTGGTAGACGCTCAACAATTAGGACAGGGGCAGGTGATCTGAACCCGACTTCAGTTGGTAGAAAGAGTCTTCTAGGCGGATAAACATGAGTGACAGAGCTAAAGAGTTAATTAAGTTCGAGGCACGGGAACGGGCGAACAACCAGAACTTCCTGAATCTATACCAAGAGACCTCGGACTATGTCTACCCTCTTGAGGACACTATCACTAACGTGAAACAGCCGGGGGATAGGCCAAAGACCATTGACCTTGTAGATGTTACAGCTATTTTAGCTGCTCAGGATATGGCGTCTAATATGTCAGCCACGCTATTCCCCGCTGGCCAGAGGTCGTTTAGGTACGAGTCAGGTGACGACGATGATGAGGAAGGCAAAGCTTATCTATCGAACCTGACCGATGCTGTGCATGAACAGATCTTCGGACCAGACTTCCTGCCTGCATTCAACGAAGCTCTACTCTCTTGGGTGGTCTTTGGGGAGGGTGATGTCTATGTCGAACGTGGTGAGGGTAAATCTCTTAACTTCATGGACTACCCCGCTGGCTCATTCTCGTACCTAGAGAACGCTCAGCGTAAGCCAGATCAGTTTATTGAGATGTTTAAATGGACTGCTCGTCAAGCTGAAGAGAAATGGGGCGATGATATTGGCCCTAGGATGAAAAAGGCTCTTGAGAAACCAGATACTGAGAACGACTTATTTGAGATCGTTCATGTTATCAAGCCACGTAAGGCTTTAGATCCGAGCATGGGTGATAACATGAACTTGCCTTATGAAGATGTGTATGTCGGAGTCATGGATGAACACATTATATTTGAGGGTGGGTTCCACGAGTTTCCACATAGCATAGGTAGATATTCAAAGTCCTCGAAAGAGAAGCATGGCCGTGGCCTTGGCGTATTTGTCTTGCCTCAAGCCCGTACAGTCAACGCCATCAAACGGGACTTGGTTGAGTGTGCTAACCGACATAACAGGCCGCCACTTGAAGTCTCTGGTAACGTAGATGGTAGAGTAAGTCTAGACCCCGGCGGTATGACGTATGTGACTGAACCGAATAGCATTCGACCTATAAACGGAGCTATGGGTAGTTACCCTATCACTCGGGAAATGCTAGAGCTAGAACGGGAAGAGATCAGAAATGCTTTCTTCGCTGATGTGTTTAGCCAACTTAGGGGCCTGACTGGTGATCGAAGAACTACATTAGAAATCTCTGAGCGATTGAACGAAGGCTTGAGAAGGTTATCTAGCCCGATTGCTAGACTCTTATCGGAGATGCTGACACCCTTGCTAAACCGTGTACCGATGATCATGATCAGGGCTGGTATGGTTGAGGAACCACCGGAGACACTCCAGGGTAGAGACATCAAGATTGAGTATATCAACCCCTTGGTCTTGGCTCTTAAGCGTCAGCAAGCAGATGCGTTTATTCAATGGGCACAAGTACTGGCTGAGCTAGAGCCTGTGCTCCCCGGTGTCACTGATCATATTAACGAGAACAGAGCAGTTAGAGACCTTGGCAGTGCGTTTGGTGTAGACGCAAATCACATAGCGACGCCAGAGGAAGTAGAAGAGAAACGTGCAGCTAGAGCAGAACGGCAAGAACAAGCCAGGCAACAGGAGGCTATGGTTCAGGCTGCTCAATCTTACGGCCAGACCACTACGGCCCCTGAAGATGGTAGTGCCGCTGCACAAGTACAGGAGGCAGCACAAGCATGACAGAAGACCAAGTAACACAGAAGGAATTAGCTATAGCATACCAAACAGTGTTTAACGGTAGTGCTATGGCTATGCGTGTGTATGATGACCTAATGAAGGTTGGGTACAATAATCGAATGACAGATGCGTTTGATGCAAGTGGCAGTATAGACCCTGTAGCCACAGCTATCAATAGTGGAAAGAGATTCATGGCATTGCGGATTAATAACTTCAAAGCTATGGACCCGAATAAGGAAGTTCAAAAGGAAGCAGACTAATGGCAGACGAAACAACCGAAACAACTGAGACCACGGAGTCTACGCAGAATACTGATGCGGCCACCTTTGCTAGCCATTTAGGTGAGGGCGGCACGTTAAACGAGGGTTGGAAAGAAACCATCCCAGAAGAGTATAGAGGTGAGAAATGCCTTGATCTCTTCACCGATGTGAACGGTATGATCAAGACCTTAGTGTCTAGCCAGAAAGCTTTTGGCAAAGACAAGATCGTTGTACCGTCTGAGACATCAACACCGGAGGAATTATCCGCATGGCAGAAAGCTTGGGGTAAACCGGATACCGCCGCAGACTATAAGTTTGGCAAAGATGAGAATATCCCCGAAGACATGTGGAATGCGAATAGGATCGAAGAGTTCAAAGTAGGAGCTTTTGATCTCGCATTCAACGGCCCACAGATGGAGTTTATTGAGAAGTTCTACAACGACTCTGTTAAGGATGACTTGGCCGCATATGATCTGGCTGATAAGCAAGCTATAGAAGCCGGTGAACTTGAGCTTAAGAAACGCCTTGGTGGGGCTTATGAGGAACGTAAGCATCTGGCTGAGCGAGTCGTAGCTTTAGCACCAGAGGGTCCGGTTCGTGAGGCCGTTAACGAAGCCTTTGGTACGAATCCTTTGGTTGTCGAGTGGTTTTCTGAATTAGGTAAGAAGCTAGTTGAGTCTAAAGCTGTTGACACGACAATTAACCAGAGTACGCCGAAAGAGTTGATACAGGAGATCACTAATCTTCAGTCTACTCCGGGGTACATGGATGGCACGCTTAAGAAAACGAACATGATCGCATTCAAGCAACTACAAGAAAAGATCGAAGGGTTGTATAAAAAAGCATACCCTGATAGTTAAAATGCATCTTAAAAACATATACATAGATTTTGAATTTTGTGCGGCCATAGCGATAGTCAGCGTAGAAGCTTACGTCGCAGCATGGCTGATTGTAATGTCGATAATCTCATAGTGAGACCGACCGGATAACGGGTCCGAAACCGTAGACACTGACCTCAATGGAGATAATCATGTCGCTTAAAAGTAACTTTGTTTTAAGGACAATGAAATGGCTGTATCAAGCACCATTACAACTGCCTTTGTCAAGCAGTATATGGCGAACTTGTACATCTTGTCTCAGCAAAGAGGATCTAAGATGCAATCTAAGGTCCGTGTTGAGTCAGTTTCAGGTTCGGAGAATGCCGCCTTTGATCGAATTGGGACAGTAGCTGCCCAAAAGATCACCACGCGACACGGCGATACGCCCAACAACGAGCAAGATCATACTCGTAGATGGGTCACGCCGACCGACTATAACACCAATTCGTTCCTGGATAACCAGGATAAACTGAAAATGATCATAGAGCCCACCTCTACGTTTGCACTCACGCAAGCTGCGGCTCTTGGTCGTACTAAGGATGACATCCTCATCGCTGCTGCTTTGGGCAACGCTACGGTTGATAAGACCGGAGCTACGACCATTTCATTCGAGGATGATTCCATCTCCATCAACGGTGACGGCACTGCCACTACTCTCGGCACTCTGGCCTCCGCAGGTACAGAGGTTGATATCTCCCTTGCTAAGATGCTGCTCATGATGCAGATCTTTAATGATCAGGATGTAGACCCTGATATCCCTAAGCATTGGATGGTTACGCCGAAAGATATCAGTGACATGCTGGATATCACCGAAATCGGTTCCTCGGACTATAATACGGTCAAAACCCTGGCTCAAGGAAAGGTTGATTCCTACATGGGCTTCAACTTCTTCTGGAGTAACCGTGTGACTAATGATGCCGCTTCTGATACAGCTTCGCGTTCAATCGCGTGGGCTGAAGACGGTCTTATCCTTGGTTTGGCCGAAGAGGTAAAGAGTAGAGTAGACGAACGTTCGGACAGGAATTATTCCGTTCAAGTCTATTCTGAAATGTCAATGGGGGCCGTTCGTATGGAAGGTGCTAAAGTTCACGAGTGCCTCAACGATCTCTAAGAAAGGAGTATCACTATGGCTGGTAGAGTAACCAGATTTCTAGATCTCCCTACTTACGATCAAGGGACGATCTTTGGACCTCAAGCATCGCCAAAGCAAAGTGTCTACGAAGCTAGCACTACGCAAAAGCATCGACTTGGGGCAAAGTTTATTGATGGCGACCGGATCTTTAGGTACGCAAAGAATAGTTCGGCGGCAACGTTGAGCAAGGCTTTGATGAACCAGACGCAGGTTGTCGAAACCAAAACTCAAGCTATCGTACAGACAGGCCATGCGTGGGCTGTTGGCGACATCTCGGGTACAATGCTGGTAACAACTGGCGGGACCTTTGCTCTTAATGAGTTCACAGATGGGTATCTACTTGCAAATAAAGTAGCTGCTGTTGGTGACATTTACCGTGTCTTGGCTTCCAAGATTCAGTCGAGTGACACCATCATAGATCTGGAACTTGAGACCGCAGTTCGCACTGCCATCTCTGTCACTACAGAGTTGAGTTTGATGCCTAACCGTTTCTACGATGTGGTTGTCTTCCCGACTGCACATACCGGCTATGCCGCAGGTGTGGGTTTGGTTGACATCGCTGCGTCTAGCTATGGTTGGCTTCAGACAGGTGGTCCGGCTCCGTTGATTGTTGACACCGGTGAGACAGTTGTGATTGGCGATACTGTTGGTAACGCTGCCACGACTTCCGTTGCTGGCTCATGTGGTGTTCGAGTGACACTGGAACAGGCTTGGGGTAATGTGCTACAGGTAGCACCTGCCGCTGAACCTGCTTTGGTTAACTTGACCATTGATCAATAAGTTTCTAACTTCCTTTTTCGAATAGGTCAGGGGGTTTCCTTCGCCCTCTGGCCTATATAAAGGTGCTGCATGAGTAGTTTAAGTCAGACCAGCATAAGCAATATGGCCCTAGCTAGAATAGGTGCTGCCCAGATTACGGACTTTACGACAAGTACGTCTGTCCCTGGTCAGCAAGTTAGGCTGCATTACGAACAGGTAAAGAACTCATTACTAAGGGCACATGAATGGGGCTTTGCTGGAGCAAGAGCATCGTTAGCTGCTTTAGCTACAGATCCTATATTTGAATGGTCTAGTCAATACCCATTGCCTGTGAACTTCTTGAAGCTCAGGAGTATATTCCAAGAAACAGGAACGTTCAAAGACAACGCTGTGTTTTCGTATACTATCGAAGGGAATAATATACTAACAAATGCAGACGCTCCATTAAAGATCAGGTATACCAAGATTGTCACTGACCCTATGGAGTTTGATGCACTGTTCACAGAAGTACTTATATTGTCATTAGCTACAAAGCTAATTTCGGTATTAGCAGAAAATGGATCTCCTGCACTCTTACGTGAGTTGCTAGCAGAACGTAAGGTACTAATGACCGAAGCTAGAACCACAGCGAGTAATGAAAACCGAGGGTTTGGTAGAGAAGACAACGGTATTTGGCTAAATGCCAGACTGCATAGAAACGGTGGCAGGATCTTAAGTCAGCTAGGTAGCTAATGGATCTCATAACTAAACATGAAGAGTTCCACGCCTTCGCTCAAATATACGAAGAGGATGGCACTAGCACTCTAGCTTTGGCTGCTCAAGATACTGCGTATCAAATTACCGCCTTTTCAGCAAATGGTGAGTCAAATAATGCAACACCAGATCATACTAACGACCATATTACTATCACTAAAGCAGGAAAGTACCTTGTTACAATCAATATATCTTTCTCACAAACAACCGCAGTAGCGATTGAATATGATTTCCACCTCTACAAAAATAACGGGGATACGGAATTCGGAGAGGTAGGGGCTCACCGTAACGGCGGGGCATCTAATTCAGTCGGCAATTGTGGGTGTACCGGTATAGTTGACTTTGCGGTCAACGACACTGTTGAACTTTGGGTCGAACGTCTCGATGGCGGAGGTGTTAGTCGTACCATCACGATACAACAGTGCAGTTTAACCTTGTCTCAAATTGGCGGAGCTTAATGTCGGATGAAATAAAAATATCTTACGCCACAGGCTCCACTCTATACTTTAGGGCGTTCAACGCTACCGGGCAAGTATGGAACACATCTGGGACGCCAGCATTTGAAAACTGGGCAGGTGGCAGTGTTACAGATTATGATGTAGCACTCGCAGACAAAAGTTCGGGTGAATACATTGGTGATTTCCCCTCTGGCATAACCGAAGGTACGTACCAAGTGATCGCGTTTCTTCAAGCTGGGGGAAGTCCTGCTACCGGAGATGTAGCAGTAAGTTCAGTAGGAACTATTTTCTGGAGTGGGTCAGCAGAGAGACCCCTGGCCAATCAGAACGATGTACTAACAGCACACAGCACGACAGATGCATTGATCAATGCTATTTCACTATCGGTGGCTGGTATTTTGAATATTTACGATGAGACTTAATCATGGGTAAAACAGGAATTGTTTCATTCAATGCTGGTGAACTAACCCCCTTGATCGACGCACGTACCGATCTAGATAAGTACTCGTCTGGGTGCAGAACATTACAAAACATGATCCCCCGCATTTATGGAGCCGCTGAACGTAGACCGGGAACTAAGTTTATTAAGGAAGTTAAGGACTCGACCAAAAAGACAATGCTCGTTAGTTTTGAGTACTCATCGTCAGTAGCCTATACGATTGAGGTTGGCGACCTATACATGAGGTTCTACACTAATGGTGGTATACTCCTAGATCCGACAGTACCTGTTGAGGTTGTCACGCCTTACCTTGAAGCAGACCTCTTTGAATTGCAATTCAAACAATCAAATGATGTAATGTGGATTACGCACAAAGATTACGCTCCAAGGAAATTGACACGGACATCCTCAACAGCTTTTTCTTTAGACACCATAACATTTACTACTGGCCCGTTTAAGACGAGAAATGACATAGCTGAAAATGATGGGGTGACAATGACCCCGACAGCTATAACCGGCAATACAACTTTGGTGGCGTCAAGTGCAACCTTCTTAGCCGGACACGTAGGGGCTTTGTTTGAACTTGTACAGCCAAGGGTGAACACCGATACAAGCGGTTCAAAATCAGCTACAGGCCAGATAGGCTCAGACTTAGAAGTCAAAGGAGCGTTCTCTTTTAATACGCACGGAACCTGGACAGCTACAGTAGAACTCCAAAGGAAAGCCGATGGCGTTAACTGGGAAACATTCAGGACATATCTTAGTGCTAATGACAGGAATATCCAGCTTACGGCAACAGAGGAAGAGAGTGATGTTGATTACCGAATCCAGGTAACAAATTATACTTCAGGGACAATCCAAGCTGACTTAACAGTTAATACTTCCACTCAATCTGGTGTAGCTAAAGTTACGGCATTTAACAGTACGACTAATGTAGACATAACAGTGTTGAAAGATTTTGCATCGACCGATGCCACGAAACGATGGGCAGAAGGCTCATGGTCTGCTGTTCAAGGATACCCTAGGACGTTCACTTTCTTGGAAGAGCGAGGGGTTTACGCTGGGACCACTAATGAACCCCAGACGTTATGGTTTAGTGAAACAGAGGATTTCGAGAACTTTGAAGCTGGGACCAACGACGATGACTCATTCTCAGTAACGATCAACTCGGAGAAAAGAAATGCTATCCAGTGGATTTCCACCCTCGAAGCTCTGGTTATAGGGACAACTGGTGGTGAATGGAGGTTGCAATCCACGACCCTTGACGCACCTGTGACCCCAACGAACTTCAGTATAAGCCAACAGTCGTCTTACGGCTCCACTGCTATTCAAGCTACAGGGGTGAATGACGTAGTCCTCTTTGTAGATAGACCGGCTAGGAAAATCAGGGAGATGGTGTTTGACGACAATATTAGGAAATACAGAGCCCCTGACCTTACAGCCCTAGCTGAGCATGTAACTGATGGCGGTATCACAGACATAGCTATCCAGAAGAACCCTGAGTCGATCATATGGATGGTCACTGGGGACTCACCTTATTTGATCTCGCTCACTTATAACCGAGAGCAAGACGTACTGGCGGCATCAAAACATGCTGTCGGTGGTGATGGTATAGTTGAATCAGTGTCTGTAATCCCTGGAACAGAAGAAGATGAAGTTTGGATCTCGGTTCGACGAACAATTAACACTGCGTCTGTAAGATTCGTAGAGCAGTTCCAACCGTGGGACTACAGTAGCCAAGAAACAGCGTGGTTCACCGATAGTGCTTTGTCTTACAGTGGTGTTGCTACAAAGACGTTAACAGGTCTAGATCACCTTGAAGGCGAAACCGTCACTGTGCTAGGTAACGGTGAAGAACGCGAGACAGCAGTGGTCGCAAGTGGCTCTATCACACTGAATGACAATGTAACCACAGCGGTTGTGGGGCTACCTTACAGGTATATCGTAAAACCTATGAAGTTTAACCAATCTCAAGAAGTGCTGTTGGGGTCAATCAAGAAGCTCTCTGAAATAAGAGCTAATTTCCTTAATACACTTGGGGTGCTGTACGGTACTGACACGAGCAACCTATATGATATCGTATTTCCGCGACCATCAGCGTTCTCCCAGATCTTATTGTACACGGGCGACCAGAGGTTGGTGCTAGACGCAGGGTTTACCGCTGACGATGACTTTATAATCACGGGCATTGGCCCCTACCCTTGCGTACTAAGATCCCTCACTATTACAGGATCGAAGGTGAGCCGATGATAGACCTTATCCCATTTGAAGCTGGACATATGCTGACCATCATTCAAGAAGGAGTGATTGAGTGTGGTATCAGGGCTGCCGCTAATGACTTCGTGAGAGAGACAGCCTTGCATCGTGAAGGAGAAGGGCGTTCTATGACGGGGATCGAAGATGGAAAAGTTTTAGGTTGTTACGGGGTGGATCTGTTATGGCCAGGGGTGGCAGAGTTTTGGGCGATGTTTAGCCCAGATATTGAGAAGCGGTCGATTGAAGTGTGTAGATTGATCAAGAGTGAAGTTGATAGGTTGGCAGAAGACTACCACAGAGTCCAATCCCATGTACGGTTCGATTTCTGGTCGGCTTTACGTATGATGCAGTGGCTAGGGTTCCGGGAAGAATGCTTGTGCAGAAAATTTACCCAAGATGGTGCAGATTGCTACCAGTTTGCGAGGATTAAATAATGGCAGATCCAGTCACCGCCCTACTGGTTGTTTCCGCAGTCACAGGTACTGCCTCAGCAGGTATATCTGTACACGGGGCCAGGGAGCAAGGTAAGTCAGCCAAAGAAGCTGCTGAGTTCAAGGCCACCCAAGCTCGTAAAAAAGCTAAGGCTATACGGGCTAAAGGCAGGTTTGAGCAGAAACGCCAAGCTGAACAAGCTGAGCGAGTTAAGGGTGCTCAACGTGTCGCGGGTGCTGCAACCGGAGGCCGAGGTCAAGCCGTAACGTTAGCACTGGCGGAGCAAGCTCTTGAATTAGAACGCGATAACGTACTCATCGGTTTCAGTGCTACTAAAACTGCTAACGAGCTTGAGGTCCAAGGCGATCTTGAGAGCTTCGCTGGGTCACAATCCTTGTATGCTAGCAGGATCAAGGCTACAGGGTCTCTGTTACAAGGCATAAGCTCTGTAGCTATGATGGGTGCTGGGCTAGGTAAGGGTGGCGGCGGTGAAACAGGTGGCCCAGGTTTCTCTGAGTTCAAAAATGGTGCCAGCTTTAGGGTAAAACCAGCAGGCCCGATAGGAGCATAATGGCTAAGTTTCCAATTATAAGAAGTGAACGCACCGTAGACGTTAGCTCGGTAGGTTCCGCCCGACCCGTATCTGACGGTGGTGATATAGGTAGAGCGTGGCAAGGCTTCGGAGCTATATTAGGTGCAGAGGTGGAGAAGTGGGACAGCCTCTATGCCGAAACCAAGTTCTCTGAAGCTAAGAGACAAGCGTCTGAGATGATGGGGGCACAGCTAGAGACAGCACTGTTTGATGCCGACCCTAAAGACCACATGAAGATCTTTGACCAGCACTTTAAAGTAGCTAAAAGTTTTAGGCCAACATCCTCAGCTAAAGCAGCAAGGGGCTTTGACAAGCTTATGAACACCAATGGACCCGCTTGGCGTGTAGGTACGCTCATGCAGAGCCAGAGGCAGATCACGGCTAACGCTAAGATTGAGGCTGCAAAGTTAGACGCTCTGAAAGAAGAAACGGACAGAGCTACAGTTATGCAGTTGGCCAGAGATAACACTAACGAAAAAGGTGTCACTGATTGGACCACTGTACAAAAGACTATGTCTAGTGCCCAATGGCAGAGTGAAAACAATATTTCCTTTGTGGAGACAGCTACACTGCTTAACGCTGCTCAAACCAATATGAGGGAAGAGAAGGTCTCTAAGGAATTAGCCGTAAAGCAAAGAGAAGACACATCAGTGGCTAAAGCTGCTCAGAAAGAAGTTGACGCTCAGGAGATGATTATATCCTCCGAGGGTGACGCAACTTTGCTTCCTGACCTACTGTCTACATTGATACTGAACGATCCAGATATCTTGGACAAAGATAAAGTTACTACGGCTAAAAGTCTTACTACATGGGCAGCGTCTTACTCCAATGGGTTAGCGTCCAAAGTCCCTGACATGCCGGACATGGGTGCTACGAGAGTGATGGGAGAAGCTGTAGCTGGACTAGCTAATGGGTCTATAAGCAAGAATGACTATTGGGGTATATACGCTAAAAACGTAGCTAAGCTAACGAAGACCCAGCGATCTAGATACTTATCTGATGCTGAACCAGCTTACTCTAAGATGATTGGTGACATAAAAGCTAGAGAAAACAAATCCGTGTTTAGGTCTGTCATCACCAAGACTGAGCCTGAGATGGACCGGCTTAGGTCACAGTTCGCAGGTAAAGAAATACTGAAGCTGCACTTTGACGGTGCTTCTTTGAAAAACCAGGGTGAATCGATTATACACTCTAACTATGAACAAGCTGTAGATGATGCGTTAGCTTTGCCGGAGAATCAAAACCTGTCAAGGGATGCAGCCCAGAAAATATTTGATGACATCAAAGCCATATATGAGTCAAAGGACTGGGTTGACATATATAACGATTCTCAGTCAAACGTTGGTTTTATAAAATTAGAATCTACGATCAAAAAACAGTTTAATGCTTCTGTAGATAATGTGAATTCTAAGGCTATAGGGGGCACTGATCATTACAGCCAGATAGATCCTGTTGTTAGGGCTAGGATGGTAGAACTTATGGCTTCTGGAGTATCATTACCTAAAATAGTTGAGATGGCTAAAAATGGTGAGCTTTAATGGCTAAGTCTCTGCAAGAAATATTTGGTTTTACGGCTTCGTCGCCAGTAGAACATAGAGAGCCTGACGACTCTGATCTTAAGTTAGATGCGTTAGGGCTGGAAGCTGACTACGACCGTGAGTCTATGGCTACATATAAATCATTAGCTACTGACCCCACAAAGCTATCACCAACTCCGCCGGAGTATGATGCAATTGAGTCTATCGTCGGACCTATCGCTGGTGGGGTGTCCATAGCAGGTAAAGGTATACAGTTATTTAGTGCTGTTATGACTCGTTTAAATAAAGTCGTTACTGCTTTCCCTACTGTGCAATCCGCAGGCGAAGCTCTGGAAGCTGGGACCAAAATACAAAACTATGCCGTAAGAAAGTCTGCTCAGTTCTATGCTCAACACAATAACAGAGGCAAGCTCTCAAAAGAAGAGGCTATTAGTTATACAGATAGTTTAGTTAACGACAACACACCTGCTATCAAGGACATCTTAGACATCCCAATGGCCGTTGTGTCACCTAGTTTATGGGGGAAGTTCTTCAGGACGTTCAAGGGTGCTATTACCCCAGCTAAAGGGTCTGTGCCAGAAGAATCAGAAACCTTTGGGGGATTCCTTGGTGAAAAATACTATGAAACCCTTATGGAGAAAGAACCATCTGCTGCTTGGAAAGGCATGATGAATTTTTCCATAGAAACACTAGTCACCGCCCCTTCTGCTGTAGCTTCTATAGGCAGAAAAGGCCAAGCAGTAGGTCAAGTTCATAAGCTACTGCCATCAAAGAAGTTACGTCCGTTTGAGATCAAAGAACTTAGGAAATTTTACGCTAAATGGGGTGTTGAAAAGCTAGCTAGAGACCCAGCGAAGGCACGAATAGAACTTAAGCGACTGACCGGGTTAGCTAAGTACACCGACGATGTCGCACTTGAAAAAGCTCTTACTACAAAAGCTATTGACTATAAAAAAGAGCTTGAATTGATGCTTGGTAGGCCGCTACGGACAGAAAAAGTGCTACCAGCGGCACAGGTCAAGAAAGGTCGAGAAGTCCTTGATATTATATTTGAGGATGCTGCTCCGGCTAGAAAAGCAGCTACGCTAAAACTCAAAGAGGCTAGAGCTAGGAAATTCCGTAAAGCGTCTGCGGCAAGAGATAAGAATACAGGTGAAAATGCAGCTAAATTAGCTAGGTGGTCTCTTAGAGGGGAGGATTTCTCTAAAGACTTCGTAGCTGACTTAAGTTTTATAACTCAAGACACCAAGGATGAGATCTTTGATGTTATAAACTCTCTGTCTGAGTGGGATGCTCAAATTGCTTCGGAGGGGATGTGGAAGTTGTTGAAAAACAAGCTGCCTCATCTGTCTGAAGTGAAAGCACTGGAAAAAGCATTCGGAAAAGGTTTGGTGACTCAGATCACAAGGTTCACACAACAGCCTTTGTCCCTTGGTGATTCAGTTGTGGACTTGATCAATGTTCCGAGAGCACTACAGACATCGTTTGACATGGGTGCTCCTTTTAGGCAAGGTAACTTTGGACTGAAAGCTGGTTACGCTGATGAATGGGGTGCGGCGTTCGTCGATATGTTGAAAGCCGGTCGTAGCGAAGAGTACGCCACACTGATAGACAGCCTAGGAAGAGAGGGAGTCAGAGGGGCTTTCTATAAAAACATTGGCCTAGAAATCACCGACCTTAGCCGTTTCGCTAAGCTATCTGCAAGAGAGGAACAGTACCTAAGTACCTTTGCGGAAAACATACCTATCCTAGGTAAAGGGGTGAAGTGGTCAGAGAGAGTACATGCAGCTTTCTTGAATCAATTCAGGATGAACATAACAGATTCAGTTGTCGCTGCGTGGAGAGCCGAAGGACGAACACTATCGACGCAAGACCTGAAGTCCCTGGCTGAGTATGTAAACCACGTAAGCGGCAGAGGGGATCTAGATTCTGCTAGTCGAGTCGTTACAAAACTCATAGGTAAGACCGGCACTAACGTAAAAGGGTTTAAGGTTCCTACCGGGGCCAGTGGTGTGTTCTATTCCCCTAAACTTTTCCTGTCGAAGATACAAGTACACACTGATGTGCTTACGACTGAGTCTCCATTAGTGAGAAAGCTAATCGCTAGAGACTTAGTTAAATACTACTACACTAATACACAACTGCTGAGACTAGCTAAACAAGGAGAAAAACCTTTTGGGTGGACAGTTGAAACCGATCCTACTAGTACAGAGTACGGTAAGATAAAGGCGGGTAACTCTCGCTATGATGTCTGGGGGCCGATGAATCCGATGATGCGGTTCGTTGCGAGGATGGAAAGTGGAGTCAGGAAAGACACGATCTCTGATGAAATAAGAGACATCGAAAGGGACAAACTAACTATTAGATTTGGCCGTGGTAAGTTAGCTCCCGCCCTTGGTATGGCTATCGACATAGGGACTAAGTCTAACTTTGTAGGTGAAGATGTTGATGTCACCACCCTAAAAGGCATAGGGGATTTCGCCCTAGATACCGTAGTACCTCTAGTAGCTAATGATATAATAGACGCTATCCGCTTTGGTGACAACGGGTTTTTAGCTAAAGCGGCATCTGGGTCTGCTTTCTTTGGTCAAGGTGTGGTTTCATATGAGCCAACGGCCTACCAAAAAGCTTACACCAAGAAGGAAACCCTGGCTCAGGAGCTATATGGCAAATCAATAACTGAGCTAGAGATGTTTGAACGTATGGACCTTTTAGAAGCAGCTAAATACGACCCAGAGATCCAACTCCTTGAAAGAGAAGGGCAGTTCGAAAGGTCTAACGACCTGGGTGAGATATATGCTGATACAGAACGAGCATCAGAGAAGCAGATCAAGAAAAAGATAAGTAAGCACTCAAAGATGTTGATAGACAGCACCTTTGCCGGTATACTCGGAGTTAACAGGTCTATCTTCCCTAATGGAAAACAGCTTAAGTTGAATGATAGTGAGTTTAAAACGTATAAAAACATCATAGCTCGAAACATAGATCTGTTCTTGGACGATGCTAGCCCAACAGGTTCAGATTTTGACTCTCTGTACTTGGATGCAGACGTAGTAGATCAACTGGTTAACAAAGCGATACAAGTGTCGCAAATAGAGTTAATGGACGCAATTCTAAGGCAAGAGGACAAGTAAAATGAAAAAACTAATATTACTAATCACACTCTTTTTGTGTAACATGGCCTATGGTACTGTGACCAACACAACCGATAGGGTGAGCTATGTAGGCGACGCATCAGATACGACGTTTAATTACGCCTTCCCCACTACTACAGACACAGACCTTGTGGTCACGTTAGAGTTGATTTCGAATGGCGACCCGAATCTGCTGACGATCACCACGCACTACACGGCGACCGTTGGCGAATCCGGTGGTGTGGTGACCACGTCAGCTTTCCCTAACTCTATCACCCACCCTCTGACTAGTAGCTACAACATCCATATCCAACGTGTGACACCCAAGACGCAGACTTTGGATCTTACGGTAGGTGGGGCAGTCAACCTGGAGACCTTGGAAGACAGCCATGATAAGGCCATCAAGCTAGCTACTGAGGCATACCAGAACTCTCTTAGGGCGATAAGAGTCCCTGCCATTGAAGGGTCTTTTAGTGAGTTATCTAGTGCAACCGCTAGGGCTGGTGCGTTTCTATTCTTCGACGCGAACGGAACCCCAACAACCTCGGATGCAGGCACGTATACCCAATCAGACGTAATCGAAACCCTTACTGCTAACTGGATTAATACAGCCAACCCTTGGGCTGACAACGAAGTGGCTGATGACATCACGATCAACCTGGCTGCGACCGTAACAACCAACGCAAACTCGACAGGTGATGTTACCTCTGTAGGGAACGCCACAACTATCTCTGCTGGTGCTGTCGATATAGCTATGCTTTCAGCAACCGGCACACCGCAAGCAAATACTATTTTGTATGGAGATAATCGGTGGGGAACTATCACCGGGGGCGGTGGTGGTGACGTAGCTAAGGTAGGTACTCCCGGCCCGAATGAAGTGGGTGTATACACCGGAGACGGAACGTTAGGGCGTGTGGC
>PJEL010000544.1_pt1 | contig 44164 bp, 61 predicted proteins | sample 1853271 | NCBI WGS metagenome assembly PJEL01 (sample SAMN08108733, study PRJNA415343) | Invertebrate metagenome, whole genome shotgun sequencing project. | host: Globobulimina | place: Sweden: Gullmar Fjord | collected 2015-08
TGCGGGGGATGCTGCGCGGGCTGCTGCGTGGGCTGCTGCTGCGGGGGCTGCTGCGGGGGCTGCTGCGGGGGCTGCTGCGCGGGCTGCTGCGGGGGATGCTGCGCGGGCTGCTGCGTGGGCTGCTGCGGGGGCTGCTGCGGGGGATGCTGCGCGGGCTGCTGCGTGGGATGCTGCGCGGGCTGCTCAGAACAGGCGCTTAACGTCCATGGTCGTGGCAGCACACAGGAAAGGGTGAGGATGACCAACGACGAGGTAATTTACTAGGTGAAACGTCACGCCCACACTAGCCCGAAAATGGCTCACCTCAAGTCACTGATTGGCGTGCCTCAATACATGGCCGTTGGTATTCTCGAAGCGCTTTGGCATTTCACAGCAACCCAGGCACCCAGGGGTGATATTGGTCGGTGGTCTGACGATCAGATCGCATCGGCGATAGGCTGGGAAGGTACGTCTGATTACCTGATCACGGCCCTCGTTGAATCCAGATGGATTGATAAAAGCGAAGAGTTTCGGCTACTTGTGCACGACTGGGTAGACCATTCGGATCAGACTGTGAAGAGGTGCCCACTAGTGAGAACCTATGGATTCGCTAGTGACTCGCTAGTGAATGACGAGTCAGCAACTAGTGACGAACTAGACAGCCTGCCTCCTGCCTCCTGCCTCCTGCCTCCTGAGCCAGTAGACACCACCGCGCCTGACGAGTCTAGTTTCGATATTCCTCCCGAAGCAGATTACTCAAAGCTGAACCATCTCCTGAATCGAGCGAAGCCACTTGAGGGAACTCCAGCCATCAAGGCAGATGAACGGCTAGCTTGGCTCATGGCGGAAGGCCCAGTCATGGAGGCCGACGTCGCTGCGGGAAAATTCACATGGCCCCAGATTGTTCGTAAGTATTTCAACCAGTACCTCAAGAGTGAACGCGCATACTGCGGCATCGCTCAACGCGAAGCAGAACGCAAGCAAATAGAACTCCTTCAGGCAGCCGAAGACGCCGAGCCTGATTCTCCCACAGTCTCAATGGACAGATTGGTAGGTTCACATGGATGACGTGAAACCGGGATTTGCCCGTGAGTGGCTCCAAGATTTCGCGGAGATGGGTAGGGTAGAGGCTGAGGAAGAAGCACGCACCTGGGGCAACCCAGCGGCTCTCACGCGGGTTCTACTCGCTGGGGGGGACTATCCGAGCGACGTCAGAGCCCTCGAAGCGAAATTGAGGGAGTTGCAGGCCGATTCGTGTGTTGAGATCATGCGACGTGCGGCGGCGAAATCGTACCCGTCAAGCGAGCGTGGCGACAAGGGGGCGCCACTCACGAGGTGCGCACGCTGGGGGTCAGGCATCGAGGCTCTTGATGTGGTGACCGGTGGTTTCTACGGGAACACAATTCTTGGTGGCGAGGCGGGTGTGGCGAAATCGATCTTGGCTCTTGGGTCGAGCTTGTTGGCCGCTAAGGCTGGGTTCCGTGTGATCTACGCGAACTGCGAACTTATGGACGGCGAGATTATGCGCAGGGTGGGTGGATTCTTACAGGCTGCCGACGATCCATGTCTAAGCCGGTGGGAGTTTCACAATTTCTACGAGGAATGCACGTTCCAAGGTTTCGCGAATGACGTGTCGGAGTATGTACACTTCGACGACGAGCGTGTACTGGTTGTCGTTGACTCACTGAATTCATTCATTCGTAAGCAGGGCGGCCGTGATTACTTTCACCATGTAGACGAGTTGGTAGGCTGGACTGAGACGTGTGTACGGAAATCTGCCGGTAAGCTGTGTTTTTTGCTGATCTCGGAATTAAACAAGGGCGGCGGGATCAAAGGCGAAACAGGCGAGTATGTATGCGCTCTATCGGTCAGGATGAAACACGCCGACAAGAACCCTGACGCGATCGACATTTCGACAGAGAAGGGCCGAGAGGGTGGAGGATACCGAAGCTATGGACGCTACAGGATTAACCATAAGCGTTGCATTCTGGAGCCGATATTTGGAACTATCCCGGCGGAGGAAGTAGCTCCAGTGTCTGACGCCCGAGACCCAGGAGCATGGGATGAGATCTGAGCAACAGGCACGAGCCCGCAAATTCCACGAGTTTATTACGAACGCGGGCATTGAGATCACATGGGAAGCGTTTTGGATGATATACTACCAAGCAAGACTGGACGAACGACGCGCACAGGAGGGGATTGAGCCATGTACGAAGCCCAGTTCAGGATCAGACGAAGAAATCTGCTGATTGCGAAGTGTTTGTGCTTTGCGCTCGTATTCGCAGCCGGCGTATGTACTCACATGGCCACGTGTCATCAAGGCGAAACTGAGGCGAAAGTCCATGAAGCCAGAGAATAGGGCTGTCATCGACCTAGGAGAGAAACTCATGGCGGAATGCGAGAAGTGCGACAATCTTGTTCGGGAACTCGCTCGAGTCACAGACGACCGAGACAGGCTCAAGGCCGCGTATGATCACCTAGGCCACGCGGTCGCCCAGTGTGTACTCGACCATCGAGAGCTGATGGACATCGAGAACAACGGGCTATGAGGAAATACGGCAAAGTCGATGGGAACCAAGGTGACATCGTTGACGCGCTTACGAGTGTCGGAGCCTCGGTGCAGAGCTTGGCTTCAGTTGGGGATGGGTGTGTCGACATCCTTGTAGGATATCACGGGCGCACGTTTCTAATGGAAATCAAGCAACCACTCGGCCCCGAGGGAGGCGAAAGTCACGCGAAACTGACAGATGATCAAGTGAAGTGGTGGGCGTGGTGGAATGGCGAGCCGCCTATCATCGTACGGTCTATCGAGGAAGCACTGAGTGTGGTGTTGGAGGAGCAAAGATGGGATGCGATGTGAGTGCGATCATGGCAAAGATCGTGTCGATAAAAGATCTAGCCCTAGAGGATCAAGTTGATGCGATCAACCAAATCAGAATGGCGTTGTCGGAAGTTGGGCCATTTAAGGACGAGCCCGTAGATTGCGTCCAATGGGTGAAGGCCGATGATGTTGGGGCTAACGACTACAACCCAAACAGTGTGGCGCCGCCAGAAATGAAATTGCTTGAGCGGTCAATTACAGAGGATGGATTTACACAGCCTATTGTGGCGTGGCCGGTTGAAGGTGGATTTGAAGTCATCGACGGCTTCCATCGAAACAGGGTAGGCAAGGAATGCGAATCGGTTCGCAGTAGGACACTCGGATATCTGCCGCTGGCAGTGATCAAGGAGGACCGTGACGGTCGCGGCGATCGTATTGCTTCCACTATCAGGCACAACCGAGCCCGTGGAAAGCATCGAATCGATGCGATGTCGGACATTGTGGTGGAGCTAAAGCGCCGCAATTGGTCTGACAAGAAGATCGGTCTTGAGTTGGGAATGGATCAAGACGAGGTGTTGCGGCTGGTTCAAATTACTGGACTTGCGGAGATGTTTGCAGATCAGGAGTTTTCAGAGGCTTGGGAGGCGGAAATCTTAGATGACAAAGAATTCGACGGAGACCTCGAAGCCATTGATTAAGAGAATATTTCACCCGTATTGGTTATGGGAAGAAGTGGCCTTCAACATGTGGGGGAAGTCTCACGATAGGGTTGGCCAACTAGCTTGGGCGATTGGGTTTACTGGCGATGCTGAGTTATATGGATCGTACATGGTTCGAGTGGCGGAAGAGTGGAAGTATTCGTGTGAGCATAACTTGAGTGGTAAATGGCAGAACCGTCAAGCTTGGATAGGGCACGCTGCCTGCGCGCTAGCCTCTAAGTGTCCTGAAGATGTAGTGAGAGAAGCGTGGGGACATCTCAGCGAAGAACAGCAGCGCGCAGCGAATGCGCAAGCTGATATTGCAATAGAGCAATGGGAGGGCGCGCAGTGCCAAAGAGAGGACTAGGGATCAACGTTTATGAAGCTGCATTGAAGCGCGTAGAGTGGACATTCGACAATTTCGAACGTGTGTACGTGTCATTCTCAGCAGGGAAAGATAGCACCGTAATGCTTCACCTCGTAGCGAAAGAGGCTAGGAGACGCGGACGGAGAATAGGCGTCTTACTTGTCGACCTCGAGGGTCAATACAAATTCACAATTGAACATGCTCACGCGATGTATTCGGAGTATGCAGACGTCATTGATCCATACTGGGTTTGCCTGCCATTGGCACTCAGGAATGCTGTAAGTGTCTACGAGCCGAAGTGGATTTGCTGGGATAAGGACGAGGAAAAGGACTGGATCAGGGAGGCGCCTGAATGCGGGATAGTGGACGAGGACTACTTTGAATTCTTCGAGAAGGGCATGGAGTTTGAAGAGTTTGTCCCACTGTTCGGGGAGTGGTACGCGCAGGGCAAGTCTTGCGCTTGCTGTGTTGGAATTCGTACAGACGAGAGCTTGAATCGGTATCGAACGATAGCCAGCAACACGAAGACAAGGAAGGATGGAAAGCAGTACTCAACGAAGGTGACGGATAATGTTTACAACGTCTACCCGGTTTACGATTGGAGGACGGAGGATATCTGGAGATATCACGGCAGGACGCACGAGCTCCACAATAAGCTGTATGACTACATGCACAAGGCAGGTCTTACGATTCATCAGCAGCGAATTTGCCAGCCATATGGTGATGACCAACGTAGAGGGTTGTGGCTGTTTCATTTGATCGAGCCGAATACTTGGGCGCGAGTTGTGGCAAGGGTGAACGGTGCCAACTCTGGAGCTCTATATGTCCAGAACAACGGGAATATCAACGGATACAACAAGATCAGCAAGCCAGACGGTCACACGTGGAAGAGCTTCGCAATTATGCTCGTAAGCTCGATGCCGCCAAAAACGAGAGAGCACTACGAGAATAAGATCCTCTTGTTTCGCAGGTGGTGGATCGACAGAGGGTATTCGCCAGACATACCAGACGAAGCTGAACTCTCGCTCGAGATGAAGAGAGACGTACCTTCGTGGCGTAGGGTATGCAAGAGCCTATTGAGAAATGACTACTGGTGCAAAGGGCTGGGATTCACTCAGCACAAGAGTAAGGCTTATCAAAAGTACCTTGACCTCATGCGTCGAAGAAAAAGTGAGTGGGGATACAAAGATATGGCGTTACCAAAGGTGGAGGCGTAACAAATGAAACCCCTCAAAGCCCATAAAACAACGGGAGTACACTACAGCTCATGAAGTGGTGGGCGTGGTGGAATGGCGAGCCGCCTATCATCGTACGGTCTATCGAGGAAGCACTGAGTGCGGTGTTGGAGGAGTCATGACGGAACAATTGGAGATACCATTGCCGCCGTGTGCGACGCCCGACAACGTGCAACTAATCCAAGAATATAAGGCTCTTGAGCGTAGATTGGCCGGGGCTGTGAAGCGTAAAGTGAACAGTGAGTGGACACGAGAAAGTTTGTCTGCGACTCCGAAGGAGTGCCAAGTGTACGAGAAGGCGTGCCGCGACATCGAGAAAATTAAACAAGCCTTGACCGAGACACAGCGACAGGCAGCCAAGTTGGAATGGTGACACCAGGAGAACAAATGAAACCCCTCAAGGCTCACAAAACAACGGGAGTACACTACAACTCGACAAACTGCCTACGGTGTGGCCGAGACATCCCGTACATTGAGATGATTCGCAGAGTGGTGAAGGAGCGTATCCAGATCCAGCTACGAGCTGATATGAATTTCGGAGAGGTGCCCAAGGTATGCGCGGAGTGCACAACGAAGCAGTGGCAGAGAACACTGAGACAGCGGAGAAACGCACGTATACCGTTGGTGGTGTGCAAGTAGATTTGACACCGAACGAGTTGAAAATAGCACGTGCATTCAAGGGGCTGGAGGTGGTAGAAGATGTCAAGTAGCACCAAATATTTCATCGGATTAATTGTCTTTGGGCTATGCTTCATAGCGAGTACTGGGTTTACGATCCGGCTGGCTATGCTTCAAGGGATGGTTTACGAAAGGCCAGCTGGAACATTCGCCGTAACTCGTTCGACTACAGGCCTCGACAGTAGCCAGATGATACTACGCACCAGAGAAGGCTACGACAATTGCTGGCTACACGTATTCGGTAGAGACTTCCTCGTGGATTGCGACGTATTGTGAATAACTGGTTACCGGTTGATGCAACGCAAACCGCCTGTGGCCGAGGAAGGGATGAACCCGGATGCTCGCCCAAGAAAATAACAGGGATCAACGTGATGGGATTCCAACCCCTGACCCGAGATCTGATCTTCGGATGAGTTTGCTACTGGAGGATGAGATGAGAATGCAGTTCGAGCGCGAAGGTAGGATCAAGAGCATGGAGATGCCGGGAGTTCCATCCCTGGCATGGACTACCTTGCAGAAGTGATTCGCAGTACATAGTGTCGCGGCCCAAACTGGAGAAAGCGTTGACATCGAACCCCACTAGCCCGTAAACTACAGATACCTGCGGGCGTCACCTGTGCCCCATTCACTAAGGTGGAGGCATGGTTTGGAAGGTCGGCGTCCGTAGGCATAGGAGCAGCATGACGATATGCGGCCCGATAATCGTTGGGGTTCTACTCGTAGCTCTCGGTGTGTGGACATGGGGCTGCATGACATGCGATGAGGAGAAGTCGTTTCCGCTATGAGTGACGCAAGCAACTTCGACGAATGGATTGGCGTTGACCTGGACGGGACGCTGGCTGTGTATGACCAATGGAGAGGCCCTGACCATATAGGTGACCCAGTCCCTTTGATGGTGGAGCGTGTGCGTAACTGGATCGCCAACGACTACAAGGTGAAGATATTCACGGCACGGGCTTCAGACCCAAAGCAAATTCCACCCGTTAAAGCGTGGCTGAAAAGGCACCATCTGCCAGACTTAGAGGTTACATGCTCAAAAGACTTCGCAATGGCCGAATTGTGGGATGATCGATGTGTGACCGTCAGGAAAAACACAGGCGAGTGCCTTACGGCTATACCTGCCAGAAAGTTGACGGATGAGCAGTTGAGAAACTTCGAAGGGATGGGCTGTGTTCCATGCTCTATCGAGGATGTCAATAATGTGACAGGATATGTGAAGGTTAACACTGTTAAGTAGGTAGTGTTGGCACGGGAAAAGAGCGGAGGACGAGTGAAGAGAGAGCTAACAGCGAAACAGAGAGTTTTCGTTGAAGAGTACCTGGTAGATCTTAATGCCACTCAGGCCGCCATTCGTGCGGGATACAGCAAGAAAACAGCCCAAAGAATCGGATCAGAGAACCTCTCGAAACCTCTGGTTGCGGAAGCTATCCAAAAAGCCATGGAAAAGCGCTCAGAGCGTACCGAGATCACTGCTGATGCGGTACTGGAGGAGTTGGCAAAGCTAGGGTTTTCGAACATGAAGGACTATGCGGCTGTAATGAGCGATGGGTCAGGTATGCACTTAGACCTGAGCGAGCTGACGCGAGACCAAGCAGCGGCGATCAAGAGCATCAAGAGCACAACTACAAAGATCGGGGAAGGGTTGGTGTCCGAGTCCACTGAGTTGAAGTTGGCCGACAAGAAGCCATCGCTCGAGTTACTCGGGAAACACCTCGAGCTATTCACAGAGAATGTGAAGATCGACCACGGGACAGTAAACTTCAACATCACAATCCCTAAGTGATGGATATAAATATAGATTACATCGCAGAGCCAACAGCGGCGAGGTTCCATCGCAGCGAGAAGTTTGTTCGAGGGTTTCGGGGCCCGGTAGGTAATGGCAAGTCAGTCTGCTGTATCATGGAACTGATACGGATGGCTGCAGAACAGTGGCCAAACAAGGACGGCATTCGCAAGACTCGGTATTTCATAGTCAGGAACACCTATATTGAGTTGCGAGAAACCACGCTCCACTCATGGAAGCAGTGGATACCAGAGATCATAGCTCCGGTGGCGATGAATCCGATCATCACGACGACGTTCAAGAGAGGGCTAGGCGATGGAACCTCGATTGAGATGGAGGTCGTTTTTCTGGCGATGGACAGAGACGACGACGTGAAGAAGGTGAAGTCGCTTGAGTGCACTGGATTCTTCTTGAACGAGGCGCAGTACTTGCCGTATTCAGTCCCCAATGTGGCTAGAGAAAGGGCTGGAAGGTACCCGGCACAAGTAGACGGGTATGTGGACGTGTGGGAAAATGACGTGCTGACCTATGACGCGCCGAAGGTGAGGAACCAGGACGGATCGCCGGAGCTGGATGAGAACGGAGACATCCAATATACGCCTTGTAAGCGCAAGTCTGTCATTATGGACACGAACTCACCCGAGGATGATCACTGGTGGTACCAGCTCGCGGAGGACGGTTTCCTTGCGCGTAGCGGCAATACGGAGTTCAATAGGTCTGAAGTCGACAGGATCTTCGACTTCTTTGAGGGGCCGCCTGCTCTAATCAAGAACGACGACGGCACCTATTCGCCGAACCCAGGCGCCGAGAACATCAAGCACCTGCCAGGCGGATACCAGTACTACCTAGACATGCTGGCCGGGAACGCAGATGACTACATCAACGTCATGGTATTGGGACAATATGGCACGATCGTGCAAGGCAGGCCCGTCTACCCCAGCTACCGTGATGAGGTGCACTGTCCAGAGGGCGGAGTAAAGGCGGACCCGAACCTACCATTGTGCATGGGTTGGGACTTCGGGCTGACACCGACCGTGGTGTTCGGGCAGATGACCTCTACGGGGCAGCTGAGAGTGGTCGACGAGCTCTGTTCGGATGATATGGACGTGCGCACCTTCGCGAGAGACATGGTCAAGCCCCATCTCCAGCAGCATTACGCGAACTACTGGATAGGGTTCAGCTTGGGAGATCCGGCCGGGAACATCCGCGGAGAGGGTGAGGGCAAGACATCGATAGGCATCCTCAACGACCAATACACAGCCGAGGGTGAGTTCGATCTGGACATGGGGTTCCTGACGGAGCCGGCGCCGACCAACGACATCACGCTAAGACTCGATGCTGGCAAGCGATTCCTCAACAAGATGGTGAACGGTGAGCCTGGGATGGTGCTCGATAAGCGGTGCCGGATGGTGCGCAAAGCGCTGCGCGGCGGGTATTGCTACAAGCGCATGTCAACACCCGGAGCTTCAGAGGTGTATCGCGACAAGCCAGACAAGAACACACCGTTCTCTCACCCTGCCGACGCCAAACAATACCTTGAACTTGGCTTCGCAGGCGGGTATGTTGTGGACAAGCCGGAAGACGACGACGATTGGATGGATGAGCCCACGGTCGACGACGTGCCGGCGTCGGGGTACTAGAGTTGCCCAAAGGAGAACGAGATGCAAACCCGACGATCATTCCTCCAATCAGCAGCAGCCATCGTGCCTCTTGCGTTGGTTCCGTGGAAGGCGAAGGCAGCGAGAGCAAAAGCTGTAACCGCGCTGCATAGGGTGGATCCTGCGTGCGGGACGATCGCTGTGTATGAGCGATGGTCGAAGGTACCCAAGCGCATCTTTACGGATAAGGGGCTGACAAAGCCTGCGTGTAACCCGCACATATTGGGACATGACGGATCATTCCCAACGCTCTATTGGGATGGTGATGCTGAGGTGGTGCTGACAAATGACTACACGATGAGGAAGTGGGGCAAGGACCCGGTAATGGAGTCGGTGGATTTCTACGGGCAGGGCGTGCGCGATTACTGGGAATTCGAGACATGACATGACCACCACACGACGAGGCTTTCTAGGCGGGTTGGCGGCTGCCGCAGCTGGTGTCGTCGCTCTAAAGCCAGCTACAGCCCTTGAGATCTACGAGGGCCCGCTATCGCTCATCCCTGTGGACCTTGCCAAGTGGGCGGAGAGCCGAGGCCTGAACATCCGGTGGGTGTTGAACGAGGTTCCAGCTCACATCGAAGCAGCTCTGCTCAGCGGCTACTCCACCGTAAATGGCCGAGATGGCAAGCCAATCACTCGGCCGGCGAACTATCGTGGCGACATGCTGGTTCTGATGAGCATGCCGAAGGGGCAGTACGACTCACGGCAGGGGCAGAAGAGGGTGAGGAATGATGCGATGGCCGATACCATGGCGGGCAGACGCTGCTGGGAAGATGCTTGACATCCTCACCACGGTAGCCGTATCTTATGCAACATATTGTGGCATCACCTTTGTGGTGTTCGCCATGGTCCTCTCGTATAAGGTGCATCGATGAGCCTAGACCAGTTGCTCAAGTTCTCCGTGCACCAGAACATCGCCGAAGATCTTGACGATAAGCAGCTTACAGCCCTAGGCATCCGAGCAAAGCGGCAGTTTGAAGAAGATCTTCAGTCCATGGAGGAGTGGACCGAGTCGATCGAAAAGGGCCTCAAGTTAATGAAGCCCGAGTGGGCGCCACGCGACAGGCCGTGGAGAGGTGCTTCGAACTACAAGGACCCTATCATCACAGAGGCATCAGTAGGATTCGGTGACCGCGCATTCCTTGAACTGCTGCGCCGCGACGATATGGTGCAGTACAAGGTCTGGGGGAGCGACGAGGAAGGCACCAAGAAGGACTCAGGCGAGCGCGTAGCCACGTGGATGAACTACGAGATCAGCGAGAAGATGCCGGAGTGGCGCGAGGATCAGCGGAAGTTCTTCTACATCCTACCTAGTTACGGCGCTGGCTTCAAAAAGACGAGGTTCGACAAGCTCTTAGGCCGCAACATCTCCGAGCCCATCCATTACCCCAACTTCGTGATCAACCAGGCCACGAAGACAATGGAATCGGCCAGATCGTTCAGTCACATCCTTGACTTCTCACAGAATCAGGTGTTCGAGCGCCAGAAGTCAGGCACTTGGCTCAAGGTGGAGATCTACCCCAAGGAATCAGACGGCGACAAGGGTTCGAACGAGGCGAACGAGGTCAAGGAAGCGGAAGAGAACGAAGACCGCTTTATTGAGCAGTACACATGGGCCGATCTGGACGATGATGGCTACGAAGAGCCCTACATCGTCACGTTCCATCAAGAGCAATGCAAGATCGTCCGTGTTGTGGCGCGTTACAATAGCGAGAGCATCATCGTTAGGGAGAAGGCGGACGAAGAGGACAAGCTGAGCAATATCGGTGACCTGACGGAAGGCCACAAGGAGCTGTTTACCAACGCAGGGTTCACTGAAGACCAAGAGGCAGAGCGCAAGAAGCTGCTGTCTGGCTTCGAGATGGTTCGAATCGAGCCAAAGCAAGAGATCACGTATTACGAATACATCCCATCAGGTGACGGCACATTCCTAGGCCGTGGCTTCTTCCACTTGATCGGTCCCCTTGTCATGGCGATGAATACCACGCAGAACCAGCTTACAGACGCAGGTTCGTGGGCCAACACACCGGCAGGGTGGATGGCGAAGAACGCACGCAAGAAGATGGGCAAGATCAGTCTCAGGCCGGGGCAGTTCAAGAGCACGGAGCTCACACCGCAAGATCTCGCGAATGGTATCCGGCTACTCCCATCGAAAGAGCCGTCTGCCGTGCTGTTTCAGTTGCTTGACAAGCTCGAGTCACGCACTAGGGCATTCACCTCCGTTATCGATGCCAGTCAGGTGATCCAGGCCAACACGGCACCAACCACAGCCTTGGCGATCCTGCAAGAGCAGCTGATACCGATGTCCGCGCTCATGGGCTCGGTGATCATGTCGGAGACGAAGGAATTCCGTAAGCTGTTCGAGCTGAACCGTGGTTTCATCGACCCGAACGAGTACGCCGAGGTGGTGGAAGACGATGACGCCGACTTCGAGAAGGACTTCAATTCTCGTGTAGTGAACGTCGTTCCCACAGCAAGCGCTGAGCATGCATCGAAGTTCCAGCGGGTCCAGCTGGCAGAGGTGCAGGTAGCACGGCTGGATCTAGTTACACAGTCAGGCGGCGACACTCAGCCTCTGGTCAAGAACTTCTACGAGGCGATCGGAACGCCTGATGCGCTGATGCAAGAGACGTGGCCGACAGCAGACTCCATCTCACCAGAAGCCAAGGCACGGATGGAGCAGCAACAGGCCGCACTTGACCAGGCAAACGAGTTGAAGGCGCTGCAGCTCGACATATTGAAGCGCGAGCAGGATCGGCTAGACCTGAAGACGGCAGCCGACATCCAGAAGATTCTCGGCGAACTGCGGAAGACGCATGCCGAGATGATCCTGACGCTAGAGAAGGCAGAGACAGAAGACCAGACGAACAGGATCCAGACATATACTGCCAGGGTGCAGAATATCATGGACCAAATGGACGCAGTAGGAGCAAGCCTAAGTGTTCAGCCGAATAGCCAAGCAGTGCCGGGAGCGGCACCAGGACAAGCCGGTCAGCAAGGAAGTATACCGGCAGTGGTTGATCGACCCAATAACCCGACGGTTCTTTGAGGACGCTCAGCTAGAAGTCTACGAACGTCACGAGCTCCACTACGGCCCAGGTACGGCCGGCGTGGACGCAGACGGCCAACCCATTCTAGGACAGATGACGATCGACGAAGTGGCCCTCGCTTGCATGGAGAAGCAGGGGTTCATCAAGGGCGTGGAGTTTCTGTTGGAGTGGAACCCGGTCGAAAAGGAAGGGAAAGACGAGGATGAGTGACGAAGAGTTGATCCGAAAAGCAGAGCAAGTAGCTGCAGAACTTCGGATGGCCACAAACGACAATACGGCGCGAGTGTGTGAATATACGTTCGTCATGATGCGAGCCGTGGACTACATCCATAGATTGACAGCCTGCATAGGAGGAGAGGAGATGGTCGATGGCAGCGCGTAAGAAAACCGCGAAGAAGTCGGAGATGAGGGTGGCGACGTCACCTACGGTTCCTACACGTGACCTATCAGTCGTGGAGCCTCCGAAGCCAACGGGATCGCCACCCAAGCCACTCGGATGGTGGGTACTCGTGGAGATCATCGAAGTGGAGGAGATGACCGCAGGCGGCATCGTTCTTCCGCAGAACACGCAGGACAAGGAGCAGAAAGGCGTCACCCAAGCATACGTCAGAGACTTCGGGAAGATGGCGTTCACCGGCTTCCGCAACAGCGAGGGGCCGAAAGATTGGGGGGTAGAGATCGGCGACTTGGTGGAGTTCCGTCGATACGAGACGCTGGCCACTTCATACAGCGATCTCTGGCGGCTGGTGCCGGACACTTCACTCGTGGCGGTGGGATGATGGATAGCGGGAGCGTTCATATTTCATGGCAGGAATTCGCAGACGCGCAGGCATGGCCTGACCCAAAGACGTTTGTGTTCCAGACGTTGTGGGAAGGTGGCGCACCCGTTAGTCGTCTGCTGAAGGTTGGCCATGATATCTTCGCTATGTACGACACTCACGACTTCACCACCCACATCCACAAAGACGGATCAGCAACGTACAGTTGGAGGCCGAAAGAATGACCAAAGAAGCAGCCCAGCAAGAAGAATCCGGCGGTGAAGAGCAGGTTGTCGTTGAGACGCCCGAGACCCCCGCGGCAACACCAGAAACCGGCCCGACCGAGGACGACATCACGGAGCACGCACGCGCCACCGGTCACATGGACTACGACAAGTGGTGCGAGGCAGGCAATGCACCCGGTGAGTGGGTAACAGCCAAGGAATTTGTTGCCAGAGAGCCGATCTACAAGCGGCTACGGCAAGGGAAGGCTGCACACAAGGCGGAACTGGACGCGCTGGCGGCTGAGTACAAGCGCAGCAACGCCAATGTCGCGAAGTTGGCTCAGGCGCAGCTAAAGCAGCAGCTCAAGGAACTTGAGAAGCAATACACTAACGCGGTCGACTCGGCCGACTCAGTCGAGGCAAACAGGCTTCGGGAAGAGATCGGCGAGCTCGAGAAGCCAGAGCCAGTAGAGGTCGCGCCTACTCAGGCCCAGCCATCACAAGCCTTGAACGACTTCATCGAGGAAAGCCCATGGCTCGAGGACCCGAAGGATGAACGAGGGCCCTTTGCTCTCAAACGGTTGCGGTTCTTCATCGAGCAGAAGGGGCTAGACCATCAGTCGGCTGTTGACAAGGTGAAGGGTGAGATCAGGCAGACATTCGGCACAGGCAAGAAAGGCAACCCCAACAGGAGCAAAGCAAACACCTCTGAGAGCCCAGGTGGTGCGAGTACACGGCCAGCGCCAGCGAAGACGGTGGCATGGAACGAACTCACAGCGGTTGAGATGGCATGCTGGACAGGTTCCAACGGGGCGTACGGGACACAGGCTGAATTCCTCAAGACGGTCGCAGAGTTACGGGAGGGACAGGAGTAATGGCGGATACATCCGAAGCGAAGAAAGAAGCGAGGAAGGCGAAGGCGAGGGAATATCAGCGCAATCGGAGGGCGGCGAAGAGGGCAGAGGCGAAGGTTCCGCCGGAGACATCTACCGAGACAGACAGTGTAGCGGCCACAACCCTTGCCGAGGAAGTAGCGGTGCAACCTGAAGTGACGCGCCCTGCCGATCCAGCCGAGGATGTGCCGTTTCGCACGCGCCCCACTGCCGGCATGGCCACAACGCATGAGTTTTCAAGCCCTTACGACGTCGTAATGGACCGCAGCGCAGAGGCTACGAGATCAGGCAGGCCGCCGAGGGTGTCGATGGGCTCGCAGAAAAAGCTTGCACTGCCAGCGGCTGTTATTGCCAAACTCAAGGACCTGGACATGGTTCCGCACTTCTTTCTGGACCAAGAAGGCAGGCTCGACAGGTTGGTCGAGGCGTGGTGGGTATTCGTAAAAGACGAGTACGGCTGCACATATACGCGCGCGGCTAGCCGCACAGGTGGGCGTCAGGTGCTCATGGCAATAAAAAAAGAGTACTACGACGAAGAACAAGAGTTGAAATCGAATCGCAACATCAGTATATTAAAATCGCACGACGCCGATCAGGCTGCCGGAGAATACGGCATTGATGGCGAGAGCATTGTTCGGAACGTTGTAAACAAGCCGAACTAGCACCGGTCAGCGGATAGCAGTCCGTAGAGATTGGGATACCGATAGCGTCATGGTGACGCGACAGGTCTATTCAATTTCTATGGAGGTTATCTTATGTCTGGAGGCTTCAGGGCAATCGGCAAAGAGGGAGATGGCGGATACCAAGGCCAGCTCATCGAATGCGCGGTTGCGGCAGCTCACACGACAGTTCTAGCCCCAGGTGATGCGGTAGTAATCACAGGTACGGCGATCGACCAGAACAACGGTCGAGCTATTCGTACTGTTGATGCTGCTGCTGCGAGCGCTGCCTTTTTCGGCATCATCGCATCGGTAAAGCCGAATTTCACGGGCGAAAATCTTACGGATATCGGACTTGCTGCCTTGACGGCTGGTAATGTCATGGTGCAGACCGACGAAGACATGCTGTACGACGTCGAAGTCGGCGTGGCGATCCTTGCTATCACGGATGTTGGCAGCAACGCTGACATCGTGGCAACGGAAGCTACAAAGTCCGGTTCCATCACTCAATCGAACATGAAGCTCGCTCAGGACACGGTGAACACGACCGCGACTCTGCAATTTCGCATTGTGGAGCTACGGGAGAATACCACCGCGGACACGCTGGGCAACGCCGTCGGCACAATGGGTGCCAGGGCAATCGTTCGAGCGAATAACACGAACGCCGCAAACAGCGGTGGACTCGGGATCGCATAGGGGGTCACCATGCCAGCAGGTGTCATTACTACAGGCTCAATCCCCCGGCTGTTGCAGGACGGGGTCAACAAGATCTTCGGCCAAGTGTACGACGAGCACTCGGTCGAGTACGACAAGCTGTTCAAGACGCAGCAATCGGGCAAGGCGTTCGAAGTCGATGTTCAGGTGGAGTCTTTCGGCCTAGCGGTTGAGAAGTCGCAAGGTCAGGACATCACGTTCGACTCGTTCAGCCAGGGCATTTCGCCGAAGTACGTGAATTCCACGTTCGGTAAGGGCTTCATCATGACTGAAGAAGCTCTCGAGGACAACCAATACGCAGGCACGTTCAAGCAAGCCGGCTCATTGGCTTTCTCGATGCGTCAGACCAAGGAGGTCAACGGCGCAAATATCTTCAACAACGGGTTCACATCGGGAACGATGGTTGACGGTGACGGGGTGGTCCTGTTCTCCGCTAGTCATGTGTCTGGTCCAACGGGCGGGACGTATTCCAACATCCTGGCCGTAGCGGCTGACCTTTCAGAGGCATCTCTGGAGGATATGCTGGTTCAGATCGCGGATGCGGAAGACTCGAGAGGGCTGAAAATTGCTCTCAAGCCTGAAATGCTCCACGTCTCATCGAGCGCACCATTCGAGGCGCAGCGCATCTTGCACTCAGTTCTGAGGGTAGGGACGTCGGATAACGACGACAACGCAATCAGGTCGATGAATGCGATTCCAGGCGGGTACGCGGTGAACCATTACTTCACCGATCCTGATGCGTGGTTCATCACGACCAACGCACCTGAGGGCCTCAAGCACTTCGAGCGAAGGGCTGTGCGGTTCGGTCAGGACAACTCGTTCGTGAGTGGCAACGCTCGGTTCAAGGCGGATGAGCGGTACGTGTTCGGTTGGACGGATGCACGCGGCGCCTATGGTTCGGCGGGTAACTAGCAGTACCTGGGGGCCTTCGGGCCCCCTTTTGCAAACTATGAGATTTCTTCGGACCCGACAGGGTTCATAGGAGCAGGAACATGGCAGGCAGCAACTTCCCCAACGGTTTCAAGAACACGACTACGGTTCGTGGTATTCCACTCTCCCAGACCCATCCGGGCGAGGTGTTCTGGGTAAACAGTTCTACTACTGGGGCCGAGCTCGCGAAAGGTGCGGTTGGCGGGTCTAACGGCAACGACGGGTCGTACAAGCGACCTTTTGCAACGATCGACTACGCAATCGGCAAGTGCTCGGCAGGGCGAGGCGATGTAATTGCGGTCATGCCTGGTAGTGACGAGACAGTGGCATCAGCTGGCGCGATTACGGCTGATGTGGTCGGTATCGCCATTGTTGGCGTAGGAGAGGGCCAACTCACACCTACGCTCACCTTCTCGGATACGGCGTCGACGTTCATCATCTCCGCAGCAGATGTCACGGTGGCGAATATCGTCGGCGTGCCTAGTGTCGACTCGGTTGTGAGCCCGTTCGTCATCTCTGGCGCTGGTTGTACGTTGGATGTGGAGTGGCGGGACGCATCGGCAGCTGTCGAAGCTCTTCGGGCTGTCCTCACGACTGCCACAGCGGACCGACTCAATATCAACATGCGCTATGTCGGGTTCATCGCCGGTAACGCAGGTGTGAACGCGATTCGGTTAGTAGGTTGTAACACTGGAAACATCAACATCGACTACTACGGTGTGTGTACCACTGGTATCGTGGAGTTCCACACCACTGCGTGCGACAACGTCAAGGTCACAGGGAACTTCTACGTATCCGGTACCACAGACCTCTCACTGAACGTCGTGGACACCGTCACAGGCTCGACCTGGACGGTTCAAGGCTTCGATGGCGCAGCAGGTTCCGCGTTCAGCGGTGGTAGTGGCGGAGCAGTTGCGATCGACGATGTCGGGGCACTACACGCCGTTCCGGTAGCTGACGCTGCCACGAACGTCTACATGCGGGATGTGGTTGGCATCAAGACGGATGCAGCTGCGGCGGGGGCTGTGAGTGCTGTTGAGTCGCTCATGGCATACGCGAAGCAGATCGTAACAGCAGGCATTGCGGCAGCGGCTTCGTTACTTGCAGGTGTCCCCGCGACGGTCATTAAGTCAACCGGAGATATGACGGCCGGCGGAACGACTGTCAACTTGTTTACTGTCACAGGTGACGTTCTAGCTCGCGTAGTTGGATCTGTAGATGTAGCCCTGACTTGCACAAGTGGCACGTCTACGTTGTCTGTTGGTGTGGCTGGCAATGTGCAAGCCCTCATCCCAAACGACGCAATCGATGCAGCCGCTTTTCAGATCGGGGATTCGTGGTCATTTGCAACTGCGGCGGATGCAAATGCGGCTGCTGCTGATACTGGCTGGGTTGTGATCGGTAACGGGGTTGACATTATCCAGACCACATCCGTGGACGATATCACAGCTGGAGACATGGACTACTACTGCACTTGGATTCCGCTGAGCGTAGGCGCAACGGTCGTAGCAGCGTAACCCCCTTCGCCCCGGGCAACCGGGGCAGTGAGGTATCCAATGGGTATCAGCACAAAAGTAACCTACCCCGCTGGTGTCGCTCGAAAGCCATGGGTGCTGCTTAACCGGCATTCAGGGCAGCGTGTGTCGTTGGCGGTCGGTGTAACCAATTTCACGCAATACACCATCGAAGGTACGCTGACAAAGCTGAATCAGACGAAGGCAGCCGATCGAACGGGTGGTACTGATAACTTGCTTCCGGTCGACATCGAGAACTCAGTCGACGGCTGGGAAGATGGCGCGACAGTGACGCTCACTATCGACACGTCACGCCTGAAGGTGGCAAACACAGGTGAAGCGGCGGCTACGACGAACTACACGTTCACCACAGCTATCGGTACCGCTTATACGGTGGATATCACGTATGTAAAGGTGGCTACGAACAACGCGGTGTTTTCGATCGATGACGCCGATGGGAATGAACTCGACACCACGACCATCACGAGTTCAACGACGGGGACCTTGACGTTCACTGCTGTCTCCACCACTTCTGTGTTCAATATGACGAACGTGGACGCCACAACAGGTGATAACGGAATGATTTCGTCTGTGAACTACTACGCTACGAACTCAGGAGCGGGCGCGAAAGATATCTTTGCAGTCGAAGCGCACGTCGACGAGACGGGAGATCTGTCGTTCACGATCGAACAGCCGCTAGAGGCGGTTCGCATCAGCCAGACGGACGGAGAGACGGGAATCGTGGCTTTTACGGTGTTGCAAGGGGACTAGATGTCGCATTTCGGTGGTCGGAACCGATACATCCCAGGCGACTACAACGTCATTGACGAGATCTCCGGCCAGAAGCACAAGCGCTCTGACTGCCGCTTAAACTGGAAGGGTCAGCTTGTGCACCACACGAATTGGGAGCCAAAGCACCCACAACTGACCATCAGAGGACGAAAGGAAAAGATCGCCGTCGAGGACCCTCGCACCCAGGGCGATCCTGTGTTTGGCGAGGGAGTGGCGGCTGATCTAACCACTGTGAAATGACGGTTAGCGCAACATACTCAAGAACAGCCGGAGATATGGTGCGGCTTTCGCTTCGGGCTGCCGGTATCATCGCTGTGGAGCAGCCTGTCGAGGCAATCGACCTGACCACGGGCCTTGAGGCCTTGAGTATTATTTTGAAGTCGTGGCAGGCTCAGGGGCTGCATCTGTGGGGTAAGCAGGAATACGTGTTGCCCATGCTCACATCAAGGCAAGTGTATGATATTGGGCCGGGCGACGCAGTAGCGATCTCCGCAGCGACTGCAGCTGACCCGCCTCAGATCACAGCTCCCGGTCATAAGCTCGTCAATGGACAGTCTATCTCCATCGTTGATGTGGAGGGTATGACTGACCTTAACGGCAATACATACACCGTGGCGTCGGCGGACAGGGCGGCTGGCACGTTTACCTTATCCGGCGTAATTGGAGCCGGGTTTGGTGCGTGGACCGCTGGCGGCACGGTCACCTACATAGGAGATCACTGCGCAGAGGCTGAAACGTTCGTGAAGACCACCTCTAGTGCGGCTCATGTGCTCGATGATGCGGCGATCACGGTAACATCTTCGGCAGGGATGGACGTCGGCGACCGCTTCGGGCTGGAAATGGACGACGCATCGATTTTTTGGACGTCAATCTTGACCATCGACAGCCCTACCCAGGTCACGCTTGACTCAGGACTACCTAGCGCATCGGCTAGCGGGCTGACGGTGTTCTCGTATGAGACCGCAGCCGACAGATTCCAGCGAGTATTGAGCGTAAGGTCTTCGGATACATTCTCGAGCTCTGAGACCGATGTCGAGATGGTCTCTCGAGACGAGTATTTCGCACAGCCTGGAAAAGACTCCCAGGGTACCGTGGTGTGGAGCTATTACTCGCCACAACTCACTCAAGGCCGAATGTACACGTGGCAGGTCGCACGAAATGTAAAGCAAATCCTGCGTATAACGGCCGAACGCCCGCTCAAGGTGCCTGGTAACCAGACTGACCAAATAGATGTTCCTTCGGAGTGGTATGAGCCTCTTAAATGGGCACTGGCGGCCGAGATTGCACCGGAATACGAGGTGAAGATCGAGGAACAATCAAGACTTGAGTTCAAGGCCGATAAGGCGATGGAACTTGTTTTAGGTCATGACGTAGAGCGCGATTCAATGTGCGTGGAGCTTGACTTTGACTAGTGACGCGATTCCACTCCCGATCGATGCCGGATTCTACGAGTCTGAGTCTCTTCCGATCTCTGCTCAGCGGCTGGTGAATTGGCACGTGAACATCCCACAGGCCAATACGGTGACACCTGCGAACATCTTCTCCACCTCTGGGCTGAATCAGCTGGTAACTGTATCCGCGACGTCACCGGCACGCGGCGCCCATGCGTTGGGCGATAACGCGTATTTCGTCATTGGCACGAGTCTTTATCGATTGGATCGTACTGTGGGCCCTCCTGAGACATGGGCTTACACGACGATCGGGTCGATCCCGGGTACGGGTCGTGTCTCGATGGATGATAACGGTACGCAGCTATGTATCGTGATCCCAGGTGTCAGCACATATATCTTCACGGAAAACCCGGATGCTCTGGCGCTGGTAGTAGATCCTGATTTCGATGGGCCTGCGTCGTTCGTGGTGTTCGTCGACGGCTATTTCGTTTTCATGAAGTCAACTGGTAAGAAGTACTTTCACTCAAACCTGAACGACGGAACGGCGTATGATGCGCTGGATTTTGGCACGGCAGAGGCCGACCCGGATCAGATTCGCTCGGCGGTCGTTTACCGCAACCAGTTGTTCATCTTCGGCTCTCAGACGATCGAGGTGTTTCGGAATATCGGCAGAACACCCAACGCATTCCAGCGAATTACTGGTTTCAGTCTGACAAAGGGCATCACGGCTCCATTCTCTGCGACAAGTGCGCAGTCTGGGTTTGTATTCTTGGGTGCTGGAGAGAACGAAGCGCCGGCGATCTGGAGATTCAACGGCAATGACTTCGACAAGCTGTCAACGACAGCGATCGAGAACGCGCTACAGGAACTTACAGACACAGAACTCTCGAACATGTTCGCCTGGACATATGCAGAGAAGGGCGCGTATTTCCTCGGTTTTGCAGCTTCTGACAAGTGCTTCGTCTACGACGAGGTCAATCAGCGATGGCACGAGAGGGAGTCGAGTGGAGGCCGCTACAGAGTGGCCACGATGACTGCTGCATACGGGCGGATTCTCGTTGGAGACCAGGACGACGGTCGAATCGGGGAAATTGACAGGGACTTGGCGACCGAATACGGGCTGAACATCAACCACACCTGGATCGGGCAGCCTTTCGACAACTTTGGGGAGCCGATCTCATTGCGCAGGCTCGAGGCTGTAATGGAAACAGGCTTGGGAACGCTTACGAATGATCCTCTCGTCCGATTGTCATGGTCTGATGACGGCGGGAAGACGTTCAGCGATGAACTCGCTCGAGGCATGGGCAAGGAAGGTCAGTACAGCCGGCGCGTGCAGTGGAGACGGCTAGGAAGAACGCCAAGGTCGAGGACGTTGAAGCTAGAAACGAGTGAGGCTATACGCCCCACGTTGATCAAGCTGGAGGCGATCGTTGCCTAAAGAAGAGCTTAGCGTACCAGAGATACTCTATCCGATCGTAAAGAAAGATGGACGGATGACGCCGCAGTTTCACGACTTCTTGGTGGACCTTGTGGCGCAGGTTAAAGCCTCTTCAGTGGTGCTCGTAAGCGGGACACCTGAGGGCGCGACGATTGCAGAGACCGGAGCGCTCGCATCGAATGTCGATGCAGCACCAGGGACAGGACTTTTCGCTAAAGAGTCAGGGGCAGGGGACACGGGATGGGTAGCGAGGTCGTAGTCAAATTGTGCGACGACATGGAGTTCGTGACTCACGTGATTCACACTCTGTGGGATTCCGTGTCCGATGACGGCGCGTCTATTGACACGTGGGCTCCTAGCCCTGATTGGACGTTCCTCGAGATTCAGCACAGAGGGGAGCGGATCGGTATTTACGAGATTCATCCTCTGAATACAATCACCTATCAGTTACATGCGAACATCCTTCCCCAGTACAGGAAGCTCGTAACGTACGACATTTCAAAGGCTGTTCACAAGTGGTTGATTGAGAACTGCCGGCCCAATGCAACGAAGTTTGTTGCATGTATCCCAGCATGCTTCCCAAATGTCATCGAGTACGCATTGGGATCAGGGTGGAAATGCGAGGGAGTCATGGAAAAGGCGTACCTGAAAAACGGTGAAACTCACGATCTGTTTTGGGTGGGCTGTACTAGGTCGCAAATGGAAGGGCTTGTGTAATGCCAACCGCGATCGGAGTCATCGGCTTAGTTGCAGGGGTAGCAGGGACTGCCGCATCGGTCTCTGCGTCGAAAAAGCAAGCGAGCGCAGCTAAAAGGGCAGCAGGGGCAGCGGGGGCGGCTGCAATCGAGAACATCAAGTTCCTCGAGGAGCAAGGTGCGGCAGGCTCAGAGCAGATTAGGACAGCAGCGGACAAAGCTGTTGAAACTGCAAGCGGTATCGCAGCGTCTGCGTCAGAGCCCTTGCTTCCATTCTTAGAGGCTGGAACAGGTGCGTTCGAGTCTGCACAGTCACGCATCTTAGAGGGCACAGGCGGCGCTGAGGAGCAGCTGTTCGCAAATGAAGGGCTGGCGGCTATCACGGGTAGGCCTGAGATTTTTAATCTCGCAGGACCCGTCGGAGGGGCTGCTGAGAGGGAAACGCGCCTGTCTGCTGAGGGCTTGCGTCCAGACATCACTCAGGCGCTGACGAATCTAGGTATCACTGGCGTACAGGCATCTGCGGACATCGGGCAGATCGAGCGGCGAGGTGTAGAGAGAATCGGAGACATCGAAGAGCGTGCTGGTGCTGGGCAAGCTGCTGCATTGGTTGGTCAAGGCGGTCCGATCGCCGGAGAACTGGCGGGAGCTGAAGACGCACGGTTACTTGGGACTGTGGGTGCTTCGAATCAACGAACCTCGATTGCTAACCAGCTGGCAAGGCTTGGCGGGGAGCTGTTGTAATGGCCATTACCCGAATAGAGGCAATCAACCGGCTACGTGAAGCAGGGCTAGGCCCTCTTGACGCGGAGGAGTTCGTCAGGAGAAGCCCGTTCATTCTCGAGGATAGCTTCACTGATCTACAACGAGACAAGCTATTCAGTGAAGTAGAAGATGTGAGAGGAGACGGCTTTTCACTAGACAGAGTGCTGGGGCTGGTAATCCCCGAGCTGTCTACGATTCGGCAGCCGTTGGAAGACTCACTACGGAACAGAGGCGCCACAGACCAACAGGTCACGAAATTTTTCGGTGAGATCGAAGACGAGGGGATCGACAGTATCCCAGGCGAGCTCCTCACCAAGATCGAATCAGAGTTTCTTACCACTGCCGGGGCTGCTCCACCTGCGACGGCGCCAGACGCTGGTATCACTTCAATCGATGACCTGATCAGAAAAGTACAGCCAGAAGCGGAGGGGTTACTGACTGGCGGCGCGGCTGCGACGCAATTCGCTACTGGCATCGGCGGGGAGCTATCTGAGCGACGGGCTAGGCCGTTTATTGGTGGCGAGGACTTGTCATCTGTCACTGCACTTGATGAAATCGCAGCCCTATTGGGGATTGAAGGACCAGAGGCACAACAGACCGCATTCTCTCAGATACCTCAAAGCGATTTCGAGCGAGAGAGGGATGCAAGACAGCAGAAGGCGACACTAAGAACAGCGGCTGCCAGTGGCGACCTAGGTAGTGGCTCCACGATTCAGGACATCGCGCAACTTGCGACGGCGCAGGCATCTGGTCGGCTTACGGGACGATTGGCGTCACTTCAGCCATTGCTAGACATCGCGCAGACAACTCGCGGCGGCATCTCAAGCCAACGCGAAGGGACACAGGCTCGAATTGCAGGGTCACAGGCAGGCCTTGGGCCACAGCTAGCCAATGTAGGCTTGGGTTTGGCTCCACTGGTGACAGAAGCCAGGACCAGCGCAGCTGAAGTCGAAGGGCTCAGAGGATTATCGAATGCGAACGAGCAAGCGAGTATCTCGGGCGCTATTGCGAACCTTGCCGGAGGCGTGGCGGGTAATGCTGGCGTACAGGGAGCAGCGCGGTTTATCGGGAGTGACATCGCTAGCCAGTTCGGACCGTCCACATTCCAGCAAGCGCTACCGACTGCACCCACTGGCAGCACGTTCGGAAATCAAAACATCAACTTCAATACGTCGGGGTTAGCGTAATGGTAAGCCCAGCAGTCGCTCAGGCGATACTGAACCAAAAGAGCCCGGACATCCTCGGTGAATTCCGCAAAGGTCAGGAGTTCTCGCGGCAGAAGCGTGTCCGGAATATCGCGGGAGAGATACTTGGTGGTGACACAGGTAATCTGTCCGAATTGCGTAAGCTCGACCCGAAGGTAGCGATGGCATTAGCTCAACACTTCCAATCACAGTCAGCAGCTGGGTTAGATGAGACGATTCGTGATTCACGAACGGCTATGAACCTTCTCGCGCAAGGTGATGTAGCTGCGACGGAAAGGCTTCTACAGCGACGCTTGGCATTGGGTCAGCTCACAGGCCAGAACATGGATGCGTCACAGGAATCGCTTGACATTCTGCGAACTAAGGGCCCAGACGCATTGAGGGACCATCTTAGCGCGTTTGTCGGAGCGCTTGGTGGGAGTATCGAGCAAGAAGAGCTTGAGCTGAAGCAGCGGATCGAGGACAGGAAGGAGCGGGAGTTCGGGGAGGAAAAGCGAGCCAACACGGTCAAAGAGAAGGCGGATCTCTTGGCACGAGACGACGCGAATCTAGAGAGGCTCGCTGCTAGGCGTAGAGAGGGCGTAAAGAATGATAAGCAGTTCGAAACCGGACTCAGGACGAGACTGGACAACCTAAATAAAGACTTCCGCACCATCAAAACGTCCTTTGCGAAGCTGAACGAGGTGGCCACCGGGACGGCAGGTGGTGATTTAGCTCTGATTTTTGCGTTCATGAAGATGACCGATCCCACGTCAGTGGTCAGGGAGTCGGAGTTTGCCAACGCCGCGAGGGCACGGAAGGAAATCAGCCGGGTGGAGGTGTTGGGCGTGCCTGTGCCGTCGTTCATCTTGCAGCTAGGCGAGCGTGCCATTAGTGGTGGGAAACTGCTACCCGAGCAAAGGCTTGACTTCTTGAATCAAGGCGCGGCCCTGTTTGATGCCGCAAGGGCTGGGGCAGATGATGAGATTCGTGACACCGTAAGCAAAGCCAACACAAACGGGGTATCGGCACGGAAGGCACTCGGAGGCCTGGCATTTGATGAGTTCAACGAGCGGGAACGCGCCGATGATCCGTTGATGGTGACGAAGAATCAACTATCCGAACTGGCGCTAGCGAAGACAAGTAAAACCGGCGAACCCGTAACGCCTCAAGAGATCCGAGACGAACTGCAAGTGAAGAATCCCCAACTCAAGTTCCCTGAGGCCATCGGAGATCCATTGCTGGTAACGAATCGTCAGCTCTTGGCGTTGGCAGTTGCCGAGACAAACGAGACAGGCGATACCGTCTCCCAAGACGATATCCGCAAGAAGTTGAAGGCAGGCAACCCAGATTTGAAGTTCCAAGGGAGAGGCTTCTAATGGCGAACCTAGACGCCCTGAAGGAATCGCTCGGGCTCCCAACGGGTGGCACTCAGTTGGAGAATGTGGCAGCGGCCTCAGTTCCACATCAACCGGCACAGCCTCCAGGCAATCCAGAAGCCGCACGCGAGTTCGGCAGGTCTCTCGGAAAGGAAGGCGCTCCTACTCAAGGGTTTTTGACAGACTTAAAGACCGCGGCCGGTTTACTGGCAGCGATCAGCCCTAGCCAGAAGAAAGAGATCATCCAAGCGAACTTCCCAGACGCGCAAGTGTTCGACGATAAAGACGGTGTTACGTGGGTGAACGTGCAAGACCAGAACCTCGTGCTAAATAAGCCCGGATTCTCCCCTCAGGACGCCATGGATGCCGCATTCCAGGTGTTATCGTTCATTCCTGCAGCGAAGGCCGCATCTGTAGTACCAAGGGTGCTAGGAGCCATTTCAACCGCCTTAGCTCTTGAGAAGGGTGTCGAGACAGCGGGTGGTACTCCAAGCCGGCAGAACGTCAAAGAGGCTGCGGCATTCGAGGTACTTCCTACGGCACTTGGTCAGGTGCCCGCCGTACAGACAGTGGGGCAGTTCCTCAAAGAAGCACCTGGCAAGCTCGCGCGAAAGACCAAGTTGGACGAAGTAGGCCGAACGATCTTCAAGAAGCTGGGGCTCACTGCTCCGGCTGGGCAATTAGTCGAAGAGTCCGTGGATGAGGCCGGCAACTTCGCTTTTAAGCCCACCCAGGAGTTTCAGGAGCAGCTTGACAAGGCAGAAATCGACTTCACCGACCTAGACAAGGCTACAGTGGATACGCTTCGCCAGCTGCCTCCTGGGGCCTCCCCTGAAGAGGGTGCGAGGTTTGGTGCGTTCAAGGACCTTGGCATTGACCCTGTAAGGTCATCGGTTACTCAAGACTTCGCAGGGCAGCAGCTTCAGCGTAGAGCTCGCAGGGCGCCGGGTGAGCTAGGTGACGCCGCACGCATCGCCGAAGCTCGAGAAAGTCAAGGATTCCAAGACGCAGCCAGACGCATGATCGACTCCCTTGGCTATCCAGACGATGCCGGTGACTCAATCAAGGAATCGCTACTTGACCTGATGTCGAGCAAGTCAGCGACGCGCAACGCTGCGTATAAGCACCTCGCTAGCTTGCCAGGGCAAGGTGTTCCAATCGCTCCTGCGCGAATACTAGAGTCCTTTCAGACGGATAAGGTCATCAACCGGCTAGCCAGGCAGAAACCTGAGGTGCACGTGGCTCTAGAAGACACGCTCGTCGAATATGGCGTCATCACGGACGACGCTCTAGTCGAGAATTTCCTTAGCAAGAAGCGAGGGCAGATCACCCCGTTACAGGTTGAGAACTTCGAGGAGTTCCGGCAGGCATTGAACGACTTGATCGCACCAGGTAACGACCCTCGGCAGAACTCGGCGGCCAAGACGCTGAAGAACGCGCTTGATGCTGAGATCGAAGAGGTTGACAAGTTTCTGTCCACAGCAGAACTAGGTGAATCTGGCTCGGAATCTCGAGCGATCATCGAAGCCGCGAAGACCGCTAGAGCGCTGTCGATCGACTTCTCGAGGACGTTCAAAGAGCCTGACATCGTCAACGCGCTGGTGAAGAAGAAAAGGGGTTCATTCGAAGAGGAGTACATCAAGGGCAGCCTGGTCTACAATAAGGTAGTCGGCCGTGCGAAACCTGGCTCAGGCTCGGACATCGCGACACCAGAAGAGTTCAAGAAGCTGATAGGGACACTCGGAGAGGCGGGCCCCAAGGGCGTCACTGCCTTGAACAACATGCGTGCCAGGATGATGATGGACCTACTCGACGCAGGTACATCCTCAAAAGCTGGCAAGCTCAGAGGAGAGGGCGGGAGCGTCATCAAGTGGTCAGGAGTGAACTTCAGGAATCGACTGGACGCGATCGGACGAGAGAAGATCGACACCCTGTTCCGAGGTGACCCAAAAGGCCGTAACGCGATTGCGAACTTCGAGCTTGCCTCTGAATCACTCACGGATTTCGCGGCAGTCGCAAAGGCATCAGGCACATCGGACGACATGTACAACACCATCGCCCGTGTGCCCACATTGGCTCGCATCCTCCAAGGAGGAGCTCTCGCGGCGACTATAGGAAGCGCAGTAGCTGGAGGGCCATTGGTAGGAGGCGGAGTTGCTGCAGTAGCGGGAACGTCAGCCAGGGCTGCCAGTAAGAAGGTCACAGAGAAGGCTGTTCTGAAGAGGGCTCGAGCTGATGTCAGAGCGTTTCTAGACGCACGCCCTAAGGGCAAAGGTGTCTCCAGGGGCATGAAGCTATACGGAGCATTGCGAAGGGACTACCCGAACATACCACTGATTTTCGGGCTGCGCGGGATCTTAGGGGATGATGACGAATGACCCGCTTTGTAAACTCAGTCCCGCAGTTCTTTGACGCAAACGGCGTGCCGTTGGCGGGGGGTAAGATGTATATCTACCTCACGACGACGACGACGCTGAAGACGATTTACTCAGAGCTCGAAGAAATGAACCCGATCGCGAATCCGGTGATCCTCGACGGTGCGGGTCGGTTGTCGGATGATGTGTTCTGGACGGACGCTGCGAACGTAGTTCTGAAAGATGCAAACGATGTGCAAGTCTGGGCGAGTGACCCTGTGGGCGTGGACTCGCTCACGGGCGCGCTGGTGATCCTGCATGCGGGTTCGGCGATCGACCCGTCAATCCACATCGTGGATGAGAACAGCGGGATCTTCAAAAGTCCTGGTGTGGATGGAATTAGCATCGCGTGCAAGACCGTAGAAGGGTTTACATGTCGCGCTGCGTTAAAGGATGGCATCACGCAGGTACAGCAATGGGGCAGCCCCGAGAATTTCGGCACCCAAGTACCAGACTTCAAGGTCGACCACACATTCTCGCGTGGCGGGATGACCTTACTCCGCAGCTTGTGGATCACAGAGGCTGGGGATGCTGCCGACCTCGCATTGCGTCTAGCTAACGGAACTCCGAGTGCTATGACGACGATGAACGCGGATCAGTTCCTCGGGAACGTTTACTGGCTCGCCTACGACGGGACGGCGTTCTTGCCGGGTGAGATCTATTCCTCAGTCTTTGGAGAGGAGGTCTTCGCGGGAGACGGTAACCAAGCTACTGTGCGCACCCTTACCGACGGATCTACGAGCGCTTGGTGGGAGGATGCTGACTATGCGATCTACACGGACAGCGTGGATGATTACACACTAGGTACACTGAATGTGCTCGGCACAGACTACACGCACACCGGAGGCACGAGGACATTTCAATTCATCGCTGGCCACGTCCCTGCGGGAGGTGCACGTATCCAGGTGTTTCGTCGTGAAGACCTGGCTTTGAACGCGCCGTTCTACGGTCGCACCGGAAACATCACAGCGATGCTAACCGAGACACCGACGCAGGATGCTCGCGGAGGTGCACTGCTTTTCTCGACCGTAAAACATGGTGAAGTAGCGACGCGCGTTCGCTGCTGGCTCTCAAATCCTGGTTGGTTTGTCGCCGCAGGTCGTGGCGTGTATGAGGATGATTCGACGGCGTTCTACCCAGACAGCAACCTAGGAGCGCCGTTCCTTGGCGCACAGGGCGCACACGACCCGACGAACACAGATGGGTGGGGGAACTTCTCAGCCATAGCCTCCGATAAAGCAGACGCCGCAGCGATAGCGGTACGGAAGTACAACTCCACCACGACAGTCGGGCTTGACCATAGTATCGAGCACAGCACGGATCTGTATCACTTCGAGCGCATCACTGTCGGAGGGAAAGTATCGATCGGTACGGTGGATCTAGAGGGCGCTCAAGCCGGTGATTGGAGGTTCGGGCAGAACGGTGGTGAACCATCTCTGTGGATACGTAGTACTGACACAACGACGAACTACCTAACCATCCAAGGCGGCGCGACTGGGAATCCGGTTGTTATCGCAGGGGAAGGTGAGGCAGTAAATATTAAGTTCGTCCCAAAGGGTGTAGGGGTTATGCAGTTCGGCACGCACACAGGCACAGGCGACGTGGTAAGCAATGGTCATATAACGATCGTAGATGAGGGTGGCACCGCTCGCAAACTTATGACGACGGCATGAGGGGAAAACATGAATTCGATGGAGTCGATTAGTATGACGATTGGTCAGCTTACGATCGCGAACGCACAGCTCGTGGAAGTGAACGAGAAACTAACAGCGCAACTCCAAGCGGCGAACGCGAAGGTGCTCGAGCTGGGAGCGGCGAAGCCGAAGCGAAAGAAGAAATGACACGGTTTATTAACCCCACCCCTCAGTTCTTCGATGCAAACGGCGTACCGCTTGTAGCTGGGACGCTCACGGTTACGAACAGCAACACGACGACGCCGAAGTCGGTTTTCTCTGACATTGCGGAAGCGGTGGAGATTGCGAACCCTGTAGTGCTTGACGCGGCGGGCCGCGCCCCGAATATGTTTTGGACAGGTAGTGCGAAGGTTGTATTGAAGGACACAAATGGGGTCCAGGTGTGGGAGCGCGACCCGATTGAGTCATTCTCGGGCACAGGGGTTGGTGACTGGTCAGCGGTAACAACGTACAACATCCCAGATCTCGTCGTAGGTTCTGATGATCGGTACTATGTATCGATCGCTGATTTGAACATCGGTAGTGATCCGACGACGCCCTCTCCAACGAAGTGGACCGAGCTCGTGTGGGCCTATGCGTGGAACACGAACCAGGCGTATTTGATCCTCGACATCGTACGTGGATCCGACGGCAACCTCTACCAGGCCGTGCAAGGCAACACTGGCAACGACCCAATTGCGGACACCACAGGTGTGAACTGGGCGGCAACATTAGCGCCGGTCATCGTAGCGGACTTGAATGTACAGGGTACGGTCATCGCAGAGGCGATCGCCGGCTCATCAACCACAGGTGTGATCTCTGGGTGCATACTGTCGGCCAACGCGGACACGAACACCGTGGATGTGACAGCTGGTATTGGCGTGATCCTCGATTACACCGATCCACAGGCGCCTGTTGTTACGCAGGTGACGTTTGATGCGGTAGTAGCGGAGGCAATCGATACTCCAGCTGCGGCAGCTACGTTCTTCTCCATCGACAGCGCGGGGGCGTTACAGCAATCTGTTCTGCCTCCGACCAGGACGGAGACAAGATCGGAAATCCCCCTCGGAGCAGCTGCGCACCCTGCCGGCTTACCTCTTCTCATAGTTGTGTCTGCACGACAGCTAGCCTTCGATCCTGGTGCGTCGCTACGGGACCTGTCTTCATCACTCAGTTCGGTCACGCTCACGGGGAATGAATTTACGCACCAAGGGTCAGGGTTGCTGACCAATAAATCAGCCGGGCAGACGTTCAGTCTGAATTCGAACGCTACCAACGTGCTTGATCCGAACGTCACCACGGATATCGCCGTTACGGGTGTGACTCTCGACTATAACTACCAAGACGGCATCGGAGGCTGGACGCGCGTCGCTGCGCAGACTGCGATCGACCCGGATCAATGGGATGATGCGGACGGTACGCTAGGTGCGGTGGATACGGGCAAATGGACGATCCAGAACATCTTTTATGTAGCTTCGGCTAACGTTGCTGTCGTTCACTACGGGCAGCGGCAGTACAACAACAAGGAAAACGCAGTTGCGGATATCGCAGCACAGAAGCTCTTGCACAACCCAGGGCTAAGCGATACAGAGCTGCGCACGTCCATAATCGTTCAGCAAGGAGCTACGGACCTATCTGACACAGATCAAGCTCTATTCTATCACTACAACCGGTCAGGTGTGGACCCACGACCAGAAGCAGACTCTCCGATCCTCACATCTAGTAAGACGATACCATTCACGTGGGCCGGTCGCCTCGCAGGTACGGGTGTATTCTATCTAGGGCAGACGGACTACCGCGCACCGGTCGGCGCAGTTGCGCTAAACCAAGGGTCTCCGACTCAGACGTATGGTACTGCAACCTCTCCGAACTCAGCTCATGCTTTCGTCGTAGTGTCTGGTGTGGGTACGTCGGACAAGACGACAGGTTTCGTGCAGCTTCGCGTGTCTGGTATCTCGATCACCGACACAGGCGTGCGGAACGCGGCAGACGAAGAAGTTCTGATCGTGGACATCGAAGCAGGAGAAGTAGTAACAGACAAGTACTTCGAGACTACAAAAAAGTGGCTAGGCCAGATCACATACACGCTCGAGAACGACGCGACCGGCGACGCAGTGAACTTCGCACTGACGTTCAATTACGGTTTCTGCAAGTACGACGACGCAGGAAACAAGAACTTCACGCTAGCAGAGATCGAATTCGGTGGCATCTGCTTGGTAAATGACGCTGGGTTCGACATCGAAGTAATTCACCACCGAGACACCGGGTGGACGTACGACAACGGAGCCTTTGTTCCCGGCCCAGCGGCGGATGAGTCGTTCGTGGGGACACTCTTGACCGACTCAGATCTACAGAGTGGGGAGAAGTTTTTTTGGAAGTTGGTGGGGCTGACCACATCGATCCTAGGTAACGACGGCGAGGGGGTTGTGGTGCGTATGACGATAGGCGCGAACAACTCAGTACAAGTTATGGACGGTAAGGTAGGCATCACAATTTAAGGGGAAGGAGCAAGAAAATGGGCAAATGGTTAGTTTTACTACTGGGTCTGACGCTGCCAGGTGTGGCGCTCGGTGCGCCCACGGCGAATCGATGGGAGGACCTGAACGAAAACAAAACGAACTCTACGTTAAAGTCAGGGAAACCGATCTCCTGGTTGTATGGCTCTGGCGATCCGTCGGACATCGTCCCCTCGGAATCCTGCAAGCGCTATGTTCGCATCCGTTCCAGCGGCGCCCTTGTCGCCACGATCACAAACATCGTAGGTACGCCTGGAACTACCAATTCAGATGCTAACACGACCGATGCGATTGCCTTCTCCTCTGCGGATGACTTCGCAACGATTACGCAGTGGGAGGGCTCGATCTCCATCACTACGGTCAGCGGGGCTGGGACGTTCTATGCGATTTGTTACTAAGCTTCTACTCTGCCTCGTCTGCGCTCCGCTAGCGCACGCTGCGTCGGTGTCGAACGACGGGTTCCATCGTACGAGCTCGAGCGAAGGCGGGTCGATCGCGCACCACGTCTACCCAGGCGTCGTAGACATCCCTACACCTGCGTCAGGTGCGAGTTACGGGACCGTGGGTGGAGCTGGGTTCACGAAGTTCTCGGATGGCAGCTACGTTGGGACGTCGCTGTACACGTTGGATACGCTGCCGACACTCGTGGACGACGCAGCCTTGCTGCACGCGTGGGACGCGAGCTTTAATACGTGGAACGATCAGGATCCGACACCTATTCACATGACACCTACCCCTAGTGGTGGGAATGTACCAACGATTGTTGCAACGACTGTCGCGATCCATAACCCCGGCGATCCGCTTGACGGAACGAAGTACCTGTACAAATTCGACGGCAGTGGTGGGTGTGCTACATCCGCGTCTGCGTGGATACTACCAGCAGGTAACGCTGGAGCTGGTGTATCTGTGCTAGCAGAGTTTCGGATTGACAACACGGAGGGGGTACTTAACGGAAACGGAGGGTACCTACTGCGAGGGAACAACGCGTTCAATAACTTCCTAATTGGAAAAAACGCCCTAGCAGATGGTAACGTTCTGATTCGCAACACGGTGGAGACGTGGGGCGTCGGTCCAGCGGGCACGCGTTCCGGCGGTCTCACAGCAATAAATAGAGGGGAGTTTCATTCCTTCATCATGTCGTCGGACAGTGCTGGTGGGTACGTCCTGCTCGATGGTTCCCAGATCGATAGCTACACGGGAAACGACTACTTCAACGCGTGGGCATCTCATGCGAACTCGATGGCGTGGTGTGACGCAACAGGTGGCCCCAATTTCAAGGGGTACATAGCGTACATGTACGTGCTCTCTCGGTACATGGAGCCAGAGGAGGCGAAGGCGTATTTTCTCGTCGGTCCTCGTGGTTCCGACGCTCCTCTTAACCCATACGAGCGGCGTTGGGCGATGCGAGATCACGGGATTGTAAGCGACGACACGGACAACAGCGGAACGAATTACGTACAGCTTGTAGCTGAGCCTCTTGGTCCTGGTGTCCTGTTGATGGGTGACTCCAACCTCCACCCAGGCATTACCGACGACAACGGTGGAACCTACTCTCCTCCGATTGACAGCATCTTGCGGTCTGCGTTGGAGCAGCGTGGGTATGACGTCGTGAACATATCCTTCACATCGACCAAACCTGCTGACTACAACTCTGGGTCGAGATACGACAACATTCTGGCTTACGTACAAAACGATCGCGAAAAACCTTTCGATCTTTGCGTCTACAATCTTGGGTACAACCTAGCCGCAGCAGACCCAGCTGTGGCTGTCGCTACGTACGTAGCGGATGTTACCACATGGTTATCCCTCTACACGGACGTAGGAGCGAACCAGATCTGCAAGAAAGTTGTTATGCCAGGATTAAATTCCTTGTACAAATCCAACACCCCACCCACGGGTGGCGACGCGGCGGTGTGGACGGCAGTGAAGGATCTAGAGACAGCTCGTATCGCGTTCATCGCTGCGCACAGCGACCTGGTAACTGATGGCGGCACAGCGCACCAAGCTGCCTCACCGAACGTAGACGGAGACTTGTTAATGTGGACGTTGGATGTAGTTGACGCCAACATCCATTGGAATTCTCGCGGAGCCCAGAAAGTCGCTGACCCACTCATAGCAGTTATACGAGCCCTGTGTGAGCCTGACGGCTGCCCAGATTGAAAGGAAACACCATGAAATTCTTATACGCTCTACTCATTGTACTACTGGCATCACCTGCCGCAGCGGTCTGCATCGACGGCGCCGGGTTAGACTGTGACTCGGAGATATATGAACTATTCACGATCGCTGCGGATGGGTCAGTTGCTTCCGGCGAGTGCCTAGTCTTCGACGGCGGCGCGCAAGCGGCGAGGACATGCACCACGGCGGAACCCCAATTAGTAGGGTCATTGCCGATTGGCTATCGCTACTACCCTATCGGGTTATCTTGTACTGTTATCGATGGAACATTGGCAGGTGTGGGCACAGAAAATTGCAACATAACAGGCTCTTGGAGCACTCCAGCTGACGACGACGCCAGTGCGAATGCGTACACCGGGTCTCTAGCTACTGGTACAGGGCAGGAGCTAACCAACCGTGGCGATACTGCGGCAGTGAGCTACCGCGGACAGCAAGCGTTAACAGGTGGCACGCATATCGCTGGTATCGTAATCACAGATAGAGTCGCCGGAGAGTGTACCGTGTTTTCTAGTGCGACATGCGTACTCACATTCAACCGAGTCCCAGACGGCTCCCTGTAAAGTGAGGTAACGATGGTATCAGCCACTATACCCACGACGCTGCGGAACTGGTTACTCCTACTCACGATGGTTGCTACCATGGTGTACTCCGCACTAGTCTGGGCAGTGGATGAGAGACTAGAAGAGGTGGAGGTTCGATTCAAGACAGCGATGGTGAGCATCAAAACAGAGGCAGATGCACGATGGACCGAGCACGACCTACGGGAGGCGATTCGAGAGTGCATCAAGGTCGCAGCCGACACTGCTGAGGCGGAGAGGTGCACACTAATAAGGAGTCCGGTCAGGTGAGGCCGATTCTCATGGCCCCGTTCTTCATGTTCGTCTGCTTGTGGGCCGGTTCGAGCAAGGCAGACTGCAAGCCCACATTCCAGTTCGACCTGTCAGCTCCATCATCCATATCGAGCGTATGTGTACTTCGGTGGACGACCTACGAGGACGGCGAACCCAGGCATCACAAGGCGCACGCGGTAGTCATCGACGCGACGCAGATAACGTTCCAGAAGGAAGTGCCGGGCAACCACTTGGTGAATATCGTTTGCCGGCGGGGCGGTGTGTTTCGTACTAAGCCATGCCTGAATCCATAGAGTCAATAATCGTAATAGTGTGAGGGCCGGTATCGCGTAACGCTTGCCGAAACACTGCCATCGCGTCCCTGCTGTGAACGACCGCACGAATGCCTTTGATGACTCCGAACCACGTCCCAATGGCGACACATCCCCGCACGTCCATCCATCTATTCCCGACGTGAAAGACACATGTAGATCGTGCTGCGCTCGTCTCAGGGTAGTGGCTGACCGTCTCGCCTACGAGTGCCCACGTATCCGCGTATTTGCCGGAGTGAGGAACCATCTCATAATCGTCGGCCGGCACACACGAGATATTTGGTTCGTTGTCCCTCCACTCACGCTCGACCGTGTAGAGTTGTAGCTCCCCAATTGTCAGAATTCCAAATGTGCCATCGTCGTCCTGCAAAAAGCGCTGGAGCGTGAGTTTCATTGATCCCCCTTACTGAGTCGCTTGCCTTTGTCCATCACTTACCCTCCCTTGGTTAGGCTGCTGAGCGGTGGCGGGGTTGCATCATGGGGTGTCCGGTAGCACGAAGCCGGAAGCGTCGATGCTTGAGCCATCAGCGCATTTGATGCCAGCGTTATTCTCGCCCGGGTAGAAGCTTAGCCACGTCCAACCACCATGGCCCGCGCAGAATGCGTCCGCCTTCTCAGTGACCTCGTGAGATGCATAGCACCCCACCACGTTCCACAGCACTATCAGCAAGAATAGATGCCTCATTGGGTGTCCTCCGCGTCGAGCCCCGTCCCCACAACAACCTCACCAATCTTCTCGGCCAGGTTGATGGTCGCAACTACGCCTTGTACGTGATCAGGAAGAGTCGCTTTCACAGAGTAGAAATTCTGCCAGCCCTCTTCGCGTACGTGTAAGTATCCGTACACCCTCACCGTTCTTGGCTTGTTGATGATGTCGCGAGACGATGTGTCGATACAGCACATACCACTATCCTTGTACCATTGTGACACCCAGCCGGTATTAGTGGGACCCTTGAATATGGCTAGTATCCAGCCAAGGCATACAAACACAATCTTCGCCTCTCGCCCATCCCTCGTCACCACCTCAGTCTTCCGCGGGTCTTTGTCTAGTACTAGTGGCATGGTGTCACTCCATAAAGTTGACGCATTGCTCGGTTTCGCATTGCATCCGAATGTGGCCGTTATAGCTAGAGATGGACCATCGCAACACGCCTTTGCAGATCGGACAATCCAACGCTCCTTCACCACCTTCGTCTGCGTTTTCATCTTTCAGCTTCACGATCAACGGTGACAGGATAGTCATGCGTGCAATAAGCGCATCCATGCCACGCTTACGCTCTGCCTCCGAGGCTTGCACCTCTTCAGTTGTTGGTTCTGCGTAATGCTTACACTGAGTTTCTGTTTCTGCACGGCATGGCATCCGCAAAAACCACCCCGTGTCAGATCCGCCCGTAGCCTTCCGTATGTCGATACCTGCGTGGCAGCAGTGACTCTCACCCATGAGTAGTGCAAGGCTGCCATTATAGTGCTTGCATCTGCCTTGTTCCATATCACCTCCCTCTGCGCAGCGTGCCACGCAATAAATGCTCCGTCGATTGGGCTAGGTGCTCGCTTCAACCCCAGGGCTGTGCTTCCCACGCCTTGCGCGCTTCGTCCGTCGCCTCCATGACCGCTGTCACGTTCACGAGTTCCAACTTAGGGACGGATTCAGTTATCTTGCTGCCTTTGGCAGGGCCGCCAGCTGCCAATCCGAGCACTCCCTTTGTGGCCGAGGACCAGTGGACACACATCTGAGCGCTGGATAGTGTCACCGCACCGGTCTCATTGTCGTACGCTTCCAATACTCCACCGAATACGCCGCGTGAGTTGCAGTCAGTAGTGATTACTACAAATGTTCCGATTTCGATCATGATGTAAATCTCCCTTGATTGTTGATTGCTCTTTGAAAAGATTCGTAGCCGTAGCCGTAGCCGGAGCCGTAGCCGGAGCCGGAGCCGTAGCCGGAGCCGTAGCCGGAGCCGGAGCCGTAGCCGTAGCCGTCGCCGTCGCCGTAGCCGTAGCCGTAGCCGGAGCCGTAGCCGGAGCCGGAGCCGTAGCCGGAGCCGGAGCCGTAGCCGGAGCCGTAGCCGTCGCCGTCGCCGGAGCCGTAGCCGTAGCCGGAGCCGTAGCCGTCGCCGTCGCCGTCGCCGTAGCCGTAGCCGTAGCCGTAGCCGGAGTTACTCATACACCACAGCGGCACGGGCAAGTCAAGGGCTGCGACCGCCCATGGAATGTAAAGTTCACACCAAATCAAGTCAGCCTGCGGCACTTCGCAGATTTCCATGCCCACCGCTATCAGGTTTATTGACTCGCTGCATGCGTTAGCTTTGCGTGCGATATTGACGTGTTCTTCCGTTACGAGATACCGTGTCACGCCGCCTCCAATCTATGCCACGCCTCAATAGCGCGGTCGATGTCGTATCCTGCCTGGTGAATGATCACGCGCCTCAATAACTCATCCTTCGCTACCCTGTACTCGTCCCATGCTGCGTCGTATCCTCTGAATGCCAGTTCGATATCATCGGGGTTCTCGCGTAGCCTGTCGCCGATCTCGTTTGCCAGAATTTCCAGCCTTGCTTTTGCTGCTCGCCATCTCCAAGTTTCCATGGTGTCTCCTTTCCCCGTGTATCGGCACGGGGTCTGGAGGCTTGAGGGTTATTTTACATAAACGTGAGTAGCTCGTTCTCCATCTTTTCGTACGCCTCAGGCGTCAGCCCGTGGAAGTATTCCTTCAGCGACCCATCGAGGCAGACGTCCTTCACCTTCTTGTGCCACTCCTCGAACTCGAGCTGATCCATGGCGCCAAACTTGATGCTCTTCGTCCTTGGGTATGGATGGCCTTGAGTAGTCTGTGCCACCACGAAGTGACCGATCGCCAGCTTCACAGCCTCTAGCGCATCGTCTACCGTCTTGAACATCGGCGAGTAGTCAACCAGCTTCTGCATCATCGCCATTACTTTGCGGTGGTGCTGTGGGTTCCGCGACTCCGTAAACGAACCCTCTACGAGCGAGCCAGTTTTCCACCGTGTGGTCTTCGCTTGCTCCTCGTCGTTCTCTGGGACGAGCACGCCACCGGGGAATGTTCTGTAGAGGATCTTCTTAGGCATCGTCGTCTACATCGTAGGTGGTCGGTGGGATTAGCCAACCCATGTCGTCCGCCATCTTTTCGTAGATCAGCTCCAACATCGACTTCATCACCTGCAGGTCGTTGCACAGGCCGTGTAGCAGGTTGTTGTCTGTCTTCAGTTCGTCGGCCATGCGGTCCATCGGGTTGGTGGCAGCTTGGAACGCCTCCTGCGCTTGTTTACCTAGTCCAGCCACGTACGCAGCCGACATGAGCCCCGGCCCCGCTTGCTGTGCGCGCTCCACTGGGCCTGGCATCTGGTCGCTCAGGTATGGGTCGGTCTTGGGCCTCGCCGGCTCTGGCACGTCGTCCATCTCCATCGTCAGATGTAGTGGGCACTCCACCTCCGTTGGCAGGTTGTCCGCCACTCGCTGCAACGTCGAGATTTGAGGCGTTACATCCTCCGCCCATTTGACCAGCGCGTTCAGTCGCTTCTCCAGCTGCCGCACTCGATCCCAGAGCTGCGCTACCAGGCCGTTCGTTCCCTTCAGGTCCGACTCCAATCGCAGCTGCTCCCGCGTCCGGTCCTCGTCTCGGGTCTGGAGTGTCGAGAGTCGTTCGTCGTGGCTCACATACGCCTTGTCGAGCTTATTGCGCTCCTCCGTTGCTGCGAACGCCCCTTGGTCTAGATTTTCGCAGCACCTCTCCAGAAGCTCGAAGCGCATTGTGCGCTCCAACTCTTTGCGCGTAATCTGCTCCACTTGGAGGCTTAGATCCTCCAACACCTCCACCCGGCTGATCGTGAGTGCTTTCTGGTCTCGCCATCGTTTGATCCACCCCATGCCGTCCCCTTTCAAAGGCGCTCTTCCGCCCTCAGTGATCGTTGATAGTGAACCGGCACGAGGCCGGAGTTTGTCGCGAGAATGCAGGCGAGCGTCTTTAAGTTCAACGCGCACCCCTCTTGGAACGTAGCCTCTCCCTTGTCGTGGAGACGCCTGTGGCACGTAGAACACAGTGGCACGGCCCAGAAGTCCGAGGGTTTCAACGAAGTTCCACCATCCGTCCCCAGGCGCACGTGGTGAGCAATAGAGCATCCATCCACCTGGCACCCCATACACGCAAAACCTCGGATGTATTCCAGGTACTCTTCGCTGCGCCAATTCACGTCTTTGGGGCATGGATGGAACATCAACGTGCGTTGATCCTCATCTTCGACGACACCTTGACGCCGGGATAGTTGAGGGCGTTCTGGAGAGCGCTGGCCTGTCGGTTCAGTAACCCTTGATCGATGGAGACGGCGCCGCGCGGTGTGACACCTTCAATGATGCCGCCAAGGAACTGGTCGTAGTTTACCACCTCTGCGCTCCAAACCTCAGTTTCCGAGATGCCCGCCGTCTTCGGCTTCGGCGCGGTGCGCATGGCGGGCACAGGAGCCTCTAGAATGCGGTCTGCGGCCTCTTCGTGCCCAGCCTCTGCGAGTGCCTCAGCTTCAGCTAGTCGCTGCTCCTCCGCTACGCGGGATTCCTCTGCGACGCGCTCAGCCTCGATCCTTCGTTGCTCCCGGTTCCAGTCCGCCATCTTGCCCTTGTAGGTGACTTCAGCGGCCAGTGCGGGAGCGAGGCACTTCTTTTCCAGGGCAGAGATTGACTTGTGCGCCTTGTTCGCTGCTGACTTGGGATCTTTGGACTCGGCCTGGATGGCCTTCTGGCGTGTCTTTACAGGGCGCAGGTTCTCCGCCGCAAGCTCGTAGTCTTCTTGGTCGAGAATCTCGAACTGTTCCGCGCGGACCTGGATCTCTGCCGCTCCTGCCTGGATCTCTTCGGGCTTGTTCACGAGTGCAAGTGCTTGGGTCTCCAACGTCATGACGGTGTCTCTCCTTGTGAGTATTTGTATTTTGCTACGGCAAGGGCTGCCTGGAACATCTCATAGTCGTAGGGATCTTCGTAGGGGATAAGCTTATACTTGCCGTTTTTCTTCAGCCACAGGGCGTATCTATCTGCGGGCGCCGTTAACGGAGGACATACCCCCATCTCGTAGCCGGCGAGCTGGAACCCAACTGATGCCTTCGGCTTCGACGCCGTGTTCTTGATGTCGATCACACAGCGGTTTCCGTTCAAGGTGCCAACACGATCCACTCTCCCCACAAACTGTAAACCAAGGTGACGGAATAGCACCTCAACACCAGTGATCTCGAAATCCGTATCTTCGCGAAACGACTGATAGGCCGACACGTAAGGGTAGATCTCATCGCCCACGTCGGGGAGCTCGTCGACCAACCCCTCATCCATCAATTGGGTATACTCGTGGACGCGTGAGCCCCTACGCGCTGCGTTTTCAATGACAGCCCGCGGAACGTGGTCCATCCCCGCAATGCCCGACAACCCCGCGAGGGAGAGCACCTCCGTTACGGACAGGAGGCGCTCTCCTTCAAAGACATACTCCGGACACTCACGCATTGCCGTAGACCTTTAGTGAAGCGAGGATGCCAGCGAGGTCAGCACGTATGGGAGGCTTGGCTTTCGAGAAGCCCAATTGCTCCAAGACGTCTGACTTCATCAGCTTCGCATCCCCAGCGATGTCGGTCGACTTCAGCTCTTTCGCGCGTGACTTCGCAGCGTTTGCGATGTCGGTCTTATCCTCAGTGGTCAAGGGGTCATCGCCAGTCTCTTCCTTCTTGGCCTCGGCGGCCTTCTTGGACTGCTTCTCCACGTACTTGTTGTCGTCGAACTTGCCTAGGAACACATCAGCATTGAACCCGAGGAGTGAGAGACATTTCGTCGTCCCGTCGGTGACAGCCTTCTTGCAGGCGTCCGCATCGAGCTTGGTTCCGCTGAACCATGGCGCGCAGCCAGCGTGGAGCACGGCGCCGTCAGGGTGCCTCAACTCCACAGCCACGAGACAAACGTCAGCAGGGGAGTGAGTGAGGATGTCCCACGTTACGCTCCACCGGCCTCCCATCGGACCCCATTGGCGGGTAGCTTCCATGATCTGCGAGTGAGCACAGATAGCGGTGAACCCACCGCGCTGCGCTACGTGCTTCGTGTTCGCTGGGTCGGTCTCGCTGACTTTATTCCAAAGCTCGAGATTGTCTTTCGTCTCAGGTGCCACAAAATCCTCCGGGCAGGTTTAGGTGATGCCCAGCACCTACGGGTTAATCGAAGAGGTCGTCGTCTTCGGGTGGGCCTTGTGGCTCAGATGGTCGCTGTCTCTCACTGCGATCCTGCTTCCCACCGATGAACTGCACAGTCTGTGCGTTGATCTCGGTGGTGGTTTGCTTCTGACCTTCCTTGTTTTCCCACTCGCGATGCTGAATCCGGCCCTCGACATAGACCGTGCGACCTTTGGCGAGATATTCTGCGCAGTGCTCGGCGGACTTGCCCCAGACGACTACCCTGTGCCAAGTAGTATCCTCCTGCTTCTCTCCGCTCTTGTCGGTCCACTTCTCCGTCGTCGCCATCGTGAAGTTACACACCGCGGCACCGGAGTTTGTGTGCCGAAGCTCGGGATCTCTTCCCAAATTTCCGATCAAAATTGCCTTGTTCACTCCTGCCATCCTACTCTCCTATACCGAGGTCGACCCTCGGCTCAACGCCCTCTTGGGCTATTCTTCGTTGTCACCTCTTGCCGCATTAATGATAGGCTCCGTCGTAACCAGAAGGTCCGCGACTTCGCGCAACTGCTTTGCCATCTTCGAGAGGTCTCTGCGCTTATTTTGGAGCTGGTAGAGCTGGTCGAACATCTCAGATACCTGCACTACGAGGCCAGGTTCAATGATCACGCCACCCTGCGACTTCGCTTGGGACGGGTACTTGTATCCGATCAGGTGCGCCACCTCGTGCTCGGACGCTAACAAAAGAAAGTTTCCTGCCTGAGCTGTTCCGATTATCTTCATAGTTCCTCCGTGATTCCTACCAATCTGGCCCGTCTTGGGTCTGTCGTGACGCCACTAGCGCCTGTTCAATTGTTCCACCATCCGCCAGTGATTGCGTAAACGCCCAACGTGCTTCATCGCTGAACTGCTCGATGCGTTCGTAGCCTTCCTTCTGGCTGATGAGATAATCTCGCAGGGTCTCGGCTAGCTCGTCTTCCATCGAGGCTGCTTTGTGAGCCTCAAGGGGTAGCTGGTCCTCCACTTCAGACGCAAGCGAGCAGGCGATACAGTTCGGGCAGTCTGCGTGATCGGCTTCAATGTACGTGAAAGAACAGATAAGCGATTCGCAGACGATGGCGATCGGATTGTCTCGGAAGTGGCTTTGCATGTCAGTCCTCTCCGATGTCAGCGTGCAGCGCGAGTAGTGGCAAGTAGGTGTTGTTGATCTCTTCTGAATCTTGTTCACGGATCTTCTTGACCAATGGTTCTAGTTTGCCGTGATAGCATCCAAGTTCGATCCATACACAGACGCCTGAATCCATCCAAGCGTGGAGCGTGTAGCCTCGATTGCCGGCATTGGTGTAGGAGGATACATATACGACGCCATCCGACAATTTGAGGTCACAGCCCAGGTAGGCACCGCGCAGGTTGGCATCGCGCAGGTTGGCACCGCGCAGGTTGGCACCGCCCAGGTTGGCATCGCGCAGGTTGGCACCGCCCAGGTTGGCATCGCGCAGGTTGGCACAGCCCAGGTTGGCACCGCGCAGGTTGGCACGTTCGCCGCCTGCCTCACCCATTCTCCACTTCTTGTGACTTGCCAGAATAGCTTCGAGTCGCGCTTGGTCCATGTCGCCTCCTTGGTAGGTGACGTGCATAGTTGCCGAATCCGAAACCAGAGTCAATGGTTAAATTAAATTTCTTTTCGGTTGACAAAAGCGAAGCGACTTGCGACCGTGGCTGCATGATCAAATCTAAATACTGCTTACAGCTAGGGGCCTGGCGGATCGCGAATAGACTGAAGCTGCGGGACGTACAGCGCAAACTGAAACGTGCCAACGGTTCTCCGTACTCCATTCCCAGGCTCTCGAGATTCTGCGCTGGTGACGAACTGCCTCCAATTGTTGCAGGCTACCTATGGGAACGTCACACGGAAATCCCTGTCAAGGTGTTGCTTGATGACCACGTTCGCGTGGCGAAGGGGGTGAAATGAAAGGATGGCACTTCTTAAGAGAAAGCATGCGTCTCGGCTACGGCGACGGCAGACTCGTGACGGCTGGATCAACACTCAGTGCTGAAGGCGAATTGTCGATATGTGACAACGGCATGCACGCTTCCAAGCGGATCATCAATGCGCTTCAGTTCGCGCCAGGTCCTTTTGTTTGCAGGGTCGAACTGACTGGCGAATTGATACACGAGAGCGATAAGTCGGTAGGCAGAACTCGCCACGTTTTATGGATGATGGACGTGTCAAGCGTGATGCACGAGTTCGCGTGTCTGTGCGCTGAAGACGCGCTGTCGCTCACCGTCAATCCTGATCCTCGCAGCATCGCTGCCATCACCGCTAAGCGTGCCTGGCTACGAGGGGACATAAGCGACGACGAGTTGAACGCTGCGTGGGCTGCTGCTGCGGGGGCTGCGCGGGCTGCTGCGGGGGATGCTGCGCGGGCTGCTGCGTGGGCTGCTGCTGCGGGGGCTGCTGCGG